>Ga0209211_10008701_pt1 | contig 13807 bp, 11 predicted proteins | sample RifGroA2_FD_183992 | JGI IMG/M metagenome (GOLD analysis project Ga0209211, IMG submission 183992) | Groundwater microbial communities from Rifle, Colorado, USA - Groundwater A2 (SPAdes) (version 2) | ecosystem: Environmental > Aquatic > Deep subsurface > Groundwater | place: Rifle, Colorado...
GTGACCGGCGGCTCGCGCGGCCTCGGCCTTGCGGGAGCGGAAGCTCTCGCCTCCGCAGGATGTGATGTTGTGTTGAATCATTATCGGGATAACGCAAAAGCCGAGAACGAATGTCAACGGTTGTCGAAGGCCACAGGTCGCAAGGTGCATCATATCGATGCCGATGTCGGGGCACCCGCGTCCGCCCGTGCCATGGTAAGCCAGGCGGTGCAATTGCTCGGCGGACTGGATATCGTTTACTCCAACGCGGGCATCTGCCGCTTTACCCCCTTTCTCGATCTGGATGACGAGACCTGGCAGCGGCACATCGATGTGAACTTCAATGCGGGGTTCTGGGTGACTCAGACCGCCGCCCGCCAGATGGTCAAACAGGGAACGGGAGGGCGAATTCTCTTCACCACAAGCGTGGGGGCGTTTCGGTCCAACCCGACCCAAACTCATTACTGTGCAACCAAAGGCGGGTTGCATCTCCTCGCGATGGGCATGGCCGATGAACTCGGGAAATATGGTATTACGGTCAACTGCATCGCCCCCGGCTGGATGCACACGGATATCAACGATGCACAGTCACGCGACGACTCACTGGTCAAACCATTTATCGCTTCGAACGTCAGTGTAGGCCGGCTCGGTGTTCCTGAGGACCTGAAAGGAGCCGTTCTGTTCCTGGCAAGCAAAGAAGCATCGTATGTGAATGGTGCGACCATTTCGGTGGATGGTGGGTGGAACGCTCAACTGTAAGTATACAAAAGGGAGATGGGTTCATGACCACATACAAAATCACGGCACTCAAGATGGGGGAAACAAACGTCCCCAATGCCGAGATTTACTGGATGACCAAACTCACAGGATGGGAGCCACTCACGTTCTGGGCGTTTCTGATTCAGAGCGAGAAGAACACTATTCTCGTCAACACCGGGTTCCCGCAGGATTATTCCGCGCTGCACAAGCACTGGACGACCTGGGCAAAATCGGCGACGGGCGAAGAAGGACATGTGCCGGTGGTGAAAGCGGAGAATTGGATCGTTGCGGCGCTTGGCTCGAAGGGAATCAAGCCTGAACAAGTCGATCATGTCTTCGTTACGCCGTTAACCGCGTACGCGACCGGAGGTCTCAATCAGTTTCCCAACGCAACAATCTGCATGGCGAGGAATGGCTGGATCGATTTCCATGCACCTGATCCGGAAATCCCGCAACTGCCACGCCATATTATTTTTCCCGACCATGTCTTGCAGTGGCTTGTCTCCACGGCGGCCTCGCGCATTCATCTTTTGCCGAACGAGGAAACGGAAGTCCTGCCCGGGATCACGGCGTGGTTCTGCGGCGCGCATCACCGGTCGAGCATCTGCTTGTTCGTCCGGACGAAGTCCGGCAGGGTCGCCTTGACGGACGCGATCTTTAAGTATGGAAACTACGAAGACAGGATTCCGCTTGGCCTGAGCGAATCGCTGGAGGAACATTACCGGTTGTACGCAAAACTGAGCCGGGAAGCGGATATCGTTGTCCCGCTGTACGACCCGCGCGTGATCGAACGGCACAAAGGAGGCATCATCGAATAATGGGAACATATGATTTTCGGAACAAAGTCGCCCTGGTAACGGGGGCGGCGAGCGGGATCGGGTTTGCGGCTGCGAAACAGTTTGCCGAGGGGGGAGCATGGATCATCGGTGTGGACCGCAATGCAGAAAGGATGAAAAGCCTTCTGGGCGCCCTGCCGAAAAACGGGCACCCCCATCTTGCGATTGAAAAAGATCTGCGCTCGGCGACAGCCGCCCAAGAGGTTGTCCCCGAAGCCGTCGAGCTCGCAGGGCGACTCGATATCGTTGTGAACGCAGCCGGCGTCTGCTATTTCACGAAAATGCAGGAGATCTCCGTCGAGGAGTTCAACGAAGTGTTCGATGTGAACGTCCGCGCTCTTTTTCTTATTTCGGTGGCGGCGGCGGAGGCGATGGATCCGGCCAAGGGGGGACGGATTATCAACCTTGGCTCCAATGCCGGGCGAAAGGGAAGGACATGGTCGGCGCATTACGCTGCATCCAAGGCTGCGGTGAAGAATATCACGGAATCGCTTGCTCTTTCCTACGGTTCCAAGAACATTACTGTGAACACCGTTTGTCCCGGGCCAACGGAGACGCCCATGTGGGACACCAACTTCAAGGGGTTGAAGACTCTTACCGGGAAAGAGCCTCAGGAGTTCTGGGATCTCTGGAGGAAACAGACGCCGCTCGGGCGCGTGGGGAAACCGGAGGATGTGGCAAACCTGATCTGTTTCCTCGCGTCCGAAAAAGGGGGATTCATCAACGGACAGGAGATCAATGTGTGTGGCGGGTTTATGCTGACGAGTTAACATTGAAACGGACATCGGGAAAAGGATTTCCATGAATATCAAACACTCTCCACTCGTGAACCGAGACCTTCGTCAGGACGAACCGGGTGAGGTTGGCGTTTCAACGCTCCAACAGGCCTATGCCGCCATGGAACGTGGCGACCTGGCGGAAGCGAAACGCATTACGGAGTATGCGCGTCTTGAATGGCAGGTGGTCCACGATATGTACGTCAACTGGTCCTGGTCATTCTTCACGTATATAGCGGACAACTTCGGTGAGGAAGCACTTGAGAAAGCCTACCGTTCCATCCTCGGCAGTTACTACCGGCACCGGTACGACAAGGTGATGGCGAGCGACGTCAAGACACAACTTCAGGTCACCGTGGAGGGCTTGCGCGGCCATTTGATGGGGAAGGACAGGCAGGGCGAAATTTACATTACCGAAGAACAAGACCGGTACGTGCTCAAGCTTGACCCGTGCGGAAGCGGTGGGGTTGCGCGCCAACGGGTGGAAAGCGGAAAGGAACCGTTTCCGGAGCATTTCGGGTTTTTCAAAAAAGCGCATGACTGGACGTGGGGGAAAAAGAATGTCTGCTACTACTGCGGCCATTGCACCTTCGTGAACGAAATCCTGGCAATCGAACAGTACGGTCACCCGATGCGCATAACGGAATATCCGGCCGACGGGAAGGATGCATGCATCTGGTATGTGTATAAAGATCCGAAGAAGATCCCGGCGGAGTATTATGAACGGGTCGGGAAAAAAGCCCCCGAGGGGGCGCCGCGTTTGAATCAATCCGGAGGAAAACCATGAAACGCGAACCAAAGAATGCGTGGTCGATTCCGTGGGATGCTCCCCTTGTCCCCGGGTTTCCGGTTACTTTTCGCAATGTCGAAGTGCTGACGCTGGTGTATCGCACCCGCCCGGAGGCCGTGAAGGCGCTTCTCCCCCCTCCATTGGAAGCAACAACGGATTGGGTGCTGATCCACATCTACAATATGCATGATGTGGAGTGGCTTGGGTCCTACAATGAATGTAATGTCATGGTCGGTGCGAAGCTCGGGAAGAAAGCCAGCGGCGGGTACTCCCCCTATCTTTTTTTAAACAGCGATGTTGGACTGGCCCATGGCCGCGAGGTCCATGGCCAACCCAAGAAATTTGCCGAATCGAAGGTGGAGATGCGCAAAGATCTGTTGGTGGGAGTGGTCGAACGTAACGGGATCGACATCGTCACCGGGACGATGGGCTACAAACAGGAACGGGGTTCGCTGGAGAACTTGAAGAAAACGACCTTCGATTTCGGCACGAACCTGAATTACAAGGTCATCCCCCATATCGACGGCCGTCCGGCTGTCCGGCAGATCACGAGTCGCAAATTGACGAAAGTGGCGGTGCATGAGTGTTGGACCGGTCCCTGCACGGTTGAGCTGAGGCCGAATGTGCAGGCCCCCGTGTACAAGCTTCCGGTCGTCGAAATGGGAATCGGGTATTACTGGAAGGCTGATTTTACACTGGTAGCCGGGGAGATCGTGCACGATTTTCTAAAGCCCTAGTCGGTCGAGAAATACGAAAGGATGCCACGTGAAAGTCGTCGTTACAGATTGGGGTTTTCCGTCCCTCGAGCAGGAACGGGAGATTTTTGCCCGGCATGGTATCGAATTTGAAGAGTATCAATGCAAGACCGAGGAGGAAGTGGCAACGATCGTGGCTCACGCGGATGTCGTGATGGCACAATGGGCGCCGGTGAAAGCCAAAGCCATCGCGGCGATGAAGCAGTGTAAGGGAATCGTCCGTTACGGCATCGGTCTCGATAACATCGACCTGCAGGCGGCAAAAGAACGCGGCATCGCGGTTCGCAATGTGCCCGATTATTGCCTCAACGAGGTGGCGGATCACACCATGGCGTTGTTGCTTGCCCTGCAGCGACAGATTGCCCATGTTCAATCGCTGGTGCGGTCGGGGAAATGGAGTATTACACCGCCACAGGTGATTCCCCCGCTCCGGGAGTGCACGCTCGGCCTCATTGGGTTCGGGAGGATCGCCAGGCTTGTTGCCCGACGGGCCCAATCGTTCGACATGGCCACCGTGGCATTCGACCCGTATGTGGAGGAGAAACTCTTTTCGGAATTCAACACGCGTCGCGTTGATCTTCCGACACTGTTTGCCACAGCAGACATCCTGTCGCTTCATTCTCCCCTGACGGACGAAACAAGGCATATCATCAATTCCAGGACCATCGCTTTGATGAAACCCCATGCCCTGATCGTCAATACCGGTCGGGGAGGATTGGTCCACACCGACGAACTGGTCGATGCCCTCCGTCAAAAGAAGATCGCAGGAGCGGCCCTGGATGTGTTGGAAGTGGAACCGATCGGCAAGGAGCATCCCCTCCTTGCCATGGGAAACGTCATCATCACCAGTCACAATGCTTGGTACAGCGCCGCAAGCATGGGCGAACTCCAACGTCTTGCCGCCTTGGCCGCTGTTGAGTTGCTGAAAGGATAAGGTCACAGCAGATCATGCCTGAATTCAGAATTGACAAAACGTTCATCGCCGAACAGAACAACCCCCTTCGTGCCCAACTGCAGAGCGAGTATGCTCAGCTCGGCGAGCAGCTACAGCGGCGCGGTCGTTCAGTCGATGTGATCACAAAACAAGTGGAGGCGTTTGAAGTTGCCGTTCCATCATGGGGAGTGGGAACGGGCGGGACGCGGTTTGCGCGTTTTCCGGGTCCGGGGGAGCCGCGCAATGTTTTCGAAAAGCTTGCCGATTGTGCGACGATTCACCAACTCACGCGGGCAACACCGCGCGTATCGTTGCATATCCCATGGGATACCCCGGACGATCCCAAGGAACTCTCCGGCGCCGCAGCGTCGTTGGGGGTTGGGTTCGACGCCATGAACTCAAATACGTTTCAGGATCAACCGGGACAGCAGCACAGCTACAAGTTCGGCAGTCTTACCCACGTCGACACGGCGGTCCGGGCACAGGCCGTTGAACACAATATCAGGTGTATTGAAATTGGAAAGTCGATCGGGTCGAAGGCCCTCACGGTCTGGATCGCCGATGGGGGAAACTTTCCCGGGCAGACGGATACCCGAAGCGCATTACAGCGATATGTGGAAAGCCTCGGAAGTATTTATGCTGCATTGCCGGAGGATTGGAAAGTGTTCGTTGAATATAAATTGTACGAGCCGGCTTTTTATTCCACGGTGATCAATGATTGGGGAACGGCCTATGCCGTGGTGAGCCAGCTTGGACCGAAGGCGTTCTGCCTCGTCGATTTGGGGCATCACGCCCCCAATGTCAATATCGAAATGATCGTGGCCCGGCTCATTCAACTGGGGAAACTGGGGGGATTTCATTTTAACGACAGCAAGTACGGGGATGACGACCTTGACTCAGGCAGTATCAAGCCATTCCAGCTCTTCCTGATCTTCCATGAGCTTGTCGAGGCTGCATCGGATCCGTCGATCGGAAACTTCAACCCATCGTACATGATCGATCAAAGCCACAACATGACCGACCCCGTCGAGGCGCTCATCAGCAGCACGGAGGAACTGCAGCGTGGGTATGCGCAGGCGCTCCTTGTGGACCGACCGGCGCTTCGGCGCTACCAGGAAGCCAACGATGCGTTGATGGCGTTGAAAACGTTGAAGCGGGCCTTCACAACCGACGTGACGCCTATTCTTCAAATGGCCCGGCTGAACAACGGCGGTGCGATCGACCCGGTTGCGATGTTCCGCGCAAGCGGTTATCGGAAGAAGAAGGCAGGGGAGCGTCCCGCCCAAACCTCGTCACATTCTGGGATCGTGTGATCATGAAAATTCATCTCGCCTATGGAAAGAAAGGACTGGAGATCGAGGTGCCAGAAAGGAACCTCGTAAAAGTTATGAGCATGGAGGGGGCTCCACCGATCCCGGATCCGGAGACTGCAGTACGGGCATCGCTGGAACATCCCATCGATTGTTCCCCACTCAGGGAATTTGCCCGCAAGGTGACAACGGCCTGCATCGTCATCTGTGATATTACCCGTCCGGTTCCCAATAAGCTGCTTCTTCCCCCGATCCTGGAAATTCTTGAACAGGAAGGAATGCAGAGATCGGACATTACCATTCTCATTGCCACGGGGCTTCATCGTCCCAGCACGGAGGAGGAACGGTTGCACATGGTGGGGGAAGCGATCCTCTCGAAGTACCGTCTGGTCGATCATCGTGCGCGCGTGCCGGATGAGCATACCGTTCTCGGCTCAACAGCCAACAGGACTCCCGTCTCCATCGATACGCGATATTGTGAAGCGGATCTGAAGATCACAGTCGGATTTATCGAACCCCACCTGATGGCTGGATTTTCCGGCGGCCGCAAGATGGTTGCCCCCGGCTGCGCGGGGGAGGAGACGATCAAGGCTCTCCATAGTCCCCTCTTCCTCGAGGATCCTCACTGTCGCGAGGGGAGTATCGATAAGAACCCGTTGCATCATGAATTGCTGCAGATCGCCCGTATGGCGGGACACGATTTCATCGTGAACGTGTCGCTCGATGCGAAGGGGGCGATCACCGGGGTCTTCTCCGGCAATCCTGACCAGGCGCATGCCCGGGGAGTGGAATTTGTGCGGGCGGCGGTCCGGGCAACCGTCTCGACGCCGGTGGATGTTGTCGTGACGACCAGCGCCGGTTTTCCCCTCGACCTGACCTACTACCAGGCTGTCAAAGGCATGACGGCAGTGTTGCCAATTTTGAAAAAAGGGGGAATGTTGATTCTCGCTGCCGAATGTGCGGAGGGGTTGGGAGGGGCTGAGTTCAGCACGATGGCGAAACGGTTTTCCTCAGCCGAGCATTTTCGCGATTGGATTCTCAGCAATCCTGTTGTCGTCGATCAATGGCAGCTGGAGGAGTGTGCCAAGGCAGCGCGTCATGCCGATGTGGTGCTTGTTTCAAGCGGGGTCAGTGACGAAGAGAGACAGGGTTTGTTTATTCAATCTGCCGACTCCGTGGAGGAGGCATTGCAGCGTGCCTTTGACCGGTATGGCTCCAGCGCCTCCATTGCCGTCGTGCCCAAAGGCCCTTATACACTTGTCGAAATTGACACTCCTGTGTAAGGTTTCCGGCAATGTTTCCTTGACAACAAAGTAGAATTCTTGTATACTCAACAAAGCTTTAATTAAACACTATTCAATTAGCGAAATTCCAACCTCTATGCCCCCCAATTACACTGTCCCTGCCCTTGATCGAGCCGTCAAAGTTCTCGAACTCCTCTCATCATCGCCTCAGGGAATGTCCCTTGCCCAGCTTGCGGTACAGACGAAGGTACCCAAGAGCACGATGTTCCGAATTCTCTTCACGTTGCAGCAAAATTCGATCGTCGTGGAGGATCATGAACGCAAGCTTTTTACTCTCGGCATGAAGCTCCTCGATTGGGGCAATGCCGCCCTCTCGAAGATCGACATCAAAACGATCGCGCACACGCATCTCATGAACCTTGCCCATGCTACGCGCGAAAGCTTTTACCTCGCGATGCTGGATCATGACGAGGTGATTCTCATCGATCATGTCGACACACCAGAGATCTGGAAAATGGTCACGCGCCTGGGTCACCGTTCGCCGTTTCATTGTACTGCCAGCGGATTGGTGTTGAGTGCCGACCTTGCTTCCGAGGAGATCGACGGCATGATCGAGCGGCAGGGATTGCGTAAATACACCTCCAAGACGGTAACAACCCCCGCCAAATTGAAGAAACGTCTCGAAGAGGTCAAGAAACAGGGATTTGCAATAGCTGACGGGGAGTACAAGCCCGACCTGTGCGCCATGGCCGTTCCGGTTTGGGATCACAGCGGCCACGCTGCCGTTTCGCTGATGACGGCGGTTCCCTCGGATCGCGTCAGCCGCGACAAGCAAATTGTGGATGATCTCATCTCCGTCTTGAAACGAGAAGCCCTGCACATCTCGAAACGCATAGGGTACACGGAGCAACACCCCGATTAAGACGGCCATCCGGACGCCGTCCAGCGTCCATCGTTCATTCACCTACGGCAATGACACATCCACTTGCACTGGGCATTGTAAGCGACGAAATCTCTCCTGATTTCTCGGAAGCAGTTCGGTACGGAAACGCATGGGGGATCTCCCTCTATGAACTCCGCGTTCTCAGGTCGGGTCGCGTTCCCCAGGTCGACCCCGTCGAGTTGGAGGAAATTCAAACGCTCGTCACACACCATCATCTTACCATCTCCGCTCTCTCACCGGGTATCTTTAAACACCCCCTCTCGAAGAAGCATGAACTGGAGCATGAATTAACCGAGGTCCTTCCCCGGACCCTGGATCTCGCCGGACGGTTCAACTCCCGACTCGTGATCGTCTTCGGGTTTCGAAGGGAAGTCGATGAGCCGGCAGAAAATCGAAAACGGGCAACCGATTTTCTCCGCCGTGCAGCGGAACGGGCAGCCCGGGATGGAGTCACCGTGGCGGTAGAGAACGAGCCGGGGTTTTGGTGTGACTCGGGGGCAAACACCGCCGGCATCATCGAGGCGGCGAATATCCCTTCTCTGCGAGCAAACTGGGATCCTTGTAACGGCTACGGCACCGCCGAGATTCCTTTTCCGGACGGCTATGAAGCCATCAAGCACCTCATTGCCAATGTTCACGTCAAAGACACCAAGAAAGGATCTTTGATCGAATGTGTACCTGTGGGGGAAGGGGCGATTGATTGGAGGGGACAGTTACACGCTCTTGTGCAAGACCGCATCGTCAAGCATGTGACGCTCGAAACGCATTGTCTCCCGCTCGTCGAGAATTCGAAACGCAATGTCGACATCCTCCGTTCCTATTTTTCTGAGCTCCCAGCGCAGCACAAGGTGATTTCGTGACCATCCAACGGCGTGATTTTCTCAAACACCTCAGCGTTGGTGCTCTGGCAGCCGGGATCGAGCCCTCTTTCAGCTCCCCCCCGAACCAATCCACCACCCCGCCTGAACAAAAGCTGCACCCGGATTATCAATCCAACAATCCCGGAACGGAATACTTCATCTTTGGCAACGGGAAGATCCTCGGCGCCCTTCAGGCCTCGCCGAACCCGGATCTGGGAACGCATGGTGGATTACTGGTGATGTCGTCAGAACATTTTGGGAGAAAGATCAGCACGTATTTGTATCATCCGGAACGGGGACTTCAAAACTCCCGCTTCACTCCCATCATCAATGGCCGCGGGTATTTACCGGAATTTGCCCATTCGACGATCCGCTGGATATATCCGAACGGCATCCCGACGGTTGTGCTGGAGTGGGAGGCGGCCGGCTGCGCGGTGCAGGAAGAAAGCTTCTGTCCTATCCATGATTCCGCCATCGTCCGTACCGTCACGCTTCGCAATAACACCGGCTCGGCGATCGATGCTACCAGCGCCATGTTGCTGTACCCCAATTTGATGTATTTCGATGAGTATCAAGTCGACCGCGTGAACATGACGCTCACGGCGAAGGGATACAAAACAATGCAGTTGTTTTCCCTCAACAAGTCGACGGTCGGGGACCGGCACATGAATATTCCCTTTGGGGAGATCGCGCCGGGAGAGGAGAAACAGATCACCCTGGTGTTCACCCTCGACCTTCCCCGGGAGGAATTTGAACGGAAGGGGCTGGAGCGCATGCGTGAGGAAACGAGGAAATACTGGGCACAGCATGGAACGTTCGAGACGAACCACGCCGGACTGAATCACCTCTTTGCATGTTCCAAGTCCGGTTTGCGGGCGGCGGTTGCGCAATCAGGCAAAATGGATGGCGGCATCTGGCAGTACAACATGGAATGGGTGCGGGATCAGTCGATGGTGGCCGTCGGTACGGCGATGAGCGGGCAGTCTGACATCGCCGAAGCGCTCCTACGCCGCATGATCAGTCAATCGGTCGATGAAGATGGCAGGACGGTCGATTCCAGCAGGCACCGTCCGCCGGAGACCATGGAACTCGATCAGAACGGCGAACTGCTCTACGCCCTCTGGATGTATTGGGTATGGACCGGGAGCGATCACTTGATCCGGGAGTACTGGAAGAAAATTCGGAACGTTGCGGAGTATGTTCTCCAGCCGAAATTCCGCGACCCGGCGATCGGCCTCCTGAAGAATTCGAGAGAGTACTGGGAACGGGACCCCGCTTTTGGAGTGAAAGAGGGGTATGAGCTGGCATACCAGACATGGAATATCGTCGGGCTTCAGCGTGCCGCGGACATGGCGCTCCACGTGGGCGAACCGGGGAAGGCAAAAGAATGGACCGATGCTTCCGCGTTGATGCAGAAATCGTTCCTGAGCCACCCGAAGTATTCCCTCGTCGACGATGGGAGGTTTGTGAAACGCCGGCTTGCGACGGGAGAAGTCCAGAGAACATTTGAGCCGCTGAACCGGCAATCCATGCCCAAAGGCATGCCGCTGAACGTTGAAACGACCTCGTATTGTGACCCTGATGCCGCCAATGTGTTGCCGATCATGCTGGGTGTGGTGGATGCAAAGAGCCCGCTTGCCGCGAAGACGCTCGAGTCGATGGAACACCTCTGGAATCAGCGCTGGACGACGGGGGGCTATGCCCGCTACGACGTGACCTCCGAACCGGATTCACCCGGTCCATGGCCGTTTGCGACGATGTTTATCACCCGTGCCTATTGCGAGGCGGGAGATGATGCAAAAGTATGGCGTTCCTTGAACTGGCTCCTGGGGGTGGATGGTGGAAAATCCGGGGCGTGGCTTGAGTATTATGGTGACCGGCCGACGCCTCCTCTTCCCCCCGTCGGCATTGTCGTATGGACGTGGGCCGAGATCATTGCCTTCATCGTTCATCATCTCCTCGGCGTACGTCCGGGCCCCCGGGAACTCGTTATCCGTCCCCGTTTGCTTAGTTCACTCAATGGGGCCCATGCAAAGCTTCGCGTTCAAGGACACGAAGTGGAACTCACCCTGAAGCGCGCGGCCCAGGGGCAGAGTGCCCTGGTCGATGGGACCGCGGTGAAGTTGAAAAACGGAACTCTCACGCTTCCGCTTCCCAGGAAGCCCATGACCATTATCATAACCCTCTAAAGGAGCGGGTCCGTCAAACCCGTCTCGGAACCACGTGCCTGAGAAATACTTTTCCTATAAATCCCTGAACGACCTCCGTGCAGATTGTCAACGGCTGGGAGTCGACCTTACCTTCGAGGAAAAACTCGACGCGCTGAGTCACTCCGTGAAGATCGGCAACCGCACCATCGGTAACGCGATCGGTATCCATCCCATGGAGGGATGTGATGCGACCCTCGACGGCAAACCGGACGAATTGACCTATCGCCGCTGGGAGCGGTTTGGAGCAGGGGGAGCCAAATTAATCTGGGGTGAAGCAACCGCCGTGATACCGGAAGGCCTCGCGAATCCGCGCCAGTTACTGCTCAACGAACAGAACATGCCCGATCTCGAGAAACTGTTGAAACTGACGAGGATGACCCATCGCGAGAACTTCGGCCGGGATGACGACCTCCTGATCGGTCTTCAGCTTACCCATTCCGGGCGGTACAGCTATCGCAAACCACTGATCACCTACCATCATGCGCAGGCTGACAAGCTGACCTATCTCGATAAAAAGAACGGGGTCAAATTGCCGGCCGACTACCCGGTGGTCACGGACGATTATCTCGAGCGGCTCGAAGATCTCTTTGTGGAAGCCGTGAAGCGCGTCCATGCACTTGGGTTCGATTTTGTCGACATCAAGCAGTGCCATACATACCTCCTCAATGAGCTTCTCGGAGCCAGAACGCGGGAAGGAAAGTATGGCGGCAGCTTTGAAAATCGTACGAGATTCATCCGCAACGTACTGGGAAAAATTCGAAGTGAACTGGGTGACACCATAATCCTCGCCTCGCGTTTGAATGCCTACGACGGCATACCGTATGAAAAAGACACGGTCACCGGGGTCGGTAAGGCACTTCCTTTTGACACACCCTACCAGTACAGTTTCGGTGTCGACCGGAACAATCCTCTCAAGGAGGATCTTGAAGAGCCGATCCAACTGATCAAATTGATGATGGATCTCGGTGTGAAGATGGTGAATGTCTCGATGGGGAGTCCGTATTACAATATGCATATCGGACGGCCGTTCGAGCATGCGCCGATCGACGGGTACATCCCACCGGAGCACCCCCTCATCGGTATCGACCGGCATTTCAGAATTACCGGGGCGATCCAGGCAGCGTTCCCCGGTCTCGTTGTGGTCGGGACGGGATACAGCTGGTTGCGGCAGTATTTGGTAAATGCGGGAGAATCGAACATCCGCCGCAAACGGGTCACCATCGTTGCGACCGGTCGCGGTGCGATTGCCTACCCAGACTATGCGAAAGACGCGGTCACGCTCGGGAAGCTCAAACCGTCGAACGTATGCATCGCGGTAAGTCACTGCACGAACCTGATGCGTGCAAAGAACAACGAGCTTGGACAATTTCCCGCCGGTTGCGTGCCCCGTGATTTGATCTACGCGGAAATTTTGAAGGAAACCCTGGGAAAAAAGAAGCGATCCCCCGAACCGCTGACGGAACACAAGCAGTAACGTTTCCTTCAACGAACCAGGATTTCACCATCATTATTTCCGAGTTTCAGCAGAAAGCCGCTTTATGCCCGTACTCTTCGGCCATCAATTCTCCCAACCGGACCTTGCCAAGCGCATGGGCCAACCGTTACAGGTTGCCGGCGTGCGGTTGATGGATTTGTCGGAAGGCCTGGAACGGGGCGTCCGTATTGCCGACGTGCGAACGGGCTCCGGATTGCGGTTCCAGGTATCGCTGGATCGCGGCATGGATCTCTCTCTTGCGGAATATAAAGGGATGCCCCTTGCATGGAGATCTGCACAGGGGGATGTCCACCCGTCGTTCTATGATCCCCATGGATCCGGTTGGGCGAGGTCGTTTCCCGGCGGACTCATGACGGGTTGCGGCATAACCCATGCCGGAAGACCATGCGTCGATGAAGGAGAGGAACTCGGTATGCATGGCCGACTCTCCAATATTCCCGCAACGAACGTTTCCCACGCGACGGAATGGAAAGGGGATCGCTGTTTCTTCCGCGTCAAAGGCGAGATACGTGAGACCTCGCTCTTCAAGGATCAACTGCTGCTTCAGAGGGTGATTGAAACCGAGCTTGGTGTTTCCACGATAACGTTCCATGACACGGTGCTCAACGAAGGGATAAAACGTTCCCCCCTCATGATGTTGTATCACATCAACACCGGATGGCCGTTGGTTGATGAAGGGACCGCACTCTTGCTCAATGCAAATCTGACCAAGCCCAGAGATGCGGCCGCGGAAAAGGGGATCGACACCGCAAGAAAAATGACGGGCCCCATTCCCGACTATCAAGAGCAGGTCTTTTTTCATGATCTCGAGCCGGATGCTGCGGGGAATGCCAACGTCCTTCTTGCGAACAGGAAGCTGCACACAGGGCTCTTTGTCCGGTTCCGGATGCGTGAGCTGCCCCGGTTTGTTCAATGG
>Ga0209211_10008702_pt1 | contig 13805 bp, 11 predicted proteins | sample RifGroA2_FD_183992 | JGI IMG/M metagenome (GOLD analysis project Ga0209211, IMG submission 183992) | Groundwater microbial communities from Rifle, Colorado, USA - Groundwater A2 (SPAdes) (version 2) | ecosystem: Environmental > Aquatic > Deep subsurface > Groundwater | place: Rifle, Colorado...
ATCAACTCGCCTCATAACCCCACAGGCGGAGTCATCCCTAAACGGGATCTCCATGAAGTCGCCGAACTCTCTCTCAAGCACGACTTCTGGGTCCTCTCGGATGAAATTTACTCCCGTATCCTCTATTCGGGCAAACCGGAGAGCATCAGTCAATTCCCGGGAATGAAGGAGCGAACGATTATTCTCGACGGGCATTCGAAAACGTATGCGATGACCGGTTGGAGGGTTGGGTACGGCGTCATGCCCAAAGAGCTGGCGATTCATGTTGGCCGTTTGATGACCAACTCCAATTCCTGCACGGCGACGTTCACGCAACATGCCGCCATGGAGGCCATAACCGGCTCCCAGGATTCCGTCGCAGCCATGGTTGAGGAGTTTCGCGGAAATCGGGACCTCATTGTAGAGGGGCTGAACAAGATCGAGGGATTTTCATGCCACACTCCCGCAGGTGCCTTTTACGCTTATCCTAACGTCACGCAGGCGTGCCGCAAACATGGATTTTCAAGCTCACGCGATCTGCAGCAATTTTTGCTTCACGAAGCCGGTGTTGCAGTGCTGGGGCAGCAGTGTTTCGGCCACCGGCCCTTTGATGAAGATCAGGAGTACATCAGGCTCTCATACGTTTCCTCCAGTAAAGACATTCAAGAGGCTTTGCGCCGTATCGAAACGTCATTGTCGGATAAACAATTGATAGAGCGCTTTCTTCAAAGGCAACGTGCCAAGGACGTCGCCAGGTCTTGATCTCCGTTGTTCCCCCCCGAACTGAACAGGTATTCATCAAGATAGAGTTGGACTCTGAGTAATTTTGTTGTTAGTTTTTTAAGGAAGAATATGTCAAAAGGAGTCTATGAAGAGAATCTTCCCGGATAGTTTCTACAACCTCATAACGCTGGTAGGGGCAACCGTTGCCGCGGTCAGTTTCGGCCTCATCCTGTTTCTTATAGCCCTGGAGTTCTTTTCGGAAGAGCAAAAGCCGTACATGGGAATCATTGCGTTCGTGATTCTCCCCGCCATTTTGATTTTTGGACTTTCTCTTATCGCGGTGGGGATCTGGAGAGAGCACAAAAGGGAAAGAAGCGGAAAACCGCATGGGCTGCGCCTGCCACAGATCGATTTGAACAATCCGCGCCATCGAACCGCGTTCTTCTATGTTTCCGTCGGAAGCATTCTGCTTCTCATGTTCTCGGCCTTCGGAAGCTTCAAGGCATACGAATACACCGACTCTGACGCATTCTGCGGGGAAACCTGTCACAAAGTGATGGAGCCGGAATACACTGCCTATCAATTCTCTCCCCACGCCAGGGTCGGTTGCGTGAAGTGTCACATCGGACCCGGCGCGGGCTGGTTTGTGCGCTCAAAACTCTCCGGTGCGTACCAGCTCTATGCCACGGCGTTCAATAAATATCCGCGACCCATTCCGACTCCCATCGAGAACCTGCGGCCTGCACAGGAAACGTGCGAACAATGCCACTGGCCGCAACATTTCTTCAACGAGAAAAAGAAGGAAATCACGAATTATATTTCGGACGAAAAAAATACCAAGTGGAACCTCTCTCTCTTGATGAAGATCGGAGGGGGTGTTCCGGAATCCGGTGCGAACTCGGGCATCCATTGGCACATGAACATTGATAATGAGGTGACCTACACGGCCCTCGACCGGCAACGCATGGTTATCCCCTGGGTCAAGTCACGAAGCAGGGACGGAGTGGAACGTGTCTACAAGAGCACGGAGGTGACGCCGACGGAGGAAGAACTGGCCTTGGCAACGACGCGAAGAATGGATTGTATCGATTGCCACAACCGCCCGACACACATTTACCAGCCCCCCCAGCGAAGTGTGAATCATATCATGGACCTGGGGTGGCTTGACCGGAACCTTCCGTACGTCAAGAGCCTTGCGGTGCAGGTGCTGGAACATCCGTACACGACGAGGGAGAAGGCGGTGGACAGCATCAGGACCGTCATCGAGGAATACTACGGGGCGAACTACCCCGTCATCGCGGCTGAACGGCACGAAAGCATCGAGCGGGCCATTACGGAGCTCCAGAAGGTTTATCGGAGGAATTACTTCCCGGAAATGAAACATGACTGGCGCCAGTACCCGGACCATATCGGCCATATGTACGCTCCGGGATGCTTCCGGTGTCATGACGGCAAGCATGTCAGCGAGGACGGCAAAGTCCTGTCGAGGGACTGCAATACGTGCCATACCATTGTTGCACAACAGTACGAGAACGAAAAACTCAAGATGTCCCTTGAAGGGCTCGAGTACGAGCACCCTGTCGATATCGGTACGGCATGGAAAGAAATGAACTGCAGCGATTGTCACCAGGCCCAATAGGAGCATTATGGACACTCCCACCACACTGGACCAGCCACAACACAGCAAGCGCGATTTTCTGAAATACCTCTTGGGGGGTGGGATTCTCGCCTGGCTGGGTGCCGTGTTCTACCCGGTTTTTGCCTATCTCAAGCCCCCCAAGCAGGGGGACGTGGAAGTCACGAGCGTCAAAGCGGGCAAGCTCAGCGAGATCGAGAAGGAGAGTGGGGTGATCGTCCGCTTCGGCAACAAACCCGTAATGATGGTTCGGACGGCTGAGGGAGAGGTTCGGGCGTTTTCCGCGACCTGCACGCACCTCGACTGCACGGTCCAGTTTCGAAAAGACACGGGAGTGATTTGGTGCGCATGTCATAATGGTAAATACGACTTGAACGGCCGCGTGGTGGGCGGCCCTCCACCGCGGCCGCTGGATGAATACCGTGTCATCATCCAAGCCGATGAAGTCATCATCTCGAGCCGCACATGAAGACACTCTGGAACCGAACCTTCACCTGGATTGACGAGCGCGTCCAGTTAAGCGATGTGATGCACTTCTTGGAGAAGAAGAGCGTGCCGGTACACAGCCACTCAGTCTGGTATTACTTCGGCGGGGTTTCCCTCTTCCTCTTCATCATTCAGGTCGTCACCGGCATCCTCCTTCTCCTCTACTACAAAGGGAGCGAGGAGCTTGCGTTTGAGAGCATCCAGTTTATCATGGCGAAAGTGGAGTTCGGCTGGCTCATCCGATCCATCCATAGCTGGGCGGCAAACTTGTTCATTCTCTCAGCGTTCATCCACATGTTCAGTGTGCTGTTCGAAAAAGCCTACCGGAAGCCGCGCGAATTGACGTGGCTCAGCGGTATGATCCTCTTGTTCCTCGGCATGGGTTTCGGGTTCAGCGGCTACCTCCTGCCGTGGAATGAGGTTTCATTTTTTGCGACGAAGGTGGGAACGGACATCGCGGGTGTTCTGCCGGTTGTCGGGGAGCCGCTGATGGTTTTCCTCCGGGGGGGAGAGGACGTGACGGGGGCAACGCTTTCCCGGTTCTTCGGATTCCATGTCGCCGTGCTTCCCGGCATCTTTACCGTGGTGTTGGGTCTCCATCTTCTCCTTGTCCAGCGTCAGGGGATGAGCAAACCCTTGTCGTATGAACGGTTGCCGGCCACCGATCAGAAGACGATGCCGTTCTTCCCGAATTTCATGCTGCGCGATCTGTTGCTGTGGCTTCTTGTGCTCAACCTTCTTGCCATCCTGGCCGTGTTCTTCCCCTGGGAACTTGGCGTCAAGGCGGATCAGTTTGCTCCCGCCCCCGCCGGAATCAAGCCGGAGTGGTACTTTATGTTCATGTTCCAGACTCTCAAGTACATTCCGGGTGAACTTTGGTTCCTGGAAGGGGAAGTTGTCGGCATCCTGCTTTTCAGCCTCGCAGGCGTCGTCTGGATGTTTATACCGTTCTGGGATAAGAAGAGTTCGAGAGGGGAAGAGAACCGGTTCATCAACTATATTGGGCTCTTTGCGCTGATCTACATCATCATCCTTACCACGATCGGATGGCTCTCGTGAACAACAATGCTCTTGCCATAGTGCTTTGCAGTGTGCTCGCCCTTCCAACGGCCTTTGGGACCGCTCAGGCTCAGGACCAGTGTCTTACATGTCATTCCACCCTGGAGGACAATGCATCGACCGCGTTCAAAGGCGATATTCATTTCCGGAACGGTCTTACGTGCGCTTCCTGCCATGGAGGCGATTCACACACCGACGACATGGAGAAAGCGATGGGAACGGCGGCGGGATTCATCGGCGTTCCGAAGGGAGACCGAATTTCTGTCGCATGCGCAAAATGCCATTCGGACGCGGGAGTGATGGTAAAGAAGTACAATTCCGCTATTCCTTTGGACCAGATGGAGCTTGTGGAAGGAAGCGTCCACGGAAAGCTCTCTACTTCAGGGAGAGAGCACATTGCACAGTGCACCTCCTGTCACGGAGCTCACGGAATCGTGACAAAAACAAATCGATCTTCCCCGGTCCATCCTTTGAATCTTCCCGCCACGTGCACGAAGTGCCATTCTGACGCGACCTTCATGCGGACCTATAATCCGAGTCTCCCGGTTGATCAGCTTGAAAAATACAAGACGAGCGTTCACGGCAAGCGAAATAAGAATGGGGACCCTAAGACAGCAGAGTGTGCCAGCTGTCACGGCAGTCATGAGATTCTCTCGGCAAAAGATCCCAGGTCTCAGGTCCATCCGACGAAACTTCCCGCCACATGTGCCAAATGCCATTCCGACGCGACCTATATGAAACCGTATGGCATAGCTTCGGACCAATTCGAACAATTCGCCAGGAGCGTGCATGGCCAGGCGCTCCTGGAGAAAAAGGACCTTGGAGCGCCAGCGTGCAATGATTGTCACGGCAATCATGGTGCAGCGCCACCAGGCGTGGAATCAGTTTCCAAGGTATGCGGGACCTGTCACGCTTTGAATGCAGAGCTCTTTTCTTCCAGCCCTCATAAGAAGGCATTTGATTCCCGAAAACTGCCCGAGTGCGAAACATGCCACGGGAACCACGAGATCGTCGCCGCCAAGGATGAGCTTCTTGGAGTTGGGGAGGGAGCTGTGTGCGCATGGTGTCATAAGGAGAATAGCAACATCAAGGGATATCAAATAGCCCGAACGATGCGCTCACTTGCGGACAGCCTTATCGCCAGTGAAGAAAACGCCATCATGCTAGTGGACGAGGCGGAGCAAAAAGGGATGGAAGTGGGAGAAGCAAAGTTCAAGTTGCGGGAAATTCGGCAAGCCCGTCTGGAAACTCGCACAAAAGTCCATTCATTCGATCTTGATCAGTTTTCGGAAGTCGCCACCCGCGGTTTTGGATCCGCCGCGAAGGTCTCCACAGAAGCAAGCCAAGCGATTGACCAGTACTATTTCCGCCGATGGGGGCTTTTCATCGCGTCCCTGATTATCACAATTCTCGCCTTCGCGCTCTATATCTCCATCCGACGCATCGAAAAAGAACAGGTGCAGAATCGCTAGACCGTGACATTTCAGGAGAATCATCGTTTCCCAAAACTCCCAATTTCTGAGAATCATTATCAAGGTGGTTCGCAAAGCTGGGAAAGCCGTCGTTGAGGTGATTCTCAGAAGGTCAGTTTCTGCATTGAGCCTTCATCTGACAATGATTCTGGTTTCATCGTAAGTCGGTCAAATTGGCACGCTTCTTGCGCATTTCCTGGAACACTCGTAGGAGGACTATGGTGTTATGAGCAACGACCAGCCAAGCTCGATCGCGGAGAAAGCCATTCTCGTAGCCCAGATTCTCAGCGTTCTCTTTATCTGGGTCTTTGTGGTAGCAATCACCCTTTGGATTATCAACCTCATCCTGCTTGCCGTTGACCTCAACGATGCTCCTGGGGCATCCGTGGCAATCAGTATTGTCGCAATTCCCGTCTTCATCACCCTCGCTTCCATCCTAACATTTGTTTTTGTCGGATTGCACAAGAAGACACAGTCATCCACATCAAAGACAGAGGAGAAGTGATATGCGCATTCGAGAGCTAATCGCACTGTCCGTCATCCTCCTTGCCGGGACTCTTCACGCCCAGGAAATTGAATTGCCAACTGATCCTTTGAACGGACGGATTGTCTTCGAAGAGAAGAAATGCATCGCATGTCATATGATCGGCGGGTACGGAGGAACAGCGGGGCCCGACTTAAGCCGTGATCAGTATTTTGGAAGCGCCCTGGAATTAGCGTCCGTCATTTGGAATCACGCACCGCAAATGAACAGGAAATTCCGGCTGCTCCGCATGGATCGTCCTCAGCTCACCGAGGGTGAAATGCTTGATCTTCTCGGCTTCCTGTACTATCTCCGATATTTGGGAGAACCGGGCAGCGTTGCAAACGGAAGGAACGTACTGAACTCAAAAGGTTGCATCGCGTGCCATGCTGTCGGGGGCCAAGGCGGAACTACTGGTCCTGATTTCAAAACGATTCAGCGTTATTCTGCTCCACTCTATTTGGTCCAGGCTATGTGGAACCATGGACCAACGATGCAAGAGCAGATCACAAAAGGCAAAATGAAATATCCGATGCTGAGCGGTCGAGATGTCGTCGACATTGCGGCGTATTTGCGCCAGGCAAGTACGGCGGACGTGGAGGTTCGGCTCTCGGTCGGCAACCCGAAGAGGGGACGAGAGCTCTTCGAGGAAAAGCGATGCTCCACCTGTCACGTCGGTGAGGGGAAGCGGAAGCGAATAGAAGCAGGTCTTGTGAAGATCGATCTGAAGAAAGGCGTGACGGAGGTGGCGAGCGCAATGTGGAATCATGGACAGTTGATGCTCCAGCATATGCAAAAAGAGTCTATCGAATGGCCGCGGTTCGACAAAAACGAAATGGCGGATATCATCGCCTATGTGTATTTCCTGGGATTTGAAGATAAAGAAGGGAATTCCGAGCGGGGAAAAGTCACGTTCAACGAGAAAGGGTGTGTCAGCTGCCATGGGGGCGGTCAGGGCAAAGGACCGGATCTTCGATCTGTAAAGAAAATGAACACTCCCGTCCGCATGATCCAACTTATGTGGAATCATGCCGGTGACATGGAAGATATGCTTGTCACGCAAAACAAGCGATGGCCGGAACTTTCACTCACCGAGATGCGAGATCTTTACAGCTATCTCCGGAAGGTCTCAAAGAACTAACGTCATTTGTCCGAACCCTCAACCTGAGGCAGCATCATGAAGAGTATGACACCCTTTGTGAAATGGACGGTACGCGCCGGCGCTGCCGCTGGTATACTCATTGTCGTCGTTGTCTATCTTGCCTCAACTTCAGGAGACATCGTAACCCAGCCCATCCGTTATAGTCACAAAGCTCACATGGAAACGGCCGGCATGACCTGCACCGACTGTCACGCATCTGTTCTGACCTCTTCCAGCGCCTCGATTCCAAGTCTCGAAGTGTGCAGCACGTGCCACTCGGATCAACCACTCTCGCAGTCGGCTGAAGAGGTGAAACTGCTCGAGTTCGTAAAGAAGGAGGAGTTGATTCTCTGGCAGCGCGTGTATCATGTGCCCGACCATGTCTATTTCTCTCACCGGCGTCACGTCACCAAGGCAGGACTCGAGTGCAAGGCGTGCCATGGCGATGTATCCGAATTCACCGAACCCGTTGCTTCCCAGTTTCTTCCCATCACGATGGAGAATTGCATGCAGTGCCATCGCGAGAACAACGTTTCCAACGACTGTCTCACCTGCCACCGATGATACACCGGAGTTGCTATGGAAATCAAGCGGCGTGATTTTTTAAAATTCTTCGGCGGTGTTTCCGGAGCAGTCTTGTTCGGCAACCTGGATGACGTCATTGCTCTGCCAGAGGAATTGCTTGAGAGGGCGAAGAACGGACCAAAGATCGAAACGTGGCAAAACACCATTTGCGGTCTTTGCCCGGCAGGCTGCGGCCTCCGTGTTCGTCTTATCGACGGAATTCCGGTTTCGATAAAAGGCAATCCGGTCTACCCAGTCAATAGGGGTGGCCTGTGCCCATTAGGCCTCAACGCTCTGCATTCTCTCTATCATCCGGATCGCCTCAAAGGGCCGATGAAGCGAACCGGGGCAATCGGCAGCGGGAAATGGGATTCCATGAGCTGGGATGAGGGCCTCACGATGGTCAAAGACCGATTGCTGGATCTTCGCAACGCGGGGAAAGCGCATCAGGTGGCATTCCTGGGTAACGAAGAGAACGGCCTCATGAAGGAACACATCCGCCGCTTTATGCAGGCTTATGGCTCACCGAATTATTATCAATTCTCCTCTGCCCAAAACAACACCGTCCCCTACTCGCTCCTTCATGGACACTCCGCCGTCCCGGCCTATGACATCCTCAACGCGCAGCTCGTCGTGAGCTTTGGAGCGAATTTTCTCGAAGAAGGATATTCCCCGATCTATTACACGAAGTTGTACAGTCACCACGAAGAACAGCGGACGCGTTACGTGCAGATTGAATCTCGGTTGAGCCTCACGGCAGGAAATGCTGATCAATGGATTCCGATCCGGCCCGGAACATACGGAGCTCTGGCGCTCGGCCTTGCGTATATTCTTATTCGTGAAGAATTGTATGACAAGGGATTTGTACGCGACCATACGTTCGGCTTCGAAGATCGCGTTGACAGCTCCGGAACGAGACATGTTGGTTTCAAAAACATGGTTCTCGGAAACTACTATCCGGAAAAAGTTGAAGAGCTGACGGGTGTTCCCAGCTCGACCATCCTTCGACTTGGCCGCGAACTCGGCAATACCGGCCCGGCACTTGTCATGGGTGACCAGGGAACAGTCGATAATACGAACGGTACGTTTGCCGCAATGGCGGTGCACAGTCTGAACGCTCTACTGGGTAATTTTGAAAAGAAAGGCGGGCTCTTTTTTGTCGATGATCCGCCATTCACGAAATCCGGAGTGGCAGGCATTGATGCGATTGCCCGCGCGGGGTTAGGTCAGATTCCTATCGGTCAGCCGAATGCCAGTACATTTCCAGTGACACAATTCTCGATAGAATCGTTTACCAGGAACATTCTCGATGGCTCCCCCTATCCGATCAGCGTCTTGTTTCTTTACGGGGGCAATCCCCTGTTCCTATCGCCGAATCACCGCGAACTGGCGGACGCGCTTCGGAAAATACCGCTCGTGATCAGCCTGGATACGTTGCTCAATGAAACGAGCGAACATGCCCATATCGTTCTTCCCGACCATCACTTCATGGAACGCTGGGACGAAGTATCAAACGTGGGAACCGTCGGATTCACACACGTTGGGATCCAGCATCCGGTTGTCTCTCCCCTGTATGACACGAAACAGAGCGGCGACGTTTTCATGAATCTCGCAAAGAGAATTGGTGGATCGGTCGCCCGAGCATTTCAGTTCGATTCCTATGAACACGAATTAAGAAATGCGTTAAAGGGTGTGTACCTGTCGGGCACCGGATCTATTGTCTCGGAGGGGGTTGGCACGATGTGGATTCAATACCTCCAGCAGCGGGGCTGGCAGATAGGGCAATACGATTCGTTCGATGAGTTCTGGGATCGGCTGGTGAAGCAAGGGGGGTGGTGGAACCCGATTCGAAAACAGAAACGATGGGATCAGGTTTTTCAAACGCGTTCGAACAGATTCGAATTCTTTTCGCAGAAGCTCAAAGAAGCCATCGATACTCTTGTCGCACAACAAGGGAAAACCGGCTCTGCCCAGAACCGGGAGCGCATCCTTAACGAATTGAACATTTCGGCACGTGGGGACAATGTGTTCCTTCCGCACCACGAGCCCGTTCGGTATGACCCTGATATGCCGCTTCACCTGATCACGTTTCGTGTTTTGCCTGTCAGGGACGGCCAGGGCGCGTCGCTTCCGATGATGCAGGAGATGTTTGGGCATGCCATTCACAGACATTGGGAAAGTTGGGTCGAGATACATCCGGAAACCGCGGCCTCGTATCGCATTGCTGATGGCCAGTGGGTCCTGGTTCAGTCGACCGTGGGCACTATCCGGGCCAGGGCGAAGACCACCGAAGGAATCATGCCAAATGTCATCGCAGTTCCGTTCGGGCTTGGACATACATCGATGGGCCGCTATGCAAAAGGGCACGGCACGAATCCCAATGTGATTATGAAGAATTTGTACGATATGGTGAGTGGGAAACCTGCCTTGCAGGCAACAAAGGTCAAAATCTCTCCGGCTGCCTAGAACAAAGGAGTGCTGATATGCCAAAGTGGGCAATGGTGATTGATCTCGACAAGTGTACAGGCTGCGGGGCATGCAGCGTGGCCTGCAAAATGGAGAACAATATCCCCATCGTCGATCCGGAAGAGGCCCGGAATGGCCGCGCCATGGTTTGGATGGACATGATGACGACAGTCGAGGGGGACTATCCCAACACCCATGTGAAGCGAGTTCCGAAACCGTGCTTTCATTGTGATGATCCCCCCTGCACTCTTGTGTGTCCCGTTGGTGCAACGTATCGCAATCCGGAGGGACTTGTGGCCCAGATTTATCACCGGTGCATCGGCTGCCGCTATTGCATGGCCGCTTGTCCGTTCACTGCCAAGTCGTTCAATTGGTACGACCCCAAATGGATTGAGGGAGCCTCCGACGTCGGTAATCCCGATGTTTCCCGACGGATGGTTGGCGTAGTCGAAAAGTGTTCCTTCTGTTCGCACCGATTGCAGAAGGTAAAAGAGAATGCGGACATCGAAGATCGCCAGATTCGTGACGGGGAATATGTTCCCGCCTGCCTGGAGAGTTGTCCGGCAGACGCCATCGTTTTCGGGGACATTGAAAACAGAGACAGCGACGTCTCACGTCTCTCCCGCAGCTATCGCGTGTATCGGTACGGGGAAGATCTCGGTGTCAAACCGAAAGTATACTACTTAGCCAGAAGAACCGGGTCATGAAAGCAAAACCGACCGCAGCGCAGGATCGCGACGAAGCCCTTTTCAGGCCCATCTACGAGACAGGCACGGGGTTCTACGTCGCATTTGGAATCCTCGGGATCATTTTTCTCTGGGCTCTGTACATGTATGTCACCCAGGTGTGGTTCGGACTGGGATTGACCGGGATGAACCAGCCGGTCACGTGGGGATTCTACATCGTCAATTTTGTGTTTTTCATCGGCATTAGCCATGCGGGCACGCTGATTTCCGCAATTCTAAGACTTTCAAAGGCGGAATGGCGGCGCCCCATCACACGCATGGCGGAAGTTATTACAGCCATCGTCCTTGCCATTGGCGGGTTGCATCCTATCCTTGACCTCGGGCGGCCCGATAGAATGCTCAATCTCTTCACTGCCGGACGATTACAATCACCGCTCTTGTGGGACGTTACGAGTATTACCGCCTACTTCACAGCAAGCACGGTCTATTTGTATTTGCCCATGATACCCGACATCGCGAGAATTCGTGATCGGGGGGGGAAACTCACATGGCTTTATTCGATTATGGCATGGGGGTGGACCGGCACGGAGCACCAACAACGGGTGTTGAACCGCGCAATTAATATTCTGATGATCATGGTCATTCCCATCGCGATCTCGGTTCACACGGTGATATCGTATATCTTCTCCATGACGCTTCAGCCGGGCTGGCACAGCACGATCTTCGGCCCCTATTTCGTCGTGGGTGCAATATTCTCCGGGATCGCGGCATTGATGATCGTCATGATAGCATTCCGGAGGGCGTACCACCTTGAAGAGTATTTGAAGGAAATTCATTTTCGGTACTTGAGTACGCTGCTCCTCATCATGTCCATCATCTGGTTCTATTTCACTTTTTCAGAATACCTGACAGGTGTGTTCGGAGCAGAACCGCACGAAATGCATATCATTATGTACAAGTTTACAGGGCCTTTTGCCTTCTACTTCTGGGGAATGGTCTTGTGCAATTTTGTGCTTCCTCTCATCATACTCAGTTTCCGAAGACTCCGGACGATTAAGGGCATGTTCATTGCTTCAGTCGCCGTTGTGATCGGGATGTGGCTGGAGCGCCTGATTATCGTCGTACCATCTCTCGCAAACCCGCGGCTCGACCTTCCTGCCGGAATTTATGTGCCGACCATCCTCGAATGGGCGCTCTTTGCAGGCGGGATATCAGCTTTCGTCATGGGATTCATGCTGTTCTCGAAGTTCTTCCCCCTTATCTCGATATGGGAGATTGAAGAGGGTCGAACTCATGGGCTTAAAGAAGTGGAAGAGCGGATTCACAGCTATTTGCCAGGAAGAGGTGCCACCTCATCATAGGAAGTGTTCTTGTAGAAATGATACGCTGGAACACGTAACTCATCAATCACCAGAGGGAGATACTCATGAAGACAATCAATGCTGCCAGCTTGATAGTTGCCATCGTCTTACTCGTGCCGACTGTGGCAAGCGCGCAGAAGAAGTATGTAGGGACAAAATCTTGCTTTATGTGTCACCAGACGGAGAAACAAGGTAAGCAAAAGGATATATGGATGAAGAGCGCCCATGCCGGTGCCTACAAGACTTTGACGACCGCAAAAGCCGATGAGGTTGCCAAGGCGAAAGGCATCTCCGGACCGGCGGCAGGAGCCAAAGAGTGCCTTGAGTGCCATACCACGGTTGCAGATGCCAAACTGCTCGACAAGGGTTTTGATATCAAAGACGGCGTGCAGTGCGAAACTTGCCATGGCGCCGGTTCAGCCTATCGCAACATGACAGTCATGAAGAGCAAGGAGAAAGCTGTTGCGGAAGGATTGACGGAGTTCAAGGATGAAGCCGCGATCGAGGCATTTTGCAAAACATGCCACAATCCGAAGAGCCCGTTCTATAAGGAGTTCAAATTCAAAGAGTACTGGGAGAAGATCCATCATCCGGTCCCGAAAGCCGGGTAAATCGGACCGGACCATATTCCCCTATTTTGGAAAACCTCCCGCGGTTGCTTCTTAGGTGTAGGAAAGCACTACAGTGGATCGGCAAAATCGTTGAATTTTTGAACAACCCCGGAGGTTTTCCCGGTTTTTGCACGTCGGCACGGCAGTTGTAAGCCGAGGGTAGCTGGAATTCTATCTTTTGGAGAAATGACCATGCGAAGGCTCCTGCTGCTCCTTATCCTTTTAGCACTTGTGACCTCAACCCTTTCGGCTCAGCTCTTTCAGGCCAGGGTGGTGACGTCGGCCTACGCCTGGCAGCGCCAGGACACCGTTGGCCGCTCGTCCGATCATCTTTTTGGTCACACCTCCCTCTCGTTGTCATTGACCGGAGGCGACCTTTCGTTCCATGCCTACGGCAACGGTTTTACCGATCTCAGTGGACCCGTCGCGGAAGAATCGAAGTACCGCCTCTACAATCTGTACCTGAAATGGTCCAATATTTTCGATGTGGCGAACGTGAGCGTCGGACGGCAGACGGTCTTTGCAGGTGTCGGAAACGGAACGATCGATGGTGGGTTGGCTTCGCTGAAATTTCTCGATTCCAGGCTCAAGGTCGTCGGGTACTATGGAGCGCTTCCGCCCCCGGGATCGAAGGCGGAAATGATCGGCGACAAGAACAACAACAGGATGGCTGGTGCCCAGGTTGTTGCGGAGCCTCTTGAGGCTGCCCGCGTTTCCGTCAGTTACATGAACAGGACAATTCAGGCGGAGCCCTACAGCGCATACCGACGCGACTCGCTCTTTAATCCGTACCTGGTTGAAATCAAGCCGATGGCGAGCTCGGAGCGCTACCTCAGCGGCGATGTGAACGTTGACTATGAAGACCTTGTCTCCGGGTATGCCCGCTATGATTATGATTTTGATACGGAAAAGATGGCGCGCGCCCAGTTTTTTACGCGCGTCAAGGTGATGGAATCGCTTGGGCTTACGGGTGAATACCTCCAGCGCGAGCCCCGCGTCTCCTACAACTCCATCTTCTCGGTTTTTACCTTCAACACGTTGAAAGAGTATGAAGTGGGGGCGGAATATGCGCTGATGACCTCATGGCAGCTCTTCGGC
>Ga0209211_10008703_pt1 | contig 13804 bp, 6 predicted proteins | sample RifGroA2_FD_183992 | JGI IMG/M metagenome (GOLD analysis project Ga0209211, IMG submission 183992) | Groundwater microbial communities from Rifle, Colorado, USA - Groundwater A2 (SPAdes) (version 2) | ecosystem: Environmental > Aquatic > Deep subsurface > Groundwater | place: Rifle, Colorado...
GGAAGTCAAGATTGTTTCCGACACTTCTTATGAGGACGTTTTGTCTTATACTTCATTGAATGACGTTCCCCGGAATGCAATTAAATTATACTGGATACAGAATGATACAAGAGTCTTATTTGACAAGGTAAATTATTATGATGAAAATAATAACGGATTAATTGATAAAATTGAATGGATTGTTCCGCACCTTTCCAACCAGACGTTTGAAGTTTCTGTGACTGTCCTTAATGTTCAATCTTATCCGACTGTCGGAGGAAACTGGACGGTTAGGTTTAACACTTCCGGAACCGGGAATTTGAGCATTTATGGGTATAATGGGACGACGTATTCGGAAGTTCCTAAGGATATTTCTACAATTAATGATTTGGAATATCTAGAAACTAAATGCGGCGATGTTGCTGTAAACACTACAATTGTCTGCGCTAATGGGGAAGAAATGCCGTATGAGGTTTACAAAATCAAGAAGAGAATCGCTGAAATCAAGAAAAGACTGAATGAGCTGAATCAAACGGGGTGAGAAATATGATAATCAAAGATATAGAATACCATAAACAAGAGTTGCACAATATTTTGGAGCAGATTAAGCAACTAAGGAAAGATTCAGAGGTGAAATCATGAGCTACACAAGGCCTGCCTGGAAAAGGACGCATGTCTTTGGGGACAGCCATCTTTACAGTTTTATAGGAACGGATGGCAAGCTATGGATGATTTGCAGTTCTAATGAAGATGGATTTGACGTAATCCAAAAAGAAGACGCGTTTGAGCTTGTAGTCAGCGTGTTGGAGCGTTCTGGCATAAAGCTGGACAAAGAGCAACTGAATAAATTGGCTAAGGAATTGGGTGTGAAGCTGAGAAAAAAGCCATTGACTTGGGAGGAATTGCGGAAAGATATGGAGAAGAAAAGCGAGAAAAGAGAAATTCGTGAAAAATACAAAAAATTTGGCTTGGGAAGAAAATGATACTGGACAAATTATTGGAGAAAAAAGATTTGGAAATTTATATTGATACGAGAATCAAGAAGCTGCTTTCAATAAAGATAACGCAGTTTCCCGAGAAGCAAAGAGGAAAGATATCTGAGAGGATTAAAGGCAGAATTTCAGAGTTGAGAGAGCTTAAAAAAATAATCCTGCAGTCCAGACTCAAAGATATGTCTAAGGCGTATTGGAGAGAATCTTCAAAAGATGGAGAGTTTAAATGAAAAAAGCGCATGGAAGCAGAAGAGAGAATATAGCTTGTGAAGGATGCGGAAGCAAAGATGTTATAAAAAAAGGCAGAAGCAAGGCTAAATTCCAATCCAAGCAGGTATACAAGTGCAAAGACTGCGGCAAGAGATTTGTTTCTGGGCTTGGAAAATCTTATCCTTCCAAAATAATAATGGACAGCATAACTGCCTATAATCTTGGCAATGATTTAAACGAAACTTCAAAAATAATAAAGAAGAAATATAAGATTAAAGTTCCAGAAAAGACTATCTATTCATGGGTTAAGGAATTTGATAAGGTTTGCAGCTATTTCAGGATAAGAAAAAAGGCATTAAAATTATTCAAGCCGAAAGATATTATTTTCCAAAAGATTTTCAGGCATTTGCAATTGTATAAATTTAGATTCCATAAAGCGAAATTGGAATTTTTTGCTGATGGGTATTTTAGGGGATTAAAAAATTATTTATCTGATATTTCTGAAAACTGCCCTAGTGAATTGTTTAAAGACAGCAATAGAAGCTCGAGAATCAAATTATCCATTGATGCAGATAAAATAAAAATTTTTGAGAAGAAAAATTATGCCTGCAAACTTGCTTCTTTAGCTCTTGAATCTGCTAATAATAATTTTGAAAGGCATGATAAATTGCAGGAGTTCATGCTTGTAAACGATACATGCACGATTGCGACAGAGGTTCCTGTTTATCTGTTTTTGGAGGAGGTTAAGGAATATGGCATTTTGAATTTGTTTAATAATTTGTCAATCAAAAATACAATAAAAAATAAGGGAGGGAATGGCTACTTGCGCACAAAGTACAGCACGCTGCCCTCCACCCACCCATCACAAGTTGAACAGAATAGTGCCATAACAGGCCACATTGATTTTGTCCAGTTGAAGTTCGGCTCTGTTTATGTTTTGGATTATAAGCCTAATGCCTCAAAAGTTGACGCTGTTTCCCAGCTGTTTGTTTATGCTGTTGCATTATCAATTAGGACTGGAATCTGGCTGCGTAATTTCAGATGCGCTTGGTTTGATGAAAATGAGTATTATGAGTTTGCGCCGTCTGATATAGTTTTGAGGTTTTGCAAAGTTCCACGTCATAAATTTAGGGAGTTTTTCGTCAGGAATAAGGAAAGGAGATATTTTACAAGCAAAGAGTTTCAGAAAAGCAGAGTTAGCGATGAAAAAAATTCAATCTTTAAGCGGGACAATAATCTTGGGAATGTCTCCCCTCATAATATCGGCGGCATAGCGCAACGCAGCCTTGATATGGATTTTTGTCAATCTAGGATAATAGTCCCTGATAATTTCTTCAGTGCTGACATCAACAGCGAGAAGCCCAAGAACATCGCAAACCATGACTCTTGTGCCGTTAAAAGTGAGCTTTCCATGGCAGATTTTGGTGTCTGCAGCGACGTATTTGTTGATTTTGAGCCTCATATTATATATAGTGATAATCCTCTTTTTAAAGCTGCTGATATTGGCAAGGCAATATCAAATTTAAGCAGATTTTCTCAATATATAGGTAAAATTTCCTATTATATAAGTAAATATGGCGGTTTAATGTCCTATTGGAAGGTGGTGTTCAGATGAAAAACATACTCCTTGATACCAATATATACGGCCTGGCTTTGGAGAGAAAGGACGTTGCGCATAGCTTTGTGGTTCTTGCGGAAGACAAACAAAAGCCTGAGAGAAAATATTTTGTTTTTGGGTCTGAAGTGGTCTATGACGAAATAAATGCCGTTCCCATCAAGGAAACGAGGGAAAGGATGAGCGAACTGTACCATGTTGTGATTTCCGGAGAAATAAAACTTACAGACAAGGTCAAGTCATTAGCTTTGGATTACTTCAATGAATGCAAAAAAAACAGGGTAAGGATTACTCTGGAAGACTGCCAGATAGCTGCTTCTGCCAGTTATGCCAATGCTGATTTCATAGTTACAGACAACAGAAAAACCTTGAGAGGGCCTAAAGCAATTGAGATTTTTGCTTCGATAAACAAGAAGAAGGGATTGAAAATGCCGTCGCTTATCGGCTATGAAACGCTAAAAAGTCTTTTGCTTGGCTCTGGAGTCCCTTAATTTCCTGAAAAATTTGGTGATTGACATGTTGTTAAACGCGCTTAAAGAATCTGAGTCGGATTTGAACATCAATTTGCCTATTAAGATCTCTGCTGCTGATTTGTCAATTGGCTTTACCAATATTTGTTTCATATTTGGGTTTATGGATTTCAAGTATAAAAAGTTTTTGGTTGGAAAGGGTGAGCAGAAAATGAGAGTAAGCAGACCCGTCAAGCCTACTAACCGCATCAAGTGCGGGATTCGTCAGGGCATGTTCCTCAATGAGGGTTAAAGCATGGCTGGTATAAAAAACTTTCGGTGGAAAATTGGTAAAAATGAAAATTCATGGGTTGTTGGATTTGGAAGAAATGCCGGGATTTTGGAGCAGAAAGCCTGCCAGCTGGGTCAGGAATTTCAGAACTATGGGTCAAGATTTTCAGAACAAAATGGTAAGGCTTAGGTCAGGAATTTCAGAACAAAAAATTGTGCGATTGGGTCGCGAATTTCAGAACTGGAAAAATGGGAATTAATGGTTGGTTTTGGAAAAAGAGGATGAAAATTGATTGATTTAGGTAAAAAAGGTGATTTATGGAAATTTGGAATGATTTTGATAGTTGGATTGCTGTTGTTTGGGGTGTTTGCTGCTGTTTTGGGGTTGGCTGAGACTCCTGGGGAGGAGAAAGTTCGTTTGGAGGCGGAGCTGGGGCAGTTAGAGGGGGAATTAAATGCTATTGATGGGGGGAAGTGGGTTAATGTTAGTACTGAGAATGATCCGTGTAATATTAATTATATTAAATATGTTAATTGGAATTGTGATGGAAGTATTGGGTATCATATTGTTAAGGTTTTGACTTCTGGAGTGCATGACCAAAGATTTAATTTTTCCGGGCAGATAGCTGATGCGCATAACTTTGCTTCAATTGCTGGGGGAGTCACAAACGGCTCGATAAACACTTTTGTTGATGATACAGATGCTGATTTCAGGAGAGGAAATTTAAGCGTCAATGCAAATGTTTTCGGGACGGGAAGCAATTCGAATGTTACGATAAACATAAGCTCGTTGTTAAATCAAACGCAGAATATGGTTGGAAGGGGGATTTCTGTAAATGCTTCAACTGTTTTATATTTAAGATTTGAAGAGGGAACTGGGCAGTATGCGAATGATTCTGGAATTTACGGGAATAACGGGACTTTGGGGGCTAATAATGGCGCTGCAGTCAATGATCCAGCATGGAATTCATCAGCCAAATTCGAAAGCTTTGGTTTAAGTTTTAATGGCAGCCAATATGTAAATGTGACAAGCTCAAACAGCCTGAACTTCGGGAACTTTACAGATTTTAGTGTTGAAGCTTGGATTAATTTCAGGGGCAGCGGCGCTAGTGGACGGGAAATAGTCAGCAAGCAGGACGGCGCTACATCTCCGGGCGCCCCAATAGGATGGAAACTGAGGCTGAATTCAGACGATACGCTAAGGTTTGCGATATTTGACGACGTTGACGAGCCTGCCATGTTCAGCACAGAAGCGCTGAGGGAAAATGAGTGGTATCATGTTGCTGGAGTTGCTGACAGGGACGGCAACATGAGTGTATATGTCAATGGAGTGCAGACTGTAGGACCAAACATATCTGCTGTGGGCAATGTAAGCCACATTGACCCATTATTAATAGGGATAGAACTTTCTCCAGGACCGATCCTTTTCGCGAACGGCACAATAGACGAAGTTGCTGTATGGAATGTGACATTGGACAATGCAACTATCCTAAATCATTACCAACTCGGCTGGGGATATTTCAACACTTCAAATTTCACATCCCAAGTCTTTGACGCCAATAAAATTGCAAACTGGAGCTATATATCATGGCAGACTGCTGGAGCCTACCAAAAGGAGATTGGAAGGGCTGACGGGGATGGGTTCAGCATTACTGATGATTCTTTGGTGGATGTGGTGACGGATGTTAAGGTTAAAAATAGCGTGTTGGAGAAATTGTATGAAAATAAAGAAATAAAGGGTTCACGAAATCAGGCAGACGAACCCATAAATGATTTCTCGCGGTCAAAAGATAGTATAAATAGTCAAGTATTTAAATCTTTTGTTCTTGCTGATGACGAAAAGCGAAGCTGGGTTGGCGAAATTAGGCAGACGCGCTTGCTTGATAGGCGCATGCTTGATGAGCAAGTGACCTCGCGCTCATCGGGGTTCAAAACTCAACGTGAGTTGAGAGTCCCCGACCCAGCGCTAATTTCTGATAATTCTGAAAATGTTGTTGAGGGTGTTGTTGTGAGGGATGAAGAGTTTAAGAAAATAAATAATAATTTAAAGTTTGATGGAAATCCAAGGGAAAATTACTTATCTTCTGGCTCCGGCTCTTTAGGCTTTTCCAGCAATTTGCGAAGCTCGCCTGTGTTATATACTTTAACCCTAGACTGCCTCTTCAATCTTGGCTCGTTTGACCAAATATCAGAATCCAGCTTCAAAGCCAAAGCAAAGAATGGCGCGTCTTTGGCATGGGGCGATATCTGCTCGGATTCTGCCTTAAACTCTTCAAAGAATTCAATTGACTTTACTTCAACAAACATATTATTCTCACGAAAAAATGAGAATAATATGTTTGTATTGACAACTAACTTCACTTACCATCCCTCTGCCTGGAACCTTTTCCACATTCCCTCTTTTGCCTTTTCGCCAAGCTCCAATGCATCTTTTTCAGTCAACTTGCTATGCCCTAAAACCTTGTCCAAAGCAAACAATAACAGCTGCCTTTTATTCCTCTCTTCAAGCTCGTGCTTGACAGCCTTTTCAAAGATTTCAGACCATTCCACGTCAGAGTGCTTGTCTATCTCTTCCTTAACATCAGGGGAAACTTTTAATTTTAATTCTGCCATTTTATCACCGAAAGAAACCAATGAAAATGCGTATTTAAATGTTGCGGTAAAGAATGGAAAGCAGATTTATTTGGAAGATCTAAATTCTAGCGAGCTTGGAGCCTGTGATACTTCTGGCAGCCTTGATGTGCTCTTTGGTAATAGGGGGTTAGTCTTCCAGAATATCCTCAATGGGTTCTCCGGCAGCAACCAGCTCGACAATATCACTAACCAAAACCCTGGTGCCCTTGAAAGTGGGCTTTCCGTGGCAGATTTCAGTGTCCGCGACAATGTATTTGCTGATTTCGGTTCTCATAATATAGCTGCTGATGATGAAGTATATAAATTTTATGAGAATGGCGCGATTTCAGGTTACTCAATAATCCCAATCAGTGAATTCGCCGAAATATGCCCGACATTAGACTGCAATGCGATAGATTACATAACATCAAAGAAAAAAATAAAAGACATTAAGGAAAATGATTATGTATTATCTTTAGATGAAAATTCTGGAAAATTAAAGCCAGCAAAAGTGAATGCTCTTCTTGATCATGGGGTGCAGCCAATTTATGAGATGGAGACAGAAGATGGAAGAGCCATCAACACGACTGCTGAGCATCCTTATTTGGCTAAGCTGTATGATAAGGAATCATGCTATAAGCTAAGAGGGGATGTTTGGAATAAAAAAGGCAGAAAAAACACATTAAGCGAAAATTCATTGACGAAAAAAACCATTAACGAAAAAAATTCTATAGGGAGGGAAGAGCCTGTTGCACTTGCTTCTGTCGGTGTTGCCCTCCACCCACCCGATTATGTAAAAGAGGATAGTGCAACGCTCAATAAACTAATACAGCTACAAGGGGGTGGGGAACTTAACGATGGATATAAAGAGCAATTCGTGGGATTGAACGAAGTGAAATCCCACTTGATTAAAGCGTCAACTGATTTTGCGGTTGCCAGTATTCCCCCGAATGAAAAATTAAAAGTTATTGAAAATGGCGTTAATGAAATCGATAGTATTGATGATGAATTTGACCAAAAAGGCTATTGCACAAGATGGGTTGAAGTAAACTATTTGGAAGAAGGTATGGAGATAGCTGTTCCAGTTTTAAGCTCTTCTGTTGATTCTGCTTTTGTAGGTAATTCTTCCTATTATGTAAGTAAAGATGTAGAGCGGATAACGCAAATTCGTCGAGAATTTGCGGGATTGAAAATTGTCGGACTAAAGTCCGAGGTATTAAACCGACAATTTTCAATAAGAGCGGTTTTGGAGCAGAATTTGAATATTGCTGGGTCAAGGATTTCAGAACAAGATATCAGAAACCTTTACTCGTACTTAACCTTAACATCAGGATTAGATTCCCATAATTTTAGCATATCATCTATTGCTTCTTTAGAGCCTGCAAATGAAGCGCTAGCTACCTTGCCGGTTTTTACATTCCTTATAACAACGGAAGCTACATCCATTCCTGATTCATTAACTCCGAGTTTTGCAGTCATAACTAATTTAGGCATGAATAAAAGTGATGTTTTGGATTATTTAAATGTTTCTAATGATGGGGCATCGGAATTTTCCGGGTCTGGATTTTCAGAACAAGATGGTGTTGGTTTTGGGTCGCAATTTTCAGAACTGGAAAATGGGGGAAATGGTATTGAAAGGAATGATTTAGGGTTTGTTGATAAATTAGAGGGGAATTTAGGGGTTTTAGAAGGAAAAAAAGTTTTGGAAGGTTCTGATGGTGAATTTAAGTACTATTATGGCGGGGATTGGAGGGGAAATGAAAGTCAATTATTAAAAATAAATAATGTAAATGAAGTTCAATTTAAGAGAATAAAATCTATTAAAACTCTTGAGCCTCAGCATGTGTATGATTTGGATATTGAGAATACTGATAATTTTGTTGCAAATGATATAATAGCTCATAATACTGCTGCGAAGGATAGCCCTTACATCAATACTACCGGATTGGTTCTTTTAATGCATTTTAATAATGAGACTGGGGAGAGTGAAAGGCAGTTGAATGTCACGCATAATATTTCTGCTGAAACAAATTTAGTTCTTTATATGCCGTTTGATAGTGCGAATGCTAGAGAATTAACTCCAAATGGAAGCACTGTTTTGCTGTTCCATTTCAACAACGATACTGGCAGCGGGGAGAACGCAAGCGTATTTTTTAGCAATGCGACAGACGGCGGCAAGGCTATTAACAATGGAACCTGCAGCTTGGGTGCAAATGAGTGTCCTGTGTTTAATACAAGCAATGCGCGATTTGGAAATGCCGGTTTGGAGTTTGATGGGGTGAATGACTATATCAATGTAACGAACAACACAAATTTGACTCCGGCGCAATTCACGTTTGAAACGTGGGCCAAGCCAAACAGAATCACAGGTATTGGGAGGCTAATAACCAAAGAATCAACATCTGATGGCGTTGCGAGATATATGATGAGCATGCAAAGCGGCCAGTGGAGATGGACTGTAACAAACAGTGCAGCGACAACATTTGATGCTTATGCAAATGCAAGGCCGGAAACTGGGGCATGGAATCATATTGCCGGGACTTTCGATGGCTCTGCGGTCAGAATTTACGTAAATGGTGTTCTGGACACATCAACTGCTTTTTCAGGAAGTATAATAAATCCCAGCACTACAGACAATGTACATATAGGAATGTTTGAATTAGAAGTTTATGGTGATTTCTATAATGGAACTTTGGATGAATGGGCATTATGGAATGTTTCTCTTTCATCAGAAATCATCGCAAGGCATTCTGGATATGGAATTGACAAGTCGAGATATGGGAATAATGCAAGCGTAATGAATGCAACTTATGTTAATTTCACCAACTCCAAATTTGGAGAAGGTATGCAGATAAATGGCTCTTACGGCAGTACTGTGCGCATACCTGACAATGACTTGTGGTCATTAAAGAATTTTACAACTGAAATATGGATGCATTTCCAGTCAATTGCCGCTGATACTATTTCATTGATGTCACAGGATTTTGATGGCACTTCCAATTGGCACTGGTATTATCAAGGGGATTCTGGAACTCTACAATTCCAGGTTAACGGTGTCACGCAAGTATCTTACGTTGCGAATTTACAAACTAATCGCTGGTACCATCTCGCATTCGCGAGCAACGGCATTGGAACAATTTTTGTGAATGGTGTGCCTGCATCCAGCGGCAGCGTTACAGCAATACCAAATGTAAATCATCAGTTGTTTATAGGCGCGTCACGTGAGGGAGGGGCATCAGGAGCTTACAATATTGACGGCACCATAGACGAAGTCGCAGTCTGGAACGTTTCATTATCTGCAGACAAAATCGCAGAGCACGCTGGAGCTAAAGTTCTGGATTATTCTGTTTATGGAAACAATGGAACTAGGAATTTCAATTCAACTTCCGATAATGGAAGGAATTTTACAACAGGAAAGTTTGGGAAAGCATTGGTATTTGATGGGGTGAATGATTATGTGAATGTTACAAACGCAACCAATGGCAGCTTCACCAATATTCCGACACAATTCACTTTAGAAGCTTGGACGAAAGTTACTCCTGATGGCAATTACAGGTTCCTCATAGAAAAAACCGCGTCCAACGGCTATGGCGCAAACAGCCCCCACATCCTGCTGGGATTGAACAGCGATAACAGATTGGTTTTAAGGGCTGGCGGCGGAAGCGCAGAAATAAATAATGGCAATGGAGCAGGACTAAATAAAGGAGAATACCCTGAAAATGAATGGGTGCACATTGCAGGAACAAAGGATGGCAGCACATTCAAGTTTTACCTTAATGGCATACTAAAAGATACGCAAACTGCCTCTGTTTCAGGGGATATACCATCAACGTTCAAGATTGGCGGCAATGACGGCGCCAGCGGCAATTACTTTTGGAACAATCCTATAGACGAACTCTCAATCTGGAACATTTCCTTAAATGCAGAAGACATCCAAAAGCATTACGAACGGGGAGTTTTGAAATTAAATTTATCTTATAGAACATCAACAGATAATGTGACATGGACAAGTTGGACTGGTGCAACGAATAACACTCTGACTTCAATAACAGGATTCAGCATAGCGGATGATTCTTTGGTGGATGTTGTGACGCATGTGGTGGTAAGGAATGATTATTTGAAAAAGATAAACCAAAATCAAACTCATTTGGAAAATTTGAATTCTGATACACTTGGTATCTTGGAAACTTCAAAATCATCTTCCTTTAATTCTATCAAATTGCCTTCAAAATCTGCGGATTTTGACTTATCTTTAAGCAATCTTGAAAATGCAGGTGTAAACGCTTCAGGCGTATCTTGGGATATTTCCACCAAAACAACTGAAAACACTTTTTCCTTTGAGAACTCGACTGGATTAATGAAATCGGAATCGTTAGTAACTAATATGCGTCCTTCTGATTTAGAAATATCTGCTAATTTACTGTCTGAAAATCCTTTTGGGGCGGAAATTACATCAAATCCTTGTGATTTAAGAAATTTCCCGACTCTGCTTTTAATATTTTCATCCAGCAGAAATTTAAGATCCGAGCGGGACGTTAACTGTGGCAATGTCTCTACCTCTGGTCAAATCAGCAGCGTATTGCAAAGCAGCTTTGATATGGGCTTTGGTCAAGGAAGGGAAGTCATCAATAATCCCATCAAGGGTCATTCCGCCTTCCAGCATCTCCAATACCTGCCATACCATGACTCTGGTGCCCTTGAAAGTGGGCTTTCCGTGGCAGATTTGGCTGTCCGCGACGATGTACTTGTTGATTTCGACTCTCATAATACCGATAATGATAAAAGCGTATTTAAAGGTTTTGTAAATTATTCTGATTATTTAATCATACCAATAAATGAATTCCAGAAAATCTGCCCAACATTAGACTGTAATGTGATTGATTACATAACAAGCAAAAAGAAGATAAAAGACATAAAAGAAGGGGAATATGTTCAATCTCTTGATGAAGAAACCGGGAAAATCGTTTCAAGAAGAGTAAAAGCCTTGGTTGATCATGGCGTAAAGCCGATAAGAGAATTAAAAACAATTTCTGGAAAATCAATAAATACGACAGCAGAGCATCCTTATTTGGTTAAATTATATGACAGGGAATTGTGCGGCAAATATGCAGATACTTTCTGGAATAATAATACCAGAATTGAAAATGAATTTGAAGAAAATAATTATTGCACAAGATGGGTTGAGGTTAGGGATTTAAAAGAAGGCATGGAGATTGCTGTGCCTAAGATTGATAATTATTTAGATTCTGATTTAGACTTTTTGAGCAAGCCGGATAGCTCTTTAGTTGTAAAAACTTTTATCCTGGACTGTTGTTTAAACGCAACTTCATCAGACCAGATTGCGCAGCTTAACGCCAATGCCAAGGCGAAGTACGGGTCGTCTTCAGTTTGCTCGCCATGCGGAGAAATCTTGTTGGCTTCCGGCAAAAAGCCGTTATACTCCTCTTCAGGAAATGATTCTACTTTCCTATCAAGCAAGGAAAATATAAAAGCAAACGCAAGTTCATTAACCTTGCCATATTTCTTTACCCTTTCCTTATTATCTGCTAACTCTTTGAAAGCAAATGCTGGAGAAATCAATTTACAGCCAAATTCGTACAACTCTTCTATAATAATTCTTCTGCCAGAACCCTTTTTGAAAAAAGAAAATAGGATAGATGCATCTACAATTAGAAGTTTAGGAATATCTTCCGGCATATGCACACCTTATAGCCCATGCCTCTTCGCAACCCGCTTTTTAAGCTCTGAACCCCATTTCAATGCCAATTCGTCTGTGATCTCAGAATTCTTCAGCAACTCATCAGCTACTTTAAACATCAGCTTCTCTGACATCCTTTCTTTGAGCGCCTTGGCCACGAGAGAATTTATCTCTTCCTTACCGAGTTCTTTTGAGCCTATTTCCAGCTCATCAGGAATTTCAACCTTTAATTCTGCCATTTTATTATCACCAGATTATAACTATGAAACCACATATTTAAAACTTTCTGATAACAATGAAGAAGAAATGATGACTGCCAAAGAAACATCACCTCATACATCATACTCCCTATCGCGCATCTTGCGAATTAATTCAGTAGAATCTTCATCTGATATCCTTGCTTTTTCCATGAGTTTGGTTAGCTCTGACAGTGGCAGCACTTTCCTATGCTTTTTAGGCTCCAATTCTTCCATGATTGAATGCAATTCCCTGTCAACATTCTTTAATTTTTTCATGATTAACGGCTCTTTCATAACTATCACCAACAATTCTGATGGCTTGATGCTTTATAAAAATTTCTACAAAAATAATGAGATAGAAAATATTGTGCCCGGGATACTTGAGTCGAATGCGAGTGAGCTTCGTTTGCGAACTCGCTCACAAGTCACTGTGAAATCGTCCCTAAAGAGCCTTGAGGTCCCTCCAGTACTCTTCCATAGTATAGACCATGGAACTTCCCTGATTCGCTTATCTGAACAGGATAAGCTAGCTCACGGCACAAGTGAAAAAGGAGAAAATGATGAATATAAATCTTTTGATTTGGATAAGTCGCAAGTTTCAGAATTACAGGTCGCGATTTTCAGAACTGCTGGGTCTGGATTTTCAGAACAAAATGAGGTCTTGTCTGGGTCACGATTTTCAGAACTGGAAGATGGGAAAAATGGGGGTGATAAGGGTGGATTTGAGTTTGAATTGGGATTAAATGGTGATTTGAAGGTTTCTGAGGTAAATAACGCAGAAAAATCAGTAGTTAATGAAAAAGAGGCGGGTTTAGGTGGGGATTGGAGGGGAAATGAAGGTCAATTATTTAATAGTGATGCCGATGTTGAGTTCGAGAAGATTGCTTCTATTAAATCATTGCCGGAGCAGCATGTCTATGACTTATCAATAGAAGGCACCAGGAATTTCATTGCGAATGATATCATAGCGCACAACACTGCAAGATACTTCCAGTACAAAGCTGCATTCAACACAACTGACCCAAAGTTTACGCCAATATTGAACAATGTAACGATAAATTACACTTTAACAAGCAATTTATCAATTTGGGATGATACAGATAATTATGTTAGAGTTCTCGGACAGCTAATAAGATTCTATGCGAACTTTACTGATGGCGTTAATTCAATCAACGGAAGCTTCATTAATTGTTCCTATTCAAATAATATGTCCGGAAACTGGAATGCTGCGACTAATATGAGCTTTAATTCAACAACCGGAATTTATTTTATTGACAATCAATTTTATACAAACAAAACTGATTCAAGTGTCCAGTATAATATAACCTGCGACGGAAGAAATCTTGGATATAATTTGATTAATTCATTAGATTCATTTAATGTTTATCCGAGCCTGAATATAACATTAAATTTGAATGTAACAATGGCTTCTGCCAACGCTCCTGTTGCTGTTTCAGGAAAAATAAATTTGAGCAACGGGACGAATGTAAGCAGAAATGCAATAAAAATATTTGTTGATGCAACGGAACAACTTTCATCGCATAATGTTACAGATGATTCAGATACTGATTTCTTGTTGGGTGTTTTCAACGGCACCAACATCTCCGGAATAGGAGGGGCAGCTAACCTAACTCTCAACAGATTTAACGCAACTGGCGGAACTATAACTTATGTTGGCGGATATACAATTCATACTTTTACATCAAGCGGGACGTTTA
>Ga0209211_10008708_pt1 | contig 13796 bp, 14 predicted proteins | sample RifGroA2_FD_183992 | JGI IMG/M metagenome (GOLD analysis project Ga0209211, IMG submission 183992) | Groundwater microbial communities from Rifle, Colorado, USA - Groundwater A2 (SPAdes) (version 2) | ecosystem: Environmental > Aquatic > Deep subsurface > Groundwater | place: Rifle, Colorado...
CAAAGTCGTCGCGCTGTATGACGGATTGACAGGCAGCGGTAGTCATGCCCGGCGCGTCTCCCAGTTGATCATCTACAAGTTCCCCGATAAGAGGGAGCCCGTCAGTTGGGCAACTGCCCGGGTCGCAATTGCAGCAAACGAGGCAGCTGAAAAGAGCTTAGCCGCATCGGCACAGTTCGAAGCGGCTCTGGCAGCTAAAGAACGATTCTAACTGCCAGTGAACGTCCCAATTGCTCATTGAATCGCGAGGCCGCCATCATGGGCGGCCTCATGTTTTTATGATGTGATTCTTTTCAAAACCGAAAAGGCTCGGTCAATATCCGCATTGTCGAAAATGATGCTGAGCTCCGTGCGCACGGACATTATTTCGACGAAGCTGATGCTTTCGGTCGCAAGCGCCTTCAGTATCGGGTAGTACATGCCCGGCACCGTGAGGCTCTCCTCGGGCATGCGCATCGTTATCGCCGAAAGTCCGTCGAGCCGGCGGATGCTTTTTTCGTTTTTGAGCGCATGAGCAACTTCCTCGGCTATTTCCTTGTTGACGATAAGCAGCGATTCATGAAGCCCCTGCGAGAAATTGATGAATGAGTCGGGTGAACGTTTTGCCGCCAACGACTTTACAACCCACGAGGCGTCGCCTCGTGGGTTTGGGAAGACGAATTCGACAAGGTTGGAACGGACGGTGAGGTCATTCATCTTTTTGACAAGCTTTGCGCTGTAGAGATTCTGCGGAACTTTTTTACCCATCCGGTGCAGCGCCATTGCAATAGCGGACTCGGATACTTTCTCATAGAGTCGTTTCTCGACATCGGGCCGTATCCTGCGTGCGATTTGCGCATTGTTGGCGATGCCCTCGGCCATCGTCTCGGCAAGGAATGGTGTGCGTTGGATTATCTCTTCAACAGCCTGGCTTATCGTTCTCATGTCAGGAATATAACAAATCGTTACATATTTGCAACTATCCCCCGAAAAGTTGCCTGAAATCTTGCGTTGTTTGTATCATGAACTCCGGAGTCGGGATGATCCCGCTCCTTTCACCTTGATAGGGAGGTTCATATGGGTGAAGTTGTACTCGAATGCGGCAGTGACAACCTGCACAACTACGCATGCAGAGACTGTGTAATTCCAATGCGCAGCGCTTTGCCCGCAAAGTCTGGGTTCAGGTTTCAATGCCCACGCTGCCATCTCGTTCTGACGGTCTGTACAACAAGGCAGCCGCACACGAAGACGTGGCGTCCCGGAGCGGCGGCCCCCGGGTAATGGGGCCGCAAAACTTTTTAAGGTATCGGGTATACTGTCCGAAATATGAACCAGGATTTTTCAAAACGTTTTGCCATTGTCGTCCGGCATGACCTTGAGCCGTGGCAGATTACGAACGTCATCGCGCATATCGCGGCCAAGCTTGGGCGTGCGGTGGAACAATTCGACACAGGCGATTTTTTTACTACGAAAGATGGAGTTTCGATACCGCGCAATTCGCAATATCCGATAATCGTCCTTCGGGCGGAAAGCAGCGACGAATTACGCCCCCTGCTTGCGGACGTGCGGGCAGCTCAACTTCCCTACCTTGCGTTCGTCCGTGAAATGCTCGACCTAAGCGACGATGCGGAATTAGAAACGGCCTTGAGCAAAAAACTCGAGTCGGAAGTGGAGTACCTCGGTATCGGAATGTTCGGAGAAAATCAGGAGGTCAAAGAACTAACTAAAGGGTTTAGCCTTTGGAAGTAATTCTAGTGTCTGAAATGGCGGATGCCTGTGGTGACCATCGCTATTCCCGCTTTGTCTGCGGCATCGATTGAGGCTTGGTCGTTCTTGGAACCGCCCGGTTGGATTATCGCTGTGGCACCTACACGCGCCGCCTCTTCTACACAATCGGGAAACGGAAAAAAGGCGTCGGAGGCCATTACCGCACCTTCGAGCGAAATGCTTGCTTCTTCCGCCTTCATGGCGGCGATTTTGGCACTCACGATGCGGCTCATCTGACCCGCACCGATGCCCACTGTCGCGCCGTCTTTGGCATACACTATCGCGTTGGATTTCACGTGTTTGCAGACGGTGAACGCGAACATGAGGTCCGAAAGTTCGGCAGAGATGGGAGTGCGTTTCGTAATGGTTGCGACCTCCCCATCGAAGACTTTGTTATCCGCGTCCTGCACGAGAAATCCTCCCGCGATAGAGCGTACTGTCTTTCTTTTTGCCTCAGCGTCCGGCATGGTGCCCGTTAGAAGAATACGAACGTTTGGTTTGGCCGAGAGAATTGCGAGCGCATCCTCTTCCGCATCGGGTGCGATGATGACCTCAAGAAATATTTGCACCAGCTCGGTCGCGAGCGCCGCGGTGAGTTTGGAGTTGAGCGCGACTATGCCGCCGAAGGCCGAAACCTTGTCGCAGGCGAGCGCGCGGAGGTACGCTTCGTGGGCGCTCTCGCCCACCGCGGCCCCGCAGGGATTCATGTGCTTCACGATGACGCAGGCGGGCTCGTCGAATTCCGCGACGCACTCGAATGCCGCGTCGGCGTCTTGAAGGTTGTTGTAGCTTAGCTCTTTGCCCTGTACCTTGCGCGCCGTGGCAACACCGGGACGCTTATCGTCCGGGTTCAGATAGAGCGCGCCCCCCTGGTGCGAATTCTCGCCGTACCGCAGTACTTCGGCACGCTTCAATCGCAAATGCAGTTCTTCCGGAAACTCCGCATCGGTCATGCCCCTATATTACTCCACGACGACGACTTTGCCGAACGCGCTAGAGTTGAGATGGTCGTGGTAACCCCACGTACCCGCCTTGGTAAAGGTAAAGGAGTAATCGCCTCCGCCGACGCATTGGTCAAATGCCGTACGCGACGTATCAGGGCAGTGCTCTGTGCGCGACGTACCGCTGTATGCGGTGTGCGTCGGATGTTGAGCTGAAGCTACCCACATATTGGCGCCGCTCGCGTTCTTCCAAGTGACGGTGCCGCCCTTCCTGATGGTTACCTCCTGCGGTGAATACGTGCTGCCGTTGTACGTGACGGTTGCCGTCATCGGTGCGGTGTTCACATTCGCATCCACTCCGACCTGTACTCCCGTGTCGCCCGTTGGCGTTGTGTTCGTCTCCCCGCTTAGCTGCGTCGAATTATCCGCTGTGGGCACTGCTGCCGGCTGGTTTGTAAACCACCAAGCACCTGCGGCGATAATGAGAAACCCTACAATAATTGCTATCCATCCGTTTTGAGACATAAAATATATATTAAGTCCCTGATAAAATTGACTCGTAGACGAGTATACCATTTGCCCATATGAACAAACAATGAGGATTACTTCGCCTGTTTTGAAAGGAAGTCCTTGCCGTGCCCGATATCGGTATTAACGGGTATGTTGCCTTCGCAGAGTTCGCAGTCACCCGCCTCGAAGGAATCGAGATGCACATTGAGAAGCTGGTCGAAGACGGGCGGATTGCCCACATTTTCTTTCGTCACCTCACCGCGATTGCAGATGGCTATCGCTCCGACGACGTCGGCTCCCGCCGCGCGGGCCGCGTCGACTACTTTCTTGATAGAGCCTCCGGTTGTCGTCAGGTCCTCGACGACGAGCGTCTTCTTGCCTTTGATGACTTGGTCGTATCCGCGTTTGATGATGAACCCCCCCTGCCCGTCTTTGTCCGCATAGACGCCGTATACCTCGCGGCCGGTGAGCTCGCAAAGATGGTATGCGGTCCACTGTGAGAGAATCGCCGCGCCTATCGCAGGGCCGATGACGGCTTCGACGCCCGCATCTTTGAAACGCTCCGCCATCGCGCGACACACCTGCGACGTCTCGCGCGTATACGCATACATCGCGTCTTTCAGAATATACGAGCCGGCATGTCTACCCGAGGTAAGGACGAAATGCCCCGCGCGGAACGCACCGACTTTCTGCAGGAGTGCCAACACTTCGTCTTCGTTCATACCCAGTCAGTAGAATGTGCCTTTGCGACAGACGGCATGCCGTTCTGCCGCGGCGTGATAAGAGAACTCTCGTTCGTGGCACTTTGGATACTGATGATATTTGTTTTCATGGTTTGTTGAAGCCGAAGGCACATTTCACTGCTGGGCATAAGCGACTATTGTACAAGGGCTGTCTTGATCGCGCCATCAAGTGCTGTGGCTTTCTCGCGCGCCCGCTGCGCAAAGTCTGCCCCGCTTGAAGCAAATATGACCGCGCGCGATGCGCTGATTATCATGCCCCTGCCGCGGCTGTCCTTGCCTGCAGCGACCGTCTTTTCCACCTCGCCGCCCTGGGCGCCGATGGCGGGAATGAGGATAGGCATGTCGCCCACAATCGCGCGCACTTGGCGCAGCTCTTCGGGATAGGTGGCACCCACCACGAGCGCACAATTCCCGTTCGTATTCCACGTTTCCGCCACATGCCGTGCGACTATTTTGTAGAGGGGCTCACCGTCTACCTGCAGATCCTGGAACTCGCCCGCGCCGTTGTTGGAAGTGCGGCACCATACGATGACACCCTTTTCTTTGCGCTCAAGAAAGGGCAAAAGCGCCTCGCGGCCGGGATACGGATTGACGGTTATCGCGTCCGCATGCAAATGGTCGAAAGCCGAGGCTACATAGCCGTTGTTGGTATTGCCGATGTCGCCGCGTTTTGAGTCCATGATGACGGGCACGTGCGGCACGGTCTCGAGGATGTATTGAATGGTCTCCCGCATCGCCTTGCAGCCCTCATCCCCATGCGCCTCATAGAAAGCGGAATTGGGCTTATATGCGCAGACGATGTCTTTGGTGGCGTCTATGATAGCCCGGTTGAAAGCTACGATGGTCTCGCCGACGCCCGCCTGTCTCACGGCTTCGGGTATCTTTTCATACTCGCTGTCGAGCCCTACACAAAGAAACTTGCCCTCTCCCCATTGGGCTTCCAAGAGCTCTCTGAAGTTCCGCTCGGCCATTGGAGGCCATTGTATCGTTTCTCTACCGTTTCGCCAATTGCCTGCGACGGACCAGAATCAGGAAGGCAAAGACCGCATTGGTCGCGACGAGAGAGACGGGGAAAAGCGCCGTCGTAAGGTTGAAGGACACGAGCGCGAAAAGGCTGATGAAATACTTCGCGGCGGAAAAAACGAAGAGGCTCGCCGTTTCCTCATGCGGTTCGATGTAGGCCTTGCGGAAGGTCGGAGCAAACGCTATCGCGTCCGTCACCGTCACTATTACTACCGCCCACAGCGGGTCATCCGTCGCCCGCCACAAGACAATCCCGAGGAGTGCTCCCGCGAAGCAAAACCAGTCAAACGTCGTTATCTCTCTATGGCCTTTGACTATCGACAAAACGGCGATGCCGAGCACTGCGACTGCGCTCACGCCCGTAACCCATGCACCCGGTCCCGCGCCCGTGAAAATCTGCGCGAAGAACGTAATCCCCATCAGGAGAGCGAATGCGAACCAGGAGAACGGGTGCGGCTTGGTCGTGCCGCGGAATATATCCCGGTAGTACGGCACGTAACCGATGAGCCCCACCACGACCGCCAGAATGCCGAGAATGACTTTGGGGTCGCCTATCATACTTTCAGTTTCCGGCGACGGATGAACAACGTCGCAACAAGGGTGAGGTCGAGCAGAGAAATGACGGCGGGATAGAGCACAGTCGTGAGCGTAAACGCTTGCAGTGCGACGATTGAAAATATCCAATGCGAGGCACTAAGCGTATACATAGAGACGGTTTCTTCATGCGGCTTAGAATACGACTTGCGGAAGGTCGGAGCGAAGCCGAGTGCATCCGCGCTGATGACCAATAAGACGGCTATGAGTGGCTGCTCCGCCAAAAGCCAGACAGTCGTTGCAGCGAGTGCGCCGCCGAAACAAATCCAGTCAACGCGGGTTATGTTTTTCTCTCCCCGCGAATATGCAAGAACTGCGACGCCTAAACAGCTCAATGACTCGACTCCCGCGACCCAAGCACCAGCCCCACCGCCTTCACTGAATTGGATTAAGGATGTCAGCCCCGTAAGGAGCGTCCAGATTATCCAAGTGAAAATGTGCGGTTTCGTTATTCCCCTGAAAATGTCCTTGAAATAGAAAACGAAGCTCAACAATCCGAGCGCCGAGCCGGCCACCGCAAAAACGACATGGTAGTCATATATCACCCGGGCATTATCTCATGCCCTCCCGGCGAAAGAGCGCTTTGCCGAGCTCAATGGCCGTCATGTTGAGCAGTCCGACGAGCACTACGCCGAAAAGCCACGCGGTGGGCAGCGCCACCGTGCCGAGCACCCCCTGGAGAAGCGGCAGATAGATGGCGAGGAGCATCAGTACGAGGCCGATGGAAACACCGCCGATGAGGTATGTATTGGAGAAAAAGTTGTACCTGAAAATGCTTTTGTCGAGGTCGCGCAGCGAGAATGCGAGGAAGAGGGTGTAGCTCCCGAAGCTCGCGAAGATAAATGTCTGCACGAGTGGGAGCGGGAAGCCCGCATGGGTCAGAATCCAGTAGAGGCCGAAGAGGAAAGCGCTCGTGGAGCAACCGACGAAGAGGATAAGGAAGCGCATCATGGGGTCGAAGAGCGAGCCGCGGGGATTCGGCCGGCCCTCAAGCGCGCCGTCCCCTTTTTCGAAAGCGAAGGCTACCGCGGGAAAACTGTCCGAGAAAAAGTTGACGTAGAGGATTTGAAGCGCATTGAGGGGAAGCGGTAATCCGGCGACGAGCGCGCCGCCGATGAGCAGCAATTCGGCAAAAACCGAGTAGAGCAAATACACGAGCACCTTGCGGATATTTTTCATTATCTGTCTTCCCTCCTCCACCGCCGCCACGATGGTTTCGAAATTGTCGTCGAGGAGCACGAGGTCGGCCACATCGCGGGCCACCTCGGTACCCGAGCCCATCGCGATGCCGATGTCGGCCTGTCTGATACTCGGTGCGTCGTTGACGCCGTCGCCCGTCATCGCGACGACCTCGCCCATCTCCTGCAGCGTCTTTACTATCATCATTTTGTCGAGCGGCGATACCCGCGAAATGACCCGCAGTGTGGCCAGGCGCCGCTTGAGCTCGTCCGAGCTCAACCCCCGCAGCTCCGCGGCATCCAGCACGCTGCCCTCCCCGACCGGCAACCCCACCTCCCGCGCAATAGCCTCGGCGGTACCGTGATGGTCGCCCGTCATGATGACTGTCCTGATGCCCGCGCGCTCCACGCGGCGTATCGCGTCCTCGACACCCGGCCGGATTGGGTCGCGCAGCGTGAGCAGCCCCTTGAAGGCGAGCCGCCCGGCTTTGACCTCCTTGGGAAACGTGGCGGCCTCCTTCGCGTCAATTGTCTTTGTCGCGACCGCCACCACGAATTCTCCGGCGGCTGCGAGCGCATGGATGCGCTGCAACGCATTCCTTTTTTCCGAATCGCTCATGAGTGAACGCTCGACGAGAATATCGGCCGCGCCGAAAAATACCAGTTCGTGCTTTCCTCCCCGCGCTATGAGCGACGCGGAAAATTTGTTCACGGCATTAAAAGGCAGTGAACGCACGATTGGGTACTGCTGCTTGACCTCAATATCGGAGATGCCGCGGAGCGCCGCCGCGCGGATGAGAGAAATTTCGAGAATCTTCCCGCTCATGCGCCATTCGGCGACGGGGTCCCCGCGGTTTTCGACAAGCACATTGGAGTTGAGTATCGCGAGCTCGAGCAGCACATTTTTTTCGAGACCCTCAGGCAGGAGATTGGCAAGCTCCATCTTGGCCATCGTGAGCGTGCCGGTCTTGTCGGTGAGGATAAAGGTCGTACTGCCGAGCGCCTCGGCGGCCACGAGCTTGCGGATGACTCCCTTACGCTGCGCCATACGCTGCACGCCAATCGCGAGGATTACCGTGAGTGCGACGGGCAGGCCTTCGGGCACCGCGGCCACCGCCACCGCGACGGAGGTGATGAACATGTCGGCAAATGAGTGTCCCGAGTAAATGCCCAGCACGAAGACGAATACGGTGAGTCCCCCGAGCAGGAGCCCTGCGCGCGCGCTGAATGTCTTTATCGTGGCTTGTAGCGGCGTGTCCTCATTGTCGGTCCGCCCGACGAGCGCGGCAATCTTCCCAAGCTCGGTAGCCGAGCCGGTGCGGCAGACGAGCGCGGTTCCGAGGCCCCCGGTCACCAGAGTTCCGGCGAATACCATGGACTCCTGGTCGCCGAGTACCGCGTCTTTGCCCGACGGCTCCGCGGATTTTTCCGCGGGAAGCGATTCCCCCGTAAGGAGTGCCTCATCTGTCTGCAGGTCGTTGACAAAGACGAGCCGCGCATCGGCGGGCACCCTATCGCCCTGCGAGAGCCGCAGCAAATCGCCGGGCACCAGGCTCGCGGCATCCACCTCCTTCTCGACGCCCCCGCGGATAATCCGCGCTCGCTGCCGCAAGTATGATTTCAGACCCGCGAGCGCACGCTCCGCTTTGTGTTCCTGATAGAAGCCGAGGCCGACGTTGACCGCAAGCGCCGCGAGAATGAAAAGTGCGTCCCGCACATGCCCAATCGAGAGCGTAATGATGCCCGCAACAGCGAGTATGAGGATAAGCGGACTCTTAAACTGGTCTAGGAGGATAAAAAACGCCGCGGAGCGTTGATGCTGCTCGATGATATTTGCGCCGTATATTTCGAGGCGTCGGCGCGCCTCGTCTTCGGTGATGCCGTCGCGCACGTCGCTTTCCAAAACATCAACAACGTCGGTCGCAGGTAGAGACCAAAAACTTTTTCCCAAAACATCGGGCGTCGCTCGCATCAGCGAATTATACCCCGTAGTAGATGGTGGCGATGCGCGAAGCGCGGTCGCTAAGGAAGTTTCGAGTTCAAGTCATTGACATTGCAATCAATATGAATGTGCGGGCGCAAGAAAAGACCGTCGCCACCATTCACTACGGGGTTATACCCCGCGAGATAGCGCCAGACCCCGTTTTAATTAATTTCGATATCGATATGGCGGATGCTCGGATGCCGTTTCTTGATGCGTAATTCTATCTCGTCTATTTTCTTGCCCATGAGGCGCGGAATGCGGTCGGCGTAGTCCGCACAAAATCTCTTGAAAGCTTCGTAGTCGTTGCGTACCTCCTCATACTGGTCGGCGAGCGCCTCCTGCTGGTAGGCTTCGCCGAGCAGCGCGGCACCGTTGAATTCCACGTCGCACTTGATGCGGTACACGCGGAAGCCGAGCACCGCCGACTTGAAATCGAGCACCTTTTCTATGGTCGGCTCGCTTAGAAGGAGTGCCTCTACTTCTTCCTGCAAACTTTCGGGTATCGCGCGTCCGAGAAGGTACGAGCGGTTCCTCACGATGAGTACTACCGCGACGGCTCCGAGGAGCATGCCGATAACGATTGAACCCGCGGCATCCCAGATAACGCTCCCCGTCAGGTATGAGAGGGTGATGCTTACAAGCGCGATGCACACGCCGAAAACCGCAACGGCGTCTTCGAGGAATACCGCGAGGGTGGACGGATCCGCATAGGCGAGCCGCTTGCGCCATTTCGAGCGCGGAAATGTAGTCTTCAGTTGTTGCGCCGCGACCATAAATGTGTACGACTCGATGACGAGCGCAAAAATGAGCACGGCGAACACGACGACGGATACCTCTATTTCGTGCGGATTAATGAGCGTGGAGATGCCGTGGTAGGTCGTCACGCCCGCACCGATGAAGAAGATCCCGCATGCGGAGATGAGCGCCCAAAAAGAAAGCTCGTTGCCGTAGCCGTACTCATAATCTTCGTCGGGTTTCATGAGAGAGCGCCGTAGCCCGATGAGGAGCAGGAGCTGATTGAGCGTGTCCGCGAGACTGTGGATAGCCTCCGAGAACATCGAGCTTGAGCCGGATACGCTTGCAGCGAAAAATTTGGCAGCCGTCACCGCGGCGTTGCCAACGAGGGCGAACACGACGGGCCGGAATCCGAGTGTGCTTTGAAGTGCCATATATTCAGAATCGGGTAGAATCTACTCTGTTTGAGACGTAATGCAAAACCCACCCGAGCGCTACAAAGAGCGCGAGGTACGCGGCGAGGGCGACCGATGCGGGCAGGAATCCGAAGAAGACATCGTACCGCGCCATAAGCGGCCAGTGCAGCAGGTACACTTCGAAAGAAAGGAGGCCGAAAAGTGAGAGGAGCCGGAGCTCGAATCGCTTCACGACGAACAGCGCGACTATTAGTAGAACCGTCAGGATGTTCACGCTCTGCTCAATCCAGAGATCTTTCCCCACGCCCGAATATATCGCGAGATATGCGATGGCAGCCGCGAGCGCCGCGATTAAGGCGTAGTAGAGATATACATTTTTTATTTCACCGAACGACTTCCTACCCTGCGCGAGCCACGCGGCGAGCATACCGAGGGGAAAGGCCATCATATGCAGTTCGTAGACCGGCATGTTCTCGCGCAAGCCCTCGGGTACCCACCACGCGAGCACGTAGGTAAGCACGTAGATGCAAAGCGCCGAGAGCGGAAGCCACCGCTTCGAGAAGAAAAGCGGAAATACGAGATAGTAAAAAAGTATGAGCGAGAGGTACCACAGCGGTGAATTCACGTCGGAAAAAAGATTGGCGCTCGGAAACCAGCCTGCCAGTGAGCGCGCGACGTAGTCCCACGCGTACGTCTTGTGGAGCAGCGCGTAGTCCGCAATGAAGAAAGCGGCCAGAACAATCCAAAGCGGGACGTATATATTTTTCAATCGCCTGCGGTAGAACTGCACCACCGACTCCCCTCGCGCGCACGCACTCGAGGCGATTCCGAAGCCCGACACGAAAAGAAAGAGGTCCACGCCCACGCCCGCGAAGACGGAAAGCGGAAAGAGGAAGCGGTGGTCGAGCGCAAGGAAATATCCGATGTGTGAAAAGACTATCGCAAGGATAGCGAAGCCCTTGAGCTCTTGCGTCACATCGACGCCGATGGAGCCCACGACCCGTCTCCCCCGGATTGTCGCGAGCACCGCGACGAGGAGCAATCCTATGAAAAGATATGTCTGTAAGACGGGGTCAACGATTGATATCTGCATAGAGAATGTCGGACCACAGCTTATACCCAGCCGCCGACGGATGGAACGAATCTATTGAATAGAGCGTCGCATCGGAACTGAAGAGCGAGCGGGTCGGCGTGGCTATATCAATGTACGGGAGCTTATATTCCCCCGCAAGCCGGCGGATGATGTCGTTGAATTTGGTCGTCTCATAGTTGAAGTAGTAGTTGAAGGGTGGCAAAAAGAGCGCGCGGGTGCCGATGTACGGAATGCTGATGACGTATATCTTCGCTTTCGTCTTTTTCGTCAGCGTCTCCAGAATGACGCGGTAATTTTCTTCGAACTCCGCGGCGGTCATTTTCCTGTCATGTATGTCGTTGACTCCCACGAGAAGCGTCACGATGTCGGGCTTCTGCGCAAGCGCCGCGGGCAGGCTCGCTATCACGTCTTTCGTCTTCGCACCCGGCCAGGCGAAATTTTTGAGCTCGATAGCCGACTTCCCCGCGAGCGATTGCGCGAGCAGATAGGGGTATGAGCTTGTGTACGTGTCCACGCCGACGCCCGCCGTGAGGCTGTCGCCCAGGGATACGTAAGTTTTTTCAGGTGTGGCCGACGGACTCCCCACTTTATAGAAATGCTGGGTGTCGGGGAACGCCAGGTTCGCGGCGCCGATTGAGCGGTAAATATAGATGTAGGAGAAAAAGAGGTAAGCCAAGGCCGCGACCAAAAGAGCGACAGAGGCCACTATGTAAAAGCGCTTGCTCATCAGAACCTTCAGTATATCAGTGCCGGAAAAGCATTCGATGAGAGGTGATTCGCTACTCTAATTTCGCATCAAACAGCCCCCTAATCATTCCTTTCATATGGTGAAACAGTTTGCGGTCACAGACGCGCAAGGCAAGAGTCCCATGTGGCAATAACCGGGGATTCCGTTTACCTGCGCTCAGTCTACTCACCATGGTCGTGACATAGAATCGATCCTTTGGAAGTCCCGTAACCTCCGACCAATGCGTGCGAGCTTTTTCGATATCTGTGTTCGGGTATAAATGTATTCCGCCACGTATACGTACACTTGGTACCTTGAATATCTTTCTGACGAACCTTAAATACACCTTGACCATTGTCGGATCAGAATTTGTAAATGCCAGAGAAGGCAATCTTCCCAGATTATCTGATTTCGTGCCTTCTCCCCAGTACAATGCTGCGCCGATAAGCATGAGCTCGCGTTTTGTTAGTGAACCTATTCTATTCTGTCCGTCCCTGAATGCTTTTATATTTTCAGACTTAATCCTTTTGCTGCGGGCTATATTGAACTTGCGAAGGTTCCGCGTCGAGGCAATTACGGTTCGTTCTCGAAGTACAGATTGCGCTTCAGGAGAAAGTTGGAGACTCCTAAACCAGCAACTTAATGTGCCTTTCGAGGGCAAATTGAGCCTTTTCTGAATGTCACTATAGCTGTGACCTTTCAAACGCATTTGTATTGCCTTCTCTTTCAGAGGGGAGCGAACAGTACCCATACATATAGTTTAATAGCTTACATCAGTGGTTCAACTCCTGAATGTGGAAAACTGGCATGACCTCGACGGGAGTCGAACCCGTGTTCCCATCTTGAAAGAATGGTGTCCTAACCGTTAGACGACGAGGCCCAATAACAGCTTCTAGCTTTCAGCTGTCAGCTTCTAGCGAAGAAAACAGAAGAAACCAAAAGCGTCCTGATAATACCTCATTTTTTCGTAACTCAAAAGTGTGCTATTTTGTATTGAGTCAGATCGTTGCGGCATTCAATTCGGATGCCGCGGAAGCGACGCCCTGCGTCGCTTCGCCGGAGAAGCCGCTTTTGCGGCTTTCCGAAGGGGCGAGCCGCGAGGTTCGTCCAATGGAGAGGTGCGTGAGTGGCTGAAACGAGCGGTTTCGAAAACCGCCATGCCGAAAGGCATCGGGAGTTCGAATCTCCCCCTCTCCGCAATGGATGTTAAAGATTCTCTGATGGTACTCAAGCGCGACAAGCGCTTCGCTCCGCTCATAAAAAAACACGGGGCGCCGGATTTGAAGCGCCCTTCGACAGGGCTCAGGGCAAGTGGCAAGAATCCTTTCCACGCGCTGGTGCGCTCCATCATCCACCAACAGGTTTCGGGCGCGGCGGCGGAAACGATACACGCGCGTTTCCTCGCGTTGTTTCCAAAGACTCCGCCAGCCGGCGGATTCCCCACTCCCGAGGCGGTGCGCGCGATGCCGCTTGCGAAAATGCGTGCGGCGGGCCTTTCGGGCCAGAAAGCTTCTTACATCAAAGACCTCGCGGAGAAATTCGCGGACGGAACTATCAGGCACCGTTCGCTGCACAAGATGGAGAGCGCGGACATTGTCGAACACCTCACGCAGGTCAAAGGCATCGGCGTGTGGACCGTCCACATGTTCCTTATATTTACACTCAACCGCCCCGACGTGCTGCCGACGGGCGACCTCGGTATCCGCAAGGGCTTCCAAGCGCTTTATAAGTTGAAGGGTTTGCCCGACCACGCGCAAATGGAGCGGCTCGCGAGGCCCTGGCGCCCGCACGCCTCCGTCGCATCGTGGTACCTCTGGCGGGTAGCCAACGAGCTGAAGATTAAAGTTCAGTCTCCAGCGCCTTCCCTATCTCGGCGGCGGAAATAGCCCCTTCGCGCAAAATATGCGGTTTGTCATTGCGCACATCCACGACGGTCGAGCGCAAGTATGCAGGGAGTGCGCCGCCTTCGATAGCGAGGTCGATGAGCTCCGTATTTGCCCCCAATTGTTTGATTATTCCTTCGAATGTCGCCGGCGGTTCCGCGCCGCTCATGTTGGCGCTCGTCGTGGTATACGGCTTGCCGAATTCATGGGCGAGCGCGAGGCA
>Ga0209211_10008711_pt1 | contig 13793 bp, 12 predicted proteins | sample RifGroA2_FD_183992 | JGI IMG/M metagenome (GOLD analysis project Ga0209211, IMG submission 183992) | Groundwater microbial communities from Rifle, Colorado, USA - Groundwater A2 (SPAdes) (version 2) | ecosystem: Environmental > Aquatic > Deep subsurface > Groundwater | place: Rifle, Colorado...
GGAAAGGGAAGATTTCATCAAACCAGAGGAGGTGAATGTTATGAAAAGAAAAAACATATTTATCTATTCAGGTGTGATTATGCTTATTGTAGGGATTCCGCTCGGTACCATCAGGGCGGAAGAGATGATGATGAAGAAGATGTCGCCCTACATGCCAGAGGAGAAAGTGAAGATGATGCAGGAGATGATGATGACCATGCAGCCGGATACCCTTGAGGCATCCGTCAAAAGGGGAGAAAAACTCTTTAATGATACCAAACTTGGAGAAAATGCAACAGGACAGAGCTGCAATAGTTGCCATCCCAATGGTGGTACGATCGGAGGGGCTGCCGAGATGATGTGGAAGGGAATGACCATGAAGGTCGCCATTCCGACACTTAAAGGGGCGGCTGCCAGCTTCCCGAAGGCCATTGGACCCATGAAGGTTGTGGAAGATGTGACCGGGCAGAACAATATGTGCATCATGACCTTTCTCAAAGGGCGTCCATTAGACAAGAACTCTCAAGAGGCTGTGGATCTTACTGCCTATGTCACTTCATTAAGCAAAGGGAAGAAGATAGATCCAGGTGCGGCAAAAATAGTTCCTACACCAGTGCCAGGGGCGATGTAGTCCATACGTTAGAAGTAAGAGGTTAGTAAAGGATAGATGATGGAAATGACACTGGTATTGCACCGTTGTTCTGTTATTGCTGGAATCCTGTTTATCTTATTTTTTCAAACAGGATTTGCAGTGGCTGAAGAAGGGATTATACGGGGCCGTATTACCGAGGGGGAGAAGGTCATTACCAAACGGGCCTGCAACATCTGTCATAGCTTCAACGGTGCAGGCGGACTCGTAGGCCCGGACCTCACTCAGGTCGGGATCCGTCGCACCGAAGAGTGGCTTTTCAGATGGCTGGGTGATCCATCGGCCGTTCTTCCCGGAACAGATATGCCGACTATTGAGTGGGTGTCTGACCAGGAGATCTGGGATGTGATTGCCTATCTGGTCAGTCTGAAAAGGCCGGTTGATCCTGCTGCTATCCTTAAGTTGCCTTCAAAAGAAGAAGCTGGAAAGTTATTGGTAGACGCCTATGACTGCCGTGCCTGCCATAGGATCGTCGAAGGGGGGAGGGTGAGATTTCCTGACCTGACTCATGTGGGTAGCAAGATCTATCCCTCATGGGAGGTGAACTGGCTGAAAGACCCGCAGACTGTCAAACCAGGGACATACATGCCCACTTACCCACTCTCTTCGGAAGAGCGGGAGGCTATAGCCGCCTATTTCCATACCCTGAAATAACAGACTTCCTTAACAATTGACTCTAAGCCCTGGCGGCGCTATCCCTCAAAGTCAATTAAAATTCCATAGTCCCGGGCAATTTAAATTCCATAGCTGATTGTAAAAACGGGAAAAGGGGACAAATTTATTTTCCTTAATCCATATTTCCAAAAGCTCGCGACGCAGAAAATAAATCCGCCCCTTAGGATTTCGTTGTATAATGCAAAATCGGCAACGGAGGTGCAAAGCGTGGCATATTTTGAAACTGCAGGGCTCTGTCCATGTGGAAGCGGAAAGCCATTCAAGGATTGCTGCCAATTCATTCAATCCGCTCTCGGCAAAAAGACTTTTCCATCCATTGCGGAGCTAAATGCCGGGCTTGACAGTATCATGAGGATCCGTAATAGTGCCGCTATGGATGATTTTGACGGGCTTTCCCCAGAGCAGATGTCCCGTTTCTTATATTATCCCTTTGAAAGCAGTCACCTGATAGAATTTTCACCTGAGATCCAGTGCACTGCATCGCCATTTATGAGGCTCTTTTTGTTTCTCATTGAGCACTGCAGTGAAAGCAGCGGCCTGAAAACGACCGTAAATGGAAACCTTCCGCGCGCCCTCTGCAGGGACGCTGCTATTGAGTACTGCAGAGAAGAGGAAAACAGGGAGCAATGGAGATACTCCAGAATAACGACAGAGACGGATTTTATGGAGCTTCATACGGTACGCATCATCGCTGTGGCGGCCGGTTTTATAAAGAAGGCCAGGGGCAGGTTCATGCTGACTAAATCCGGTAAGAATATTGTTAACACAGGCGTAACCGGGAACACCCTCATCAAGCTCCTAATGGCATATACACGAAAATTCAACTGGGGCTATAATGACCTCTATCAGGAACTTCACATAGTGCAGGACTCTTTTCTCTATACACTTTTTGTGCTTCAGAAACATGGTGACGTCTTCAGACCCAGTTCCTTTTATGCGGATCTATTCATAAAGGCCTTTCCCGGTGCACTTCAGGAAGTGACTGAGACCCCTTTCTGCTCAAAGGAAGAGGAGGTAAGGAGGTGTTATATATTAAGGAGCCTGGAGCGCTTTGCCTGCTTCTGGGGTTTTGCCGAGAGAAAAAAGGGCCAGGGCCCTTTTGCCGGCAGAAGTTTCGAGCTTAAAAAAACGACGCTTCTTGATCAAATGGTCTCCTTTCATACCGGGGGAAAATGATGGATAAGACAAGCATAGACGAGTTTGTTGCTGTTATTGATGAGGCTGTGGAGAGGTTACTAAAACGTCTGCATTGACAGAAAAATCCAGTCTTGTTACTCTAAGTCAAATTCCTGTTAAATAATTAGCTGATATTTTTAACACGGAAGTCATCTATACCTATTTTGCTTAACAGCTATGGCAAGAAAAAAGAAATCAGGGTCTAATCAACAACCCATAGAACAGTATGAGCACAAGGACAAGCAGCGTCTTAATAACCCCCCTGTGGGTTTGGTTGATTCACATACGGACAACGGTGGACTAAAAAAGAAGACTTACCAATACGATCCTCACCTTGACCCGCAACTGCAGTGGGCCGGGAAGGCAGAGCATACCAGCTTTGACGTGCCTACCGTGAGCTTGCATGTTCATGAGCGTATTGACCCCCGCAGGATTATTGAATGTGTACAGAAAGAAAAAGAAGCCCCCTGCCAGATTTCCCTTTTTGAAACGCAGATGAAACCCCTCCGTGAGGCCATTGAATTTTACAAGGGCGGCAAGGTCCAGATGGTTTACCTCGACCCTCCCTACGGCCTCAATTACGGTAGCATCTTTCAGCCGTTTCTAACTAATGAGGCTCGTTAATGAATTTCTGGGTAGGAGTAACAGATAATGACTGGTTTGATTTTTTGTCAAAAAAACAACCAGATGAAATAAATTTTTGGAAACCTAGTGGGAAGGGAATGTTTAAGGTCCTATCGCCAGGAGGACTATTTTTATTTAAACTTAAATATCCTTTGAATTATATAGTTGGTGGCGGTTATTTTGTGCGCCATTTGAATATTCCTTTATCTATGGCTTGGGAAGCTTTTGGTGATAAAAATGGCGTTAGTGACTTAGAAACCCTAAAATTAAAAATTATTAAATACCGCGGCGAACACGAACCTAATCCCGTAATTGGCTGCAGTATATTATCAACCCCCTTCTTTTTTAAAAGAGAACAATGGATTCCAATCCCGTCCGACTGGAGCTCAAATATTGTAAGTGGGAAAACCTATGATAACAAAGAACATACAGGAGCCACATTGTTGGCAGCTGTACAAGAGCGCATCCTTTTCAATCAATCTTCTATGCTACACCATCAACAATATCCTTACGTAGATAGGGTGGCTGAAGAAGAGGCCCGTTATGGTTCAGAATATTTGACAAAGGCACGACTAGGACAAGGCACTTTTCGAATACTCGTAACAGAAGCCTATAGCAGGAAGTGCTCTATTACCGGCGAACGTACACTTCCAGTACTTGAGGCCTCTCACATAAAGCCGTTTTCCCTGTCAGGTCCTAATGCCATTGATAACGGTCTTTTGCTCCGATCTGATTTGCATAAACTATTTGATCTTGGGTACCTCACGATAACAAAAGATTATCACGTAGAAGTAAGTAAAAGAATCAGGGTTGAATATGAAAATGGACGAGAATATTATGCACTTCATGGTCAGCAATTAAAGATTCTGCCACCAAACCTAATAGAGCGACCCTCTGTAAAATATATTGAATGGCATAATCAAAATATTTATGTACCTTGAAGCTAATAATTGCATGGAGATTATCAAAGTCGAGAGAAGGGTAGAGATAAATAAGGATGCCGGATATAATATATTCAAAACATATTAAGACAAGAATCAGCTTGAGAAAAATTGACTATGATTTACCGAAAAAGATTTTTGATGAGGCACAGGAACGATATATAGATAATAAAACAGGTTATTCAATAGCAGTCTTAAAGGTTTTATTATATGACAAAGAGAGAGATGTAATGGTAGCATATATTCATGAAGGAGAAGATGTTAAGCTATTAACAATCCATCCTTTGAAAGAAGGACAGAGGGAAAATAGAATAAAAACAGGCAGATGGAGGAAAATACAATGAACGATTTTAAGGTATTCTATGATGATGAAGAAGACATTCTCTTTCTTGCAAAAGAGGGAGAAGAAGCAGAGGTGGTGGAGATCTCACCAGGTGTAAATATGGAGCTTGACAGCGATGGCAACCTTATTGGCGTTGAAGTATTCCATGCTTCTATGATGTTTAAAGACGTCCTAAAATCAATGGAAAAGAAACTCAATGTTGCATAGAACAACGAAATCATCTTGATTTATTCCCGAACAAATGATAATATCTGCCCTCATTACTCCCCAGAATAAATGGGGACAAGCAATAGGAGTGGAATATGAATATACATGAATTTCAGGCCAAGTCACTTTTCGCGCAATACGGCATACCTGTTCCTTTTGGTAAGGCTGTATACTCTGTAGATGAAGCTGAGCAATGTGCTAAGGAAATAAAGACTGATGTAGTAGTTATCAAGGCACAGATACATGCCGGCGGAAGGGGAAAGGCCGGAGGCGTTAAGCTTGCAAAAGATAAGAAGGATGTGGGAAAGCTTGCCGGTGAGATATTAGGCAAGGTGCTTGTGACCCATCAGACCGGCCCTGAAGGAAGGTGTGTAAGAAAGCTGTTAGTTGAAGAAGGAATCAATATCAATAAGGAACTTTACCTTAGTCTTCTGGTTGACAGGACATACAGCCGCCCTGTCTTTATAACAAGTCTTGAAGGTGGAATGGAGATAGAAGAGGTTGCAGCAAGGACACCGGAGAAGGTCATTAAAGAATACATTGACCCATCTGTCGGCTTCCAGCAGTTTAACGGCCGCAACATGGCCTTCAAACTTGGATTGGAACCGGATGTTATTAAACAGTTTGTCTCTATGGCAGGTAAATTATACAGGCTCTTTGTGGATAAGGGGGCATCTTTAATAGAGATAAATCCATTGGTCATCACAAAGGATAACAGGCTCATAGCCCTCGATGCGAAGGTGAGCTTTGACGACAATTCATTATTCAGGCATGAAGATGTAAAGGCGTTCCGTGACCTCGATGAGGAAGAGGAGCTTGAGATAGAGGCATCAAAACATGGTCTGAACTATGTAAAGTTAAACGGCAATATAGGATGTATGGTAAACGGGGCCGGGCTTGCTATGGCAACCATGGACGTTATCAAACTCGCAGGCAGCGAGCCTGCTAACTTTCTTGACGTAGGCGGCGGGGCATCGAAGGAAACTGTAAAGCATGCATTTCAGATACTCCTCGCAGACAACAATGTTAAAGGTGTATTCGTTAACATCTTTGGCGGGATAGTGCGCTGCGAAAGGATCGCCGGCGGCATTTTAGAGGCGGCAAAAGAGGTTAAACTCACGGTACCCCTTGTTGTACGGCTTGACGGGACTAATGCAAAGGAAGGGCTTGAGATGCTTCGCAGTTCTGGCCTGAACCTTGAAGTCGCTTCCAATATATGGGAAGGGGCACAGAAGATAGTAAAGTTAGTAGGAGGTAAGAAATGAGCATTCTTGTTAATAAATCCACAAGGTTAATGGTTCAGGGCATTACAGGCAAGGAAGGTTCATTCCACACGAGCGCATGTATGGAATATGGAACTAACATAGTAGCAGGTGTTACACCAGGCAAAGGGGGAATGGATTTTGAGGGTGTGCCTGTATTCAATACTGTGAGTGAGGCAGTAGCGGCAACCAAACCTAATGCCTCCATGATCTTCGTACCTCCTGGATTTGCCGGAGACGCCATTATGGAATCTGTTGATGCAGGCATCTCACTCGTCGTCTGCATTACTGAAGGAATTCCTGTGAACGATATGGTCCAGGTAAAGAGATTCATGGCAGGAAAGAACAGCAGGCTTATCGGACCTAATTGTCCCGGCATCATCACGCCTGAAGAATGCAAGATAGGAATAATGCCCGGCTTTATCCATAAAAAGGGGAGAGTCGGTGTAATATCAAGGAGCGGCACACTCACATATGAGGCGGTATGGCAGGTCACAAAAGTCGGGCTTGGTCAGTCAACATGTATTGGTATAGGCGGAGACCCTGTAAACGGAACTAACTTCATAGACCTCCTTGAGATGTTTGAAAAGGACAATGAGACAGATGCCATAGTTATGATAGGTGAGATCGGCGGAGATGCTGAGGAATGTGCGGCAGAGTTTATTAAGAGCAATGTCTCAAAACCAGTCACAGGCTTTATTGCCGGGATAACAGCGCCTCCCGGAAGACGTATGGGACACGCAGGCGCTATTATCTCCGGCGGCAAAGGAACTGCATCAGAAAAAATGGCTGCTATGGAAAAGGCAGGCATCAATGTTGTGCGTAACCCGGCTTTAATAGGTCAGACAGTAGCAGAGACTATCCGCAAATAATATCGTTGTGCTTTTATGGCCAAAACTGTAGCGTGGGGGTTCATCCCCCACATTGATCAGCCCTTTACCATCTTCACTGCATTCTTTTCCACAATCTATCCACAGTTTTTCCGCACCTTTTTCACCGCAAATCCACAAAATAGGGGATATACGTCTTAAAAAAATCACAATATATAGATTTTCCCCCCTTGACAAAAATACTCTATGGGTGTAGACTTCATTCGTTTTTTACGATCAAACAGGAGGTCCCTTATGCCCACAAAAGAAATTTCAGAACCGTTATTTTCTCAGAACGCCATCAAGGTTTTGGAGAAGCGCTACCTTGCAAAGAATGACAAGGGGCAGGTGGTGGAAACGCCGAAGGATATGTTCCGGAGGGTCGCAAGGAACATCGCTCAGGCAGAACTTATCTATGACGGCACTGCCGATCTTGCAAGGGCTGAAGAAAAGTTTTACCAGCTTATGGTTAAGAAGGAGTTCCTGCCAAACTCCCCTACCCTGATGAACGCCGGAAGGGAGCTTCAGCAGTTGTCCGCATGTTTTGTACTTCCTATAGAGGATTCAATGGAAGGTATTTTCGAATCTGTAAAGCAGGCCGCAATCATACATAAGTCCGGCGGGGGAACAGGTTTTTCCTTCTCAAGGTTAAGACCCAAAAACGATGTGGTTCGCACTACAGGCGGTGTTGCCTCAGGCCCCATCTCTTTTATGAAGGTCTTTAACCATGCAACTGAGGCAGTGAAGCAGGGAGGCACAAGACGCGGTGCAAACATGGGTATCCTCAGAGTTGACCACCCTGATATACTTGAATTCATAGACTGCAAGATTAATGAAAATGATGTTACAAACTTTAATATAAGTGTGGCTATTACTGACAGGTTCATGGAGGCTGTTGTTAAAGATGAGCCGTATGACCTGTTAAGCCCAAGGACGGGGCAACCGGCATCAAAGCTCAGTGCAAGGGAGGTATTTGATAAGATCGCAAATAATGCATGGAAGAATGGTGAGCCTGGACTGTTTTTCATAGATACGACTAACAGGGCAAATCCCACACCGCATGCCGGCAGCATAGAGGCTACGAATCCCTGCGGTGAACAGCCGCTCATCCCTTATGAATCATGTAACCTCGGCAGTATTAACCTTGACGTCCATGTGACACACATGGATGGCAAGGCTGTAGTTGACTGGGACAGGCTTGAGCGGACTGTCCGTACATCTGTCCACTTCCTCGATAATGTTATTGATATGAACCACTACCCCATTACGCAGATAGGAGAGGTTACAAAGAGTAACAGGAAGATAGGACTCGGGTTAATGGGTTTTGCAAGGATGCTCTTTAAACTCGGCCTTGCCTATGATTCTTTGGAAGGGATAGACAGTGCCCGTAGTGTCATGCAGTTTATCAGGGATATAGGGCATAGTGAGTCTGAAAGAATGGCAGAAAAACGCGGGGTGTTCCCAAACTGGGAGGGCTCTGTCTATAAAAAACAGGGTAAAAGGCTCAGGAATGCCTATATCACTACAGTCGCCCCAACAGGGACGCTGAGCATGATTGCGGATACTTCAGGCGGGTGTGAGCCTGAATTCAGCCTTATATGGTACAAGAATGTCATGGGTGGTGAACATCTCCCATATGTGCAGGAAACATTTATAGATATAGCAAAGGCTGAGGGGTTCTGGAGCGATGACCTTATTAATAAGATTATTGCTAATCATGGCTCTGTAAGAGGGCTTAATGAAGTTCCAGCCAAATGGCAGGATATATTTGCCACAGCACATGATGTGGCATCAGAATGGCATGTAAGGATGCAGGCAGCATTTCAGGAGTATACTGACAGCGCTGTATCAAAGACTATCAATATGCCGTTAGGAGCCACTGTAGATGATGTTAAGGATGCATATATACTGGCATATAAACTTGGGTGTAAGGGGATTACTGTTTACAGGGATGGCAGCCGTTCAGAGCAGGTGATGAATGTGGGAAAGAGCCAGGGGAAAGCCAAGGAAGCAGTCAGCAGTAAACAGTCAGTAGTCAGTAGTCAGAAATCAGAAAAAGAACAGGAGTTGGACTTTTTGCTCCCCAGGCAGGAAGAACGTAAGGATTCCAGGCCGTCTCATCCGCTCATAGAACCGAGGCCAAGACCTAAGACAACCACCGGAGTTACAAATAAAATGAGGACATCCTGTGGTGACCTGTATGTTACTGTAAATGAAGATGAGAATGGGAGACCGTTTGAGGTGTTCTGCAACATGGGAAAGGCAGGCGGATGTGAAGGTTCACAGAATGAGGCTATCGGAAGACTTATATCCCTTGCATTCAGAAGTGGTGTATCACCGCAATCCGTAATAAGGCAGCTCATAGGCATCAGATGTAATCAGCCATATGGCCTTGGTAAAAACATAATCCACTCATGCTCCGATGCCATTTCAAAGGCCGTCCTTGAGTATATGATAAGTAAACAGGGAGAGGTTAACAAAGAACTTAGCGTAGAGTATGACAGACGTATCGGGGCTGCATGTCCTGACTGCGGCTGCGAAATGGAATTCTCAGAAGGGTGTGAAAAGTGTCATTTCTGCGGCCACAGCAAGTGTTACTAAAGCTTGACAGGGCTTATCGTAACGGGCTATTCTGATGATATGCCGTACACAGATCATAGCCGCACCTTTGCAAATAATAAGTATGTCTATCCTGTCCTTTCGAGGAGGTCAAAGGGAATATCTGTCGGCATAAACCTTAATCCTGACAGGATCTGCAATTTTGACTGTGTCTATTGCCAGGTAAACCGGACTAATTACATACAACCTGTAAAGGTGGACATTAAACGTATCGGCACTGAACTTAAAGAAACTCTCGATTCAGTAATATCCGGGAATCTCTTTACAATCCCGCCGTTTGACACAACACCGGTTGAATTACGGCATCTTTCAGATATTGCAATCTCAGGAGATGCAGAACCGACTACTTTCACGAATTTCTATGAAGTAGTGGAGGAGATAATACGGGTTAAGCATGATGAAACAAAGTTAGTGCTGATTACTAATGCGTCCTGCCTGAACCGTTTAAGGGTTCAGGATGCAATAGACCTGATGTACAGATACAATGGTGATGTATGGGTTAAGCTTGATGCAGGGAGTGAGAGCTACTTCAAAGATATATCACGAAGCCATATATCATTTAAAGACATACTAAATAATATCATTATAACCGCAAGGAAACATGCCGTAGTTATCCAGAGCTGCTTTAACAGGATAAACAACATTCCCCCCTCGTATGAGGAAATAGAATATTATTGCAACAGGTTGAATGAGATAAGAAAGTATGGGGGAATGATACGCCTCGTCCAGTTATACACGGTGGCAAGGCCACCTGCCGAGGACTACGTCACCCCCCTCACAGAGGACAAACTGAATTTCATTGCTCAAACAGTCAGGGAAATAACAGGTCTCCCGGCAGAAATCTTCCCATAAGGAAACTAATTCCCCACCTCTATCTTCAACAGAACCTTTACTCCGGAATCACCCTTAACCTCATCCGCCCAGACATAACCAACTGATCCCCCGGTCTGACTAATCGCCTGAATCATCTCAACAGGTGAACCCTTTGATGTAGGAGGGGTCACCCCTTCCTGGAAGAATTTTTTTATCCAGTATGCCTTATATCCGTCAACTGTACTACCCATAACCTTTTCTATAAACCTCTTCTTTATTGCCTCATCTTTTTGCTCCATAGGCTTGATCTTTACTCCCCCTTCGGATGTCTTTTCACCAAGGTATATATCCTTAACAGCAGAAGCGGAAATTGAGTTCAACGGATAATCCTTATTTGCTATTATGGCGAGTTCCCTCGCATAGGCACTTGCATAGAGAGTGCCTGATAACAGTAATGTGATAAGACCTACCACAAAACCTAATTTTGCAAATTTCATTTATTTCCTCCTATTAATAGAATTTAAAATTTCATATCTGAGATTTTAAATACACTAAAATGCAAGCGCCCACTGGAATGCAACTTCATTCCAATCTGCTCCACCCTCATCAATAATATTCCTGTATTCACCTTTAACAGAGCTCCTGTAGTTGATGTTATAGCGAAGGCCTACTGTCAGCTCTTCGGTATCTCTCCCTATTTCCAAGGCAGCCATATATGGATCCTCATCCCCTACTGAATCTTTTACTGACAAATTTTCATACATAACGTAAGGAACCCACTTCTCCATCAATGTGTAGGTTATCAAACCATAATATGCATTGTTGCTAAAATCATCTTCTGTTGCCTCGTCTTTGTCATTAATCGTATAGTACTCTGCCGCAAGGCCAAGAGGTCCGTTTGCATATGTAGCAGCAAAGGCATAAATAGCCTGGTCAACAGCTACAGTCACAGGGACATCAACATTACTCTTTATCTCAGCAATATGGCCGGAAACACCAAGTTTAAGCCCCTCTAACGCAGATGGTGATATGGCAGCATTAAAGGCGACTGCCTTGCCAACATTATTGTCATAAATATTATTCGGTGAAAGTACATAAAAACCGATATCTTCTACAACTATCTGCGGTCCGTTACCAATCATGGCTGAATAGTCAACGGCGCCTACCCCTGTATTAACCCGACCGGAAAGGCTTGCACCAACAACGTGAGTTGGAATGATGCCGCCGTCATCTTCAAACTTAAGGAAGTCAGGCCTTTCAATCGTTGGCTGGAGCTGAACTCCATGGTGATATGCATTATTCCAGAATCCAATAGGGGTATGAAACCTGCCTACACGAAGTTTGGCAGCGTCACTGAATGTATATCCAATAGTGAGTCTCTCTAAGTCCAGCACATTACCCTTTTCAACAATCAACTCAACCAGGACGTCTATGTCGTCCACTGTTTGAGCTAAATACAGATCGAGGGTACCAAAGGCAAAGTCTCCATTTCTGTACTCATCATCTCCAACTGGCCGATTATTTCCCTCTGTACTTTTAGTGAATGAAACATCGGTAAATCCGTTAAGCTCGAAGGCATAGCCGCCGGATATACCCGCAATAAAGATAGCTGTCAGCAATGTTAGCACCTGCAAAATCCTTTTCATACGTTTCCCTCCTCCTTTTTGATTAAAAAATTGTTGATAAAACTTTCTTATGATGTGGAATCTTCGAAGGTTTATATTATCGGTATATTTTGTAGCACAATTAGAATATTAATTGCAACAAAAAATAACGATATAATGCCGGAAAATAATCAAATTGATCAATGAGAAGAAATTACTCTTACTGCTGACGCATTACTGGCCATTAATGCTATGGCGAGAGACACAACACTGCCTTATTGGAACTGCCGTTCTATCTCTCCCGGTTCTGTCAGCGGCTCAGAGCATGTAAAATTCTTACATACATAGACAGTGACCTTTCCATTCTTCTGACTCTTACCTTTTGAAAATTGAGGCATCACTTCTTTCTCTTCGCTTGTCTCATCCGCAACATATATAACCATGTCAGGGATATATGCTTCTTCTATTTTTCTCAACAGCATCTTCGCATCATCACTCTCTTTATTTCCAACGATGGTTATCTCTGTGGCGCCGCCTAAACAGAAAAGGGCTGCAGAAAGGATGGATGCATAATTAAATGGAGCTTCTTTCGCTTCATTGTAATAAAGGCGTATCACCTCTTCTGCCATAGCCTTATATTCACTGTTATCCCGATAGGAGGAAAGTTTAAGAAGGTTCATCGCAGCAATGCCATTACCGGATGGAATTGATTGATCAGCCCCTGTCTTTAATCTGTAAAACAGCCTTTCCGGTTCAGCCACAGCGTTAAAAAAACCTCCGCGATCCTTATCATGGAAGATATCAATCATTATGTCAGTTATCTCCCCTGCCCACTGGAGATACTTATCATCAAAAGTTACTTCAAACATATCAATAAGCGCTGACACAAGGAAAGCATAGTCATCAAGATTGCCGTTAATTTTTGCTATCCCGTCCTTCCAGACGTGAAGCAGTCTACCCTCTACTTGTGGGAGATTATATTCAATGAACCCGAGTGACCTCCTTGCAATATCAAGATACAGATCTTTACCGGTTGCCCTGTATGCCTCAATAAACGCAGAAATTGCCAGGCCATTCCAGCTTGTTATAATCTTTGTGTCTTTAAACGGTCTCTCTCTTTCCCCTCTTTTTGCAAACAGCCTTTCTTTCCCTCCTGCTATAATATTCCGAATCTCATCATCCGGTTTGTCGAACTCATGTGAAAGCGCCTTAAGCCCCCTGTCAACGTGCAATATATTCTCACCTTCCAGGTTTCCCTCATCAGTCACCCCAAAGTATCGCATTACAATATCTGAATCACTGCCGGACACAGAGGCAAATTCCTCCTTTGACCAGACATAAAACTTCCCTTCTGAACCTTCGCTGTCTGCATCCTCTGATGTGTAAAATCCTCCATCAGGATGAAGCATGTCACGAAGAAGATAATTAAGCGTCTCTTCAGCAATACGGCGATAAAAAGGATTCTTTGTAATTTTGTACACCTCTAAATAAACCCTTGAGATAACCGCATTGTCATACAACATTTTCTCAAAATGCGGTATCAGCCATCTTTCATCAACAGAATAGCGGTGAAATCCGCCGCCAAGCTGATCATATATCCCCCCTTCAGCCATACTGCGCAGTGTTTTCTCTACAGCTTCCAATGACATGCTGTCCCTGCTGCGTTTATAGTATCTGAGGAGCAGCGATAATTGTAAGGCACCGGGAAACTTGGGGGCAGACCCAAAACCGCCGTGAGATGGATCATAATCCCTTAGAAGTCTTGAAACGGCACTCTCTGCATCAACAAGATTAAATCCATTCACTGCAGGTTTTTTTTCAGAAAGCCTGTTCAAAACACCTTTCAGGTCTTCGATTGTACTTTCCAAAACCCCTTTTCGTTCCCTGTATGCCTCTGTAACAGCTACAAGGACATCCGGAAATGCCTGTTGACCATACCTCTCTTCAGGCGGGAAGTATGTGCCGCCGAAAAACGGTTTTCCTTCAGGGGTAAGAAAGACCGTAAGAGGCCAGCCGCCTCCCTTGCCAAGGA
>Ga0209211_10008713_pt1 | contig 13792 bp, 13 predicted proteins | sample RifGroA2_FD_183992 | JGI IMG/M metagenome (GOLD analysis project Ga0209211, IMG submission 183992) | Groundwater microbial communities from Rifle, Colorado, USA - Groundwater A2 (SPAdes) (version 2) | ecosystem: Environmental > Aquatic > Deep subsurface > Groundwater | place: Rifle, Colorado...
CTGAAATTAAAGTCTGATTATAAACATTGCTGTGCCATTTAGCTGGTTGTGCTGGCAGGAATATCCAGTGCGGAAAATGCCAGCCGCGAAGCATGCAGTAAATCCAAATCAATGCGCCGCATCATTGGCGGCGCGTAAAATTAAGAAGAATAGTATGGCTTATAATACTATAAAAAATAAATCAGGCATAAACAAAAAAATAAACAGAATTATAATTAAAATAAAAACACCTTCAAGTATAAGCCTCTTCCTGATGCTGGCTTTTATCCAACCCAATATCTTCCTCTTCCTTGCTGACTCTTATATTCATAACCAAAGAAAGCCCTTTTAGCAGTAGGTAAGAGCCGATAAAAGCATATAGTGCAACAACAGCAACCGCTATTGCCTGGTAAGCAAGCTGCATTGGGTTGCCGAAAAATAACCCATTTACTTTGTTCACAGCAGCGCTTGCAAACAATCCTGTCGCTAAAGCCCCCCAAATCCCAGCTACCCCATGGCATGCAAAAACATCCAATGTGTCGTCTATCCTTGTTCTTGTAGCCCTCCAGCTCGCAACATAATTTGACAAAACTCCTGCAACCAGCCCGATTATTATTGAAGATATCGGCCCTACAAATCCGGAAGCAGGCGTCATAAGCATTACCAAAGCAGAAGCCGCAGATAGCCATGCAGTATCCCCGGCATTTATCTCCTGCGCATTAGCGCTCAAGGACAAAAATACAAGAAGTATCAAGCTTAAAATCATTAAAAATCTTTTTTTCATTTTAAACCACTATAATATGCCAGATGTATTTTTTCTTTATTATAGTAAATTGCAGTAATTATGTAACTATAAATATGCAATTTACTATATCAGAATTGCGCTCAAATTGTACATAATCAGCGTAATTCTCTATATCTGAATATTTTTCCATGATTATAGTAAAAGGCACAAATTATTGAGCATAAATATGCCTTTTACTCATACTCATTTCATTCGTAGCTTACAATAAAGTTGTAAGTATTACGAACGGACAACTATCTCTCAATAGATTTTGTCCGTGAGTATAGTCCCAATTATTATCCGCCTATTGCGTAGAGTTGTGCCTAAACTTTTAATAAATAAAAAAATAAAGAGCTTATTTAGGCGTCATAATATAAGTAGTATTCCCATGGATGGGGCCTTAGCCTTACGGGGTCTATTTCCTTTGTTTTTTTGTAGTCTATCCAATTCTCTATCAATTCTTTTGTAAACACATTTCCTTCCAAAAGGAACTTATGGTCATTCTCCAAAGCATCCATAGCCTCTTTCAATGAAGATGGCACGCTTTTCACCTTCTTAAGCTCTTCTTTGCTTAACGCATAGAGGTTTGTATTAGCTGGCTTTCCGGGGTCTATTTTTCTTTTTATCCCGTCTATGCCAGCCATCAGCATTGCTGAGAAGGCCAAATAAACATTGCAGCTTGGGTCTGGAGTCCTGAATTCTATCCTTCTTGCCTTTTCATTTTTTGAATACATCGGAATCCTTACTGCCGCGCTCCTGTTCCTTTCCGAGTAAACCAAGTTAACTGGAGCCTCAAATCCCGGAACAAGCCTCTTGTAAGAATTTGTTGTTGGCGCGATTATTGCGCATAAGGCTGGCGCGTGCTCCAGCAAGCCTCCAATATAATGCCTTGCCATATCACTTATCAGCGCATCTCCTTTTTTATCATAAAATAAGTTTTTCCCATCCTTCCACAAGCTCATATGTGTATGCATTCCGCTGCCATTGTCATTGAATAATGGCTTTGGCATGAAAGTAGCAGTCTTTCCATGCATTACTGCGGTATTCTTGATGACATACTTATACATCATCACTTGGTCTGCCATTCTTATCAGGGGAGAAAATCTCATGTCAATCTCGCATTGGCCTGCAGTAGCAACCTCGTGATGATGGCATTCAACATCTATCCCCACCCTCATCAACGTCTCTACAATCTGGTTTCTTATGTTTTGCAGGGAATCTGTAGGCGCTACAGGAAAATACCCCTCCTTATTCCTTATCTTATTCCCAAAATTATTTTCTTCGCTTCCCGAATTCCACGATCCTTCTGCGGAGTCTATATAGTAATAGCCAAAATTTTCCTTTTGGTCAAACCTTACTTTGTCAAAAATGAAGAATTCAAGCTCAGGCCCGTAATAAGCTGTTTCAGCTATGCCGGTAGTCTTCAAATAAGCTTCTGCTTTATGCGCGATATACCTGGGGTCCCTGCTGTAAAACTCCCCAGTAACAGGATCCTTGACATTTCCGATAATGCTCACAGTGCTGTCAGAAAATGGGTCGGGAGTGCACGTTTTAAGGTCAGGTATCAAAACCATGTCGCTTTCATTTATTTCCTGAAAGCCCCTTATAGAGCTGCCGTCAAATCCTAACCCTTCTTGCAGGGAATTAAGGCTAAATTCCTGTATCGGCACTGTAAAATGCTGCCATGTGCCAGGTACGTCAGTAAACTTCATATCAACAAACTTTACGCTTTCCATATACCTTTTAAGGTTCTCAACAAATTCGCCATTTCTTATTTTAGAAGGCTCTTTCTCTATTAATTCCATTATTTCTTTCGTAATCATACGTTCACCCCATGCTTTTTATTTTTTTAAATCTAATTTTGCTTTGGGCTTTTCTGTTGATATAAATACTTTTTTGCCATTTTATTAAACAAAAAGCAATAAAAATACGAAAAATTTAAATATTTGTTTAATTATTTCAGATAAATGTATGTAATAATAAACAAATGTAATGGTAAAGGTAATTTATTAATTAGTATTTGTTTAATTGTTGTAAATTCCCCACTGCTTGCAGTGAATGGGTTCGTGAACCAACAATCTAAATATTTCGGGGAATTTACAACATTAAAAATACCCCGCCCCTTGGGGCGATTGGGATTTTTATTTTATTGTAAGTTTAATATGCTCCGCAACTTTACTGCGAGGCGCTCGCTCTCGTTCATTACACTCGCGCCTCGCCTATTGATAAAAAATATGAAAATGCCATATAAAAAATGCCATTGGAAGAAACCGATAAAAAAATACTGAATATAATTGTTGAAAATTCAAGGCTTTCCCTTAGGCAGATAGCCAAGCAGGCAGATGTTTCTGTGGCTACTGTCATGAACCATTTAAACCGCTTGGAAAAAGAAGGAATAATAAAAAAGTACACCACAAAGCTGGACTATGAAAAGATAGGCTATGATGTCGAGGTAATGATTGATATAAGAATTTCAAAAGGAAAATTGTTTGAAGTTGAGAAGAAAATATCTGCTCACCCTAATGTTTTTGCAGTATATGATACAACTGGATCTTTTGATGCAGTAGTTTTGGCAAGATTCCCTTCAAGAAGGAAGATGGACAGCTTCCTGAAAAAAATACAGACTTATGATTTTGTAGAGAGGACAGAGACAAAATTAATCTTAAGGACGATGAAAGAGGAGAATATAGGGGCGGTGGATTTGTAAACTTATAAACTGGGTTTGTAGTAATTAGTAATCCCCCAAGCTAATCTGCCCTTTCCTCTTTCCAAGGGGCACTTCTTTTATTTCTTCCCCAACCTCTTTCTTTACATTCAAAGCAACCTGCTGCCCAAGAATCTGAGACAATTTCATTAAATCCGCATTTTTAACATCTCCAACATCCTTAATCCTGTTAAAAAACAATTTCCTTGCCCTTACCCTCCCAATCCCAGGTATTCTAACCAATGGCAGCAATTCCTCTTTAACGCCATACCTTAATCTTAACCTTAACTTTACAATTTCCTTATTTAAATGTTGAAATTCCAATATCCTGCTTATTTCCTCAGTTGCATAAAGCAGCCAGTCTGCAATATCCATCTTGCTTCTCAATTCTCCCGGGCGCGTGTTGTAGTTTTCAAGCAAATGCTCTTCTGTTTTCTCATCAATCCATTCATTAAGCATCAAAGCTGTTTTAATGCTGTTCACAAAATCCTCATATTCTGCCTCATACAGGGAAGGCTCTTTTTCAAATAACAGCTCATAGCATTTCATCAGCTCTTCCTGTATTTTATCCTGCTCTTTAACGCCTACCCTCAATAAAGGCATCATTTCCAAAGTATGGCTTACCATCTGCAAAAAAGAAAAATTATTTATTTTTTTGTTTGAGCCGCTTCTTAGGCAGGTAATGAAAAAATATGCTGTCAAAGGGTCAATGTAAAGCTCTGCTACTCTTTTTCCCATTATTGTTGCTGTTATATTTTCATCATTGTCATTATTATTAATCATGTCAGCGCTTACAAAATCATTCTTTTTCTCTTCTCTTTCAATAAACTCCCATTCTTCCAGCAAGCGCAGCATTTTGTCTATAATAAGAACCAGCCTGTCCATGTCAGTATATTGGTATGCCCAGAAAGTCCTGCTGAAAAAATCCACAATTTTTTTCTTTGTATTTACGAAATTTGCCGCTATTAAGCTAAGCAAATAAGTCCTTAAAACAGGCTCTACAGCAAGCTTGGAGTAAATATCTTCTGGCTTTCCCAATACATATTTTTCAAATAATTTCTCTTTTTCGCTTTCGCTTATCGCTATGCATATAGCTTCGCCTTCTGTATCATACTTAGGCCTTCCTGCCCTGCCTGCCATCTGCAAATATTCAAGAACCGGTATAAATGCCATGCCTCTGCTGCCATATCTCTTTAAGTCCTTGATGATTGCCCTGTATGCGGGCAAATCTACCCCCATTGCAAGAGAAGGTGTTGAGCATATTATCTTTATCGCTCCAGACTTAAAATTATCCTCTATTAATTCCCTCTGCTTTGCAACCAATCCTGCATGATGAAAAGCAACCCCCTTTTTTATTGAAGCAGCCAGCCTTTGGCATTGTTTTGTAGGGCTTGACAGCGCATTAAGCGCCTTTTCGCTTAATTCCTCGAGCTCCTTGCTGTTTGTCTTAATCTTTCTGGCAATATCTTCCGCAGTCTTCTCAGCGCTTTTCTTTGTATTGGCAAAAACCAGTGCCTGCTTTCCAAGCTTCAGTGTATCGAGGGCTAAATCTAACGCAGCGTTTCCAGTTTCAGCAGAAATAGTCTTGGATGGCATCAGAAAAAAGAAATAGTTAGAAATATAATAAATTTGTTGTTTTGGTAATCTCCTTCTTAACTGCTAAGCGCTAATATGGCATATATCTTATGCAGTTTAATGCCCTGCTTGAAAGTGCTGCACAAGTTTTATATACCTATTGCACTACACTCTCAATATTCAATTTTATTGATGTATAATTATTATTAGGGGTGCTAAAAATGGCAAGGCTTGTAAAACATGAATCAAAAGGGCCAATGGAAGTAAAAGTTGGTGGAGAAAGCAAATGGATTTGCATGTGTGGAATAAGTAAAAATAAGCCTTTCTGTGACGGTTCGCATAAGCAATGCACTGGAGAGGAAGAAGGAAAATTGTACAAATATGAAAATGGAAAAAGAATTGATGTTAAAGACTTTTAAATAATGCTCATCTTTAAACAACTTCAACATCCCAAGCCTTGCTTACTTTCTCAATTCCATCGCTTACAGTAACCTTGGCTGTCTTCTTTCCTTTTGAAGAAAATATTCTTTGATGCTTATCCTCTCCTTTAAATTTGTCAAAAAATCCAAAATCCCACTCATAAGCCAGCGCATCATTGTCTATATCCGAAGCATCCACTTCAAAAAGTATCGGCTTGCCTTTTACCGCTATTAAGCTGTTGCTTGCCTTAACTATCTTCGGGGCTTGGTTTACATTATTCACGATAATTTTAATCTTCTTTTCAGCTTCTTCCTGCCCATCAGAGGCAATAAAATCTGCAGAAAACTCTTTCTTAGTTCCGTTAACAGCATCAAATCCTGGCTTCCAAAAAAACAAATTATCCCTGAGCTCAGCCCCTTTAGGCATTTCTTTCGCGGAAAAGCTTACCGCATCATTATCCTCATCTTTAGCGCTCAGCTCAACCTTTAATTCTGCCCCCTCATTAACGTTAAAAACATCTTCAATTTTGCCAAATATGGGCTTTCTGTTGGCATCATTCACCTTGATATCCACAAACATAGTTTCAGAAAAAAATCCGTCTGTAGCAACAACTTTCACAACATACAGCCCAGCATCATCAAACCCAGTTTTTTTCTTATTGCTATTCATAAATCCCGAATAAGAAAATGAAACCTTGTCGTTGTCCGGGTCACTATACCTGGGCTCAATAACCGCATCTCCCCCTTCATTTACATCCACATCCGCAATTTCCTCCAAAACAAAAGGCCTATTAGCATCTTTAACCCTTATAGTCACCTTTTTCTCGTCAGAAAGCTCATTGCTTTGGGCCCTGAAAACAACCTCAACACTCCTGCTTAAAACATTAAATTTGTCCAATAAATAGTCAAATGCATTATTTTTCTGCACAAAATCATAGCTGGGCATCCATATAAACGATGAGCCCTCAAAAGAAGCCCCTTCCGGGATATTTTCGGCAGAAAGCGATATGCCTTCCCCATCTGGGTCGTCAGCTTTCACTTCTAATATTGCCTCTTCATTTTCATTGATAGTAATATCCATTAATCCGGAAATCTGAGGCTTCCTGTCTTTATTTTTTACAACAACTTTTACTTCTTTTTCCCCTTCAAAGCCCTTTCCTTCAGCATTTACTTTAACATTATATTCGCCGGCATCATCATAGGCAGTTTCCCATTGGTTTTTATCCCCTAAAGGCTCTGAAATAGTATACTTCAGCCCGTAATAATCAAAATCAGGCAGCTCCAAGCGTGCTGTTTCAGTCTCTAAAATCTCAACATCTTTGATTTGGCTTATTAGCTCATTTAAGTTTACATCCTTGACTTCAACATCCCACACCTTCGATGTGCTAAACAATGCATCGCTTACAATGAGCTCAATCTTATAATTGCCTGAGCCGTTATAATCTTTCTCAAAAAACATTTCCCTGCTTTCTGAAACAGCCCCCCCATCAACAAGCCATTTATAGCTTAATTCATCTTTATTTAGGTCATATGCAGAAGCTTCAAATTTTACCCCATCTCCTTCCGAAATAGATATCTGCTCTTCTCCCGGATAAAAGCTGCTTATAACTGGGCTTTCTTCTTTCTTATGCACCTTGATAAGTATGTCCTCGCTTGTGCTTTCTTTCCCGTCGCTTACAGCTATAGTGGCTTCATATTCCCCCGCATCGCCGTAATTTGTCTGCCATTCGCCATCATTGTTTAGGGGCTTTGAAAAAGTATAGCTCAGCTTGTCAGCATCAGGGTCTTCCGCCTGCAGCCCTAGGCTTATCTTTTCCGTTTCATTTATCTCAAAAACCCTTAAAGAGTATGCGGAATAAATAAAGCTAAAAAATAAAGTTAGAAATAATAGCATCAATAATATTCTTTTTCTCATTTTTCATTTTCAAAATAAGTTAATGTAAGGCGAATAAAGTCAAATAAAAAGTTTATCACTTCTGCGCTATGTCCAATATAACCGGAGCCCGGTTAACATTCTCTACTGTTATTTTGACCTGCTGGATTACAGTATCTGCCCCGTCAGATACAGATATGGTAGCTGTATGCGAGCCCGCATCCTCATAGGTTGTAGCCCATGTAAACGCATTGCCGTCCTGCGCAAATCTGCTATCATCTATCAAATATGTGAGAGTATCGCCATCGTCATCCCAGCCTTCTGCTGATAATTTTATAGTGTCAGTCTCCATTACTTCTATACTGCCTATGCTTGCCAGCTGCGGCTTCCTGTTAACATTATTTACTGTGACTGACCATATTTGCTCAGTATCAGAAATCCCATCAGATACGATTACTTTGACTGTATGCGAGCCTGCATCATCATAGGATGTTTTATACTCCATAGAATCTTTATCAGATACTTCTACGCCATCAATCTTCCATAGATACCTTAAAACATCATTATTCAGATCTGAAGCTTTTGCCTTGAATTCTATTGCTCCAGCCTCATCAATCGTTATAGCTTTTTCCTGAGGCTCGGAACTCTCAAGCGCAGGCGCCTGTTCATTTCTCTTTACTATTATCAGCACTTCCTTGCTTGCAGTAAGCTGCCCGTCGCTTGCTGTAACTGTAGCAGTGTATTCCCCCGCATCGCCGTAATTTGTCTGCCATTCGCCCTTATCGTCAAGCGGGCTGGTAAAAATAAATGTCAATAGGTCTTGATCAGGATCCTCTGCCTTCGGAACCAGGCTTACAAGATCGGTCTCCTGCACTATAACGACATTAGCGTCCTCAGCAAGCTCTTTGCTTTCAACATCTTCGGCAACATCTATATCTACTTCTTCAGTTATTGCTTCTCCAATATTTTCGCTTTCGTTGTCTAAAGCTGCCCAATCGTCTAGGATGGCTATATCCTCCTCAGAAATTTTTTCAGCATCCGCTTGATTCTGCTGCGCGTAAAGAGTTTGGTAAACATCACATCCGCTGACAAGCAAAGAAATCGCAATGATTGCAAAAAATATTATTTTTTCCACCATCCAGCCCTCCTTTACACCCTCTTTGTTAATTGTAATTATTATAAAATAACAACTTATATTTAAACTTTTTGGGTAGTGAAAATTTTTAGTAGTGAATGCCAAGCCATTTAATTCATTTGTTATGATGCCCCGCTGCTTGCAGCGATTGGGTTTTTCCATATTTTGCATTAGTTTCCGAAGGAAACCTTGAACTTCGTTCATTGAGGGGGGGCATCATAACACGCGAAAATGCTATGCATTTTCGGTGTCCTGAAAATTTTTCGATTTTCATGACACTAAAAATACCCCACCGCTTGCGGTGGTTTGCGTTAGCAAACCTTGAAAATCTATCGATTTTCCACTGGTCGGGATTTTTATTTATTTTTTATTGAAAATTTCGCGGTTTAATACCGTGCCCTTTAGGGCGAAATTTTCAATCCCGAAAAACGCGCGATAAAATACCCCGGACTTTAGTCTGGGGAAATAGTGCGTTTTTCGTTATTTTAGCTTTGTTTAACTAGAATTATTGAATGGTAACCCTAGCAAGTAATAATGAATGGGCCTGAGCAGATTTCCACATAATGGCAGTCTGCCCTTATAAACCCCCAGTAAGCTTTCTCACTTTGTTCGAAAGTATGAATGGGCCTGAGCAGATTTGAACTGCCGACCACTCGATGCCCGAACGGTTTATCAGTCGAGCATTCTAACCAGGCTGAACTACAGGCCCAAAACGCCCCTGACCAGACTCGAACTGGTGACCTTGTGATTAACAGTCACACGCTCTACCGGCTGAGCTACAGGGGCAATAAGCACTTTCAGGATTTAATTTTTGTTTAAATATGTTTCGGCTTGCATTCAATGTGCGTTTCAATAGGCTTATTAACAAAATATATTTTAGCTCATTATAAAAAACCCCAAAAAAGAAATTAAAGCGTACATAAAATTTTCAAATCCAAAAATGGGCTAGATAACAAAAGAAATAAAAAAAAGAAATAAAACAATAGAAAAGGATTTACTTTCTTTTGCCTTTCTTCTTTCCGCCCCTGACCATCTTGGCCATTGAGACGTCTCCCTGCTTGTCAACAAAATACAGGTATCCGGACTTTTTCTTTACTCCGACTTTGGCAACAACTTCAATCTTTCCCTTGCCTTTCTTCTTTCCCCTTGCCATTTTGGCTCGGGAAACGTTACCATTCTTGTCCAAGAAATACAGGTAACCCTCTTGCCTTTTTACTCCTACTTTTACAACTTTTTCTGCCATATATTTACCACCTCACGATTTTTTAGACGATAATCCGTCTTAATTATCAATGTATTTAACCTAGCTTCTATTTAAAGGTTTCGAAAAATCGACGAGATTTTTCGAATACCTTGGAAATCTTTGATTTCCCTTGGTTTCGAAAAATCGACGAGATTTTTCGAATACCTTGAAAATTTACAATTTCCCTTGGTTTCGAAAAATCGACGGTAAATCTATTCCAAGAGAAGTAACAACAGCATCACCAAAACGCCCAGAATAATAGCGGCGAGCTGCATCAGCGATTTTTTTGGCTGGACTTCTTTGTGTAGCTCGGGTATCAGGTCTGAGCCAGCTATATATATAAAAGTGCCTGCAGCAAATGGAATAAGGAACGCTGTAACATTCTCAACATACGAGCTCATTATAAATGAGGCAATCGCGCCCAGCAATGCAGTGAGTGCAGTGAAAAAATTAAACATCAATGCTTTGGCTTTTGAGAATCCCCCATGTATTAGAACTCCAAAGTCCCCTATTTCCTGCGGCAGCTCATGCAGCATAACTGCTAATGTTGTTGCAATGCCTGTAGGGATATTCACAAGATAGCTCGCAGCAATAATTATTCCGTCAATAAAATTATGGACAGCATCGCCAAATAAATTCATCATTGCAAATGGGTGTATATGCCCTTTTGAAGTGGGGATGTGGCAGTGCCTCCATTGCACTATCTTTTCAATCACAAAAGAAACTCCAATCCCAAGCATCAATGATATGGACGTGCTCAGCCCAAAGCCGAATTCTTTGACTGCCTCTGGCAGAAGGTGTACAAAAGTATCGCCAAAAAGCGCTCCTGCAGAAAAGCTTACCATGTAAAGCAGAATCTTTCTTAATTTGTCGGTTTTTATGGAAAGCGTAAGCACGCCTACAAAAGAAATTAAGCTGACAAGCAAAACGCTGCTGATTATGTAAATCCAAACATCCACCATAATGCTAATTTTTCTAGTGTATTATTTAAACCTTTGTTCGGAGTTATTGGAAAGAATTAAAAATATGCTTAAAACATCAGTAGTATTATGAAAACAATTGCAGACTTGCAGGTGCATTCTAAATACAGCAGGGCAACAAGCAAAGACCTCGATATTCAAAACTTAGAGAAGTATGCAAAAATAAAAGGCATTAATCTTCTCGGCACCGGGGATATAACGCATCCTGGATGGCTCAAGGAATTAAAAGCTGGATTAAGGGAAGATGGCACTGGAATCTTAAAATCAGAGTCGGGATTTAATTTTGTTTTGCAGGGAGAAATATCTAATATTTACACGCAGGATGGAAAGGCGCGAAGAATACATAACCTGCTTCTTGCAAAAAATTTTGATGTTGTGCAGCAAATACAGGATGCTTTGAAGAAAAAAGGCCGCATCGACTATGATGGCCGGCCAATTTTCGGGTTTAATTGTATAGAATTAGTCGAGATGATGAAAAAAATAGACGATAAAATAGAAATTATTCCGGCACACGTTTGGACTCCATGGTACTCTTTGTTTGGCTCAATGTCAGGATTTGATTCTGTGGAAGAGTGCTTTAAGGACCAGGCAAAGCACATACATGCTATAGAAACAGGCCTTTCCAGCGATCCTGCAATGAACTGGCGCCTTTCTCAGCTTGATAAGTACACTTTAGTGAGCAGCTCAGATGCGCATTCTTTCTGGCCATGGCGCATTGGGCGGGAAGCCAACGTTTTTGATATAGAGCCGACGTATGACAGTTTAATAAATTCAATCAGGACAAAAAAAGGATTTTTGTACACAATAGAAGTTGACCCAAACTATGGCAAGTATCATCTGGACGGCCATAGGGCATGCAATATCTGCATGGAGCCTCAGGAATCCTTAAAGAACAAAAATATATGCCCAAAATGCAAAAGCAAGCTTACAATAGGGGTTTTGCACAGGATAGAGCAGCTTGCAGACAGGCCAGAAGGCTATAAGCCCAAAGGTGCTATACCCTTCAAATCATTAATCCCTCTATCCGAAATATTAGCATCATTGCTTAATTCAGGTGTCGCATCAAAAAAAGTGTTCAGCGAATACTACAAATTGATTAAAATTTTTGAAACAGAGCTTAATATTTTATTGGAAGCTAAAAAAGAAGATCTGGCCAAAGCTGCAGATGAAAAAATTGCAAATGCGATTATTGCAGTAAGGGAAGGAAAAATAAAAATCAAGCCAGGCTATGACGGCGTGTATGGCCAGCCGATATTTGAAAATGAGCCGGGCGAAATTAAAGAATCTGGGATTAAAGAAAGCAGGGCTAAAAAATCTAAGGAAACCCGGCAGCAGGGCCTAAGCAATTTTTTTTGATTATTGCAATAAGTAGTACGAACTATTATTCTTTGTTATTGCTGCTGTTTTAATTAATATTGGTTATCCTTTGGCTTTTATTTTTGAATGCGTTGATTATTGGCAGGCTTAATCGACAGATTTAAATATAATTCTTAGCTCTGGAATATTATGGATAGCCCTTTATTGAGCTCTTTTGAAAAGAAAGCATTGAAGGAATTTAATAGGGATTTAGCCCAGATGCTCAGGGTTGCGAAAAATACAGACAAATACTACGCCCGCTCAGACTCGAATCTCGATATCTATCTGGATAAGTATGCTTCTTTGGTTGATGTTTTCAATAAAAAATACAAGGGAATCGAGCTTAAAGTTTCCAAAAAAATATATGAAATAAACCTGCATCTGTTTCTTAATGAGAAAAGCATTCACGACTGCTTTGCCAATTCCGCTTCAAAAATTGTCGGGCTGCAGTCAATAGGAAGGTCAAAGTTCGGCACAGTTGGAGTTTCAGACACAGTTGCATTCACAAATGAAATCGAGAAAGCAAAAGACACATTATATATAACTTACTACAGCCCAGAAACTGGCAATGCAAATATATTCCTGCATTACGACAAAAAAGAGAAAAAAATAGAGCTTGTATACAGTGAAGAAGAGATAATCAATGAGCCAAGCCCGGAATTCCAGCTAGCGGCATTTTACGCATTGGGCCAGGGCTACGATAAAAAAATAGACATTCAGGGCGCCAGCTCAAACTTTGGGTTTTCTTATGTGCCGCACCATACGGAAAAAGCGGAATATTTCAGGAAGTTTGACCCGCACATAGCAGAATAATCCTTAAAGCCAGCTAAAACTCCTTCAAAAACTTTATCAGCTCATTTGCTCTCTCAAATTCAAGGAACTCTTTTTTCGTGACTGCAGGCACGTTCTTCGGCCTTTTCTTGCGGAAAATAACAAGGTTGTCTGCATCAAGCAGCTTTGACAGGGATGCAAAATCCTTGTTTGTCTTATCGCCAATGCCGGTAAGTATTATCTCATTATCTTTTTTTGCTATTACATCAAAAGGAGTTTTGCTTGTGTCAGCCGCCTTAAAGCCCAGCGCCCCGTATTTCCTGGAAAAATCGGAATTATATTCGCTTTCTATCTCTGTTTTTGATGCAAATATGTCCACTTCATTAAACACTTTCTCTCCAAAAATTCTATATATCTTCATTGCTTTTGTTATTGTAACTCTTGAATTTCCTTTTTCATACTTGTCAATCATTCTGCTTGTTACACCTATTCTTTTGGATAAATAGTTTGAAGAGTAGCCCATCTGCTCTCTTTTTTCCCTCAGCTTGTTGCCCGCTATAGAAACTGTAAATCCAGCTTGTGTTCTTTTGACGAACGGAAATTTATTCTTTATAGAATTGACAAATGTGTTAAAATTCAATGTGTACATATCAAATCTTGTATAGAGCACATTATCATCCAACTTATCGCCTGCCTTCTCCGAAATAATTACCGGCACAGCCCCGATATAAGAAGCCACCTTGCCCATCTCACTAACATACTCGCTGGTAACAGAATTTGCATCTTCCAGAGCCTTAATCAGCAGAATCTTATCCTGTTTTCTTGCAAGTATGTCAAAACATGTCCTTGTAAGGCTCTTTACAGTAAACCCTTCCTTTAGCAGGAAAACACCAAGCTTGTCTATTAATTTGTCCTTCATTATCCCCTATTGCACTGAAAATTTTTAAAAAGGTTTCTATATTATGGTAGGGGG
>Ga0209211_10008714_pt1 | contig 13792 bp, 17 predicted proteins | sample RifGroA2_FD_183992 | JGI IMG/M metagenome (GOLD analysis project Ga0209211, IMG submission 183992) | Groundwater microbial communities from Rifle, Colorado, USA - Groundwater A2 (SPAdes) (version 2) | ecosystem: Environmental > Aquatic > Deep subsurface > Groundwater | place: Rifle, Colorado...
TTGAGACGTCGAGCGTGCTCGTGCGGTCGATCGCAAAACTCAACTGCGTCAAGAGCTGGGTGGCAACCGTTGCGTGGGGCTTTACTGGATTTGGATTTTCGGGAGCGCCGGTCGGGTATGTCGCATCAGTGGAATACCCGGGCTTTGACACGTTGATTTCGTACACCTCTGTTCCCGGAGGCGCGTCAACGATTTGAAGCATGCCGTCGTTATTTGTTGTGTCGTCAATGACAAACGCGGGACTCGCCTGATTATTTTCAATATGCACGTCAGCGCCCGGAACCGGCTGCCCGACCGCGTCAAAAACCTGGACAAAGAGAGCGCCGTTCGTTGACGCGGTCTCAAGCGCCCGGGGAGCCACAAAAGTCGTAAATTGAAGCGGCAGGAAGTTCCGACACAAAGCGCACGAGATTTCTATTTCAATGAGTTTATAGTCAGCGGGCGAAAGATCATTCGGACTTCCTCCAATGGTTCCGTCAAACGGATCGTCAATATTGCGGACAACGGTCTCTACCGTGAATTCTGCTCCGTCGCGAACAAGGGTCTGTGTACGCGGGATTTTGCCTGAAGGAAATCCGCCGACGATTCCGACGTCCGCATAGGAAAGATTTCGCGCTATTTCGAACTCCTCGTTTGCGAGCGCCGTTGCGGCGATTTTCACGCGGGAGTTGCGAATCGCGCTCATGGTTACGCTGTATGCCTGATACACGCTCGCGGCAATAATCATAAATACCGCTACTCCGACGAGCGACTCTACGAGCGTAACTCCCTTTTGATAGTAGACCGGCGTGCGCATATACAAGACACCTCCATCGAGCTCAGCTCGATTCCATCCTACCAAAAACCGCCCTTTTATGGAACGGTTTTTTACGCAAGCGCGCGAACCTCTTTTACTCCTTGAACTCTTGATTTAAGAATTTCTTCAATTCCCGCCTTCAGGGTAATCTCTGATAGGGGACACCCATGGCACATGCCAAGCATTTTCACGTAGACAACGCCCTTTTCAAAGCGCACAAATTCAATATCGCCCATGTGGCGCGCGAGCGCGGGCCGTACTTCTTCAAGCGTTTTTTTGATTTCCTCTTCCATTCGGGTTACGGATATATTTGATTCCCTTCGGTGTCAAACACGATAATCGCGCGCGTGGGGCAGGACTGCGCCGCAAGAAGGATTGTTTCGTCGTCCGCTCCGGCATCATTATAGACAACTGCTTTATTTTCGGAATCAAGCTCAAAAACCCCGGGCGCTATTGCGACGCATGACGCCGCGCCAATGCACAAATTTCGGTCAATGACGATTTTTCCTATCTTCGCGGACTTTTTTTCGCCCGTAGGAACCTCGGAGATATTTTTATCTTTGTTTTCATCCATGCGTATACTCTATACTACAACGCTTTTTGCACTACCTCAAGTGCGAGGGTTCCGCATTTGAGGCGCCCGGGCGTCAAGGGAATTTTGAGAAGCGAAAGGGGAGTATCCGGCCCGAACGCGTGAATATCTTTGACTGCACGCCCTTTGATAAAAGCAAGAAACAGGGACGCCGATGCCGTACTAATTACGCATCCGATATTTTTAAATGACACTTCTTCCACAATGCCATTTTCTATCTTGAGACGAACAATTATCGAGTCCCCGCATACGGGATTTGCGGCTTTTGCCTGGTGCGTAAAATCATCCCTCAGCCCGTGATTGCGGGGCGCGCGGTATTCGTCGAGAATTCGATCTTGATACAAAAAATCTTCCATTGCTATTTGTAAACCCCGTTACAAGGTGCTCGCGAGCATACGTTCGGGACATCTCATCCCGTGATTCGGAAACATTGATTCGTCTGTGGGCTCACGCCCGTGACTTTCTTGTAACGGGGTAAAGAATTCGAATCGCGTTTTCGACCCCGCGAACAAGCTCTTTGACATCTCTTGGCGTGTTATAGACCCATACGCTTGCGCGCGCGAGCGCAGGAACTCCGAGAAATTCCATGAGAGGCATTGCGCAATGGTGCCCCGCGCGTATTGAAACGCCGTCGCGCGAAAGAACGGTTGCAAGGTCATGCGGATGGATGCCGTCTATCGAGAAACTCACGACGCCGCCCCGCTTTTCAGGATCTTTAGGGCCGTACACGCGAACGCCCGGCATTTGGCAAAGCGAATCAACGATCGCAGTAGTCAATCCGCGATCAATCTTTTGAATTGCGTCGTATCCCACGCCTTCTATATATTCAAGCGCGGCCGCGAGCCCAATTGCACCCTCGACATTCGGAGTCCCTGCTTCGAATCTGGCGGGAATATCTTCCCATCTCGATTTCTCGATAAAAACCTCCTGAATCATCCCGCCGCCACGCATAAACGGCTCGAGCGACTCGAAAATTTCCTTCCGGCCGTACAAAACCCCGATTCCCATGGGAGCGCCGATCTTGTGTCCGGAAAACGCAAAAAAATCCGCGTTGATCCTTTGAACATCAATCGACATATGCGCTATACTTTGCGCGCCGTCAACAACGAAAAGAATGTTGTTTTTGCGAAATAATGTGCCCATTTCTTCAATTTGGTTTATTGTGCCAAAAACATGTGAGACGTGCGAAAAAGCGGCGAGACGAGTATTTTTTGTGAGCGCTTCTTCAATCGATGAAAGAGAGATTTCTCCATTCTCATCAGGGTCAACAATATCGAGCATGATACCCTTTTCATCTCTTAGCATCTGCCACGGAAGGAAATTCGAATGGTGTTCCGCACGGGAAAGAATTATTCTGTCTCCTTTTTTAAAAAACGATTTTCCCAGAGAATAGGCAAGAAGATTTATTGACTCGGTTGTATTCCGGGTAAAAACAATTTCTTCCGGCGCGCGCGCGTTCAAAAACCGCGCAACAGAAACGCGCGCGCCTTCGTATTTTTCGGTCGCCTCTTCCGACAAAGAGTAAATCCCCCGATGCACGTTTGCGCGCGCCGACTCTTGAAATTCTTTTACCGCGGCCACAACAACGTCAGGCATTTGTGCGGTTGCCGCAGAATCCAAATACACGAGCGGTCTCCCTTTTTCCTCCCAAAAAGAAAAAATTGGAAAATCTTTTTTATATTTTAATTCGGCGTTCATGCGTATACGTCCTCTTGAAAATACATACTTCGCTCCTTGTTCGGCAAAAAACGACCAAGCTCGCGGAAAAACGAACCGAGGAGTATTGCTTGGGCATCACCGTGTCCGATACCGCGCGTACCCAAATAAAACATATCGCGCTCATCCAATTTTCCGACGCTCGACCCGTGCGATGCTTTTACTTCGTTTGTTTCGATTTCAAGATACGGATAAATTTCTCCGCGCGCGGCAGGGGACAAGAGAAGCGCTTTTCCCAGAAAATAGGTATCCGCACCTTTCCCTTGTTCGGTCACGTGAAGCATTCCTTTGAGAACGAAACGCGACTCATCAAAGAGCGCCGCTTTTGCAATAACGCGGCCGTATGTTTCGGCTGCGTCGTGAAGAAATGTGATATTTATTTCCGTATTCATTTTTTCCCTCCCGATACACGCGAGCGAAAATATCGCGCGGGATTTTGGAGCGTCGAGGTGAATTTTCAAATCGACCCGCTCTGGAATTTTCTCGACAAAAACTATATTCCAACGAATGTTCTCTCCATTTTCTCGGAGAGTAATGTCTTCTTTCCATACCGGAGAAAGATCCTTTGAAAAAATTGTTTTTTCTTTGAGTTCCATTTTTATTTGTTACCCGACAGATCCCTCCATCTGAAGCTCAATAAGGCGACTCATTTCAACCGCGTAGTCCATGGGAAGGGTTTTTACGAGCGGCTCAAAAAATCCGGACACAATAAGGGATGACGCGCCAATTTCGGTGAGCCCCCGGGAACGAAGATAAAAAAGCTCTTTTTCGCCGATTTTTGAAACAGTGGCCTCGTGCTCAACCCGGGTGTCTTTTTCATCCACTTTCAATGTCGGGTAGGTGTCGGCACGGGACTGGGGATCCATCAAGAGAGCGTCGCACCGAACCGACATGCGAACTCCCTTTGCGCCTCGGACGACTTTTGAAAGTCCGCGGTAACTCGTTCGCCCGGTGCCAAAAGAAACGGATTTTGAAAGGACATTTGACCGCGTATCGGGTGCTGTATGAATCATTTTGGCGCCTGCGTCCTGGTGCTGGCCCGGGCCCGCGAGCGCGACGGACAACGTATCCGCGCGCGCGCCGCGACCGCGCAAAATAACCGACGGATATTTCATCGTGACTTTTGAGCCGAGATTACAATCAACCCATTCGACAAATGCCCCTTCCTCCGCGATTGCACGCTTCGTGACAAGATTGTAAACGTTCTTCGACCAATTCTGGACCGTTGTGTAGCGGACGCGCGCGTGGGGCTGCGCAATAATTTCAACGACCGCGGCGTGGAGTGAATCCGTCGAATACACGGGCGCTGTGCATCCCTCGAGATAATGGACCTCGCTTCCTTCCTCCGCGATAATGAGCGTTCGCTCGAACTGCCCGAAATTTTCCGCGTTGATGCGAAAATACGCCTGCAAAGGCATTTCGAGTTTCACGCCCTTCGGCACATAGATAAATGAACCGCCCGACCACACCGCGGAATTAAGCGCAGCGAATTTATTGTCACCGGGCGGAATTACGGTTCCGAAATACCGTTTCACCAAATCAGGATATTCTTTCACAGCGGAATCCATATCGGTGAATATCACGCCGCGGCGCGAAAAACTCTCTTTCACCGCGTGATAGATCACATCGGAATCGTATTGGGCCACCGCACCCGCAAAAAATTTCCGCTCCGCTTCCGGAACGCCGATACGCTCGAACGTCGTCTTGATCTCTTCGGGCACATCGTCCCATGAGCGCGCCATTCTATCCACGGGTTTCACGTAATAAATCATTTTTTGAAAATCAATTCCAGACAAATCCGCTCCCCACGCGGGCATTTCTTTTTTTTGAAAAATTGCGAATGCCTGCAGACGGAATTCCCTCATCCATTCGGGCTCGCCCTTGATGCCGGAAATTTCCTCTATTGATTTCACGCTGATGCCCGGCGCCGAACGAAATACCGACGAATGGTTGTCGCGAAACCCATAACTATATGTTTTATCCGTGATGCCGCTTTTGGTTTTCATGGTGTGCGAACATAAGAAGTAATTTTTTCGTATCCGTTTTTTTCAAGACGCGAAATTATTTCTGTCCCGCCTGTTTCAACGATTACGCCGTTTGAAAAAAGAGAAACCACATCGGGCGAAAGCGCGCCCAAGAATTTCGTCGAGTGGGTGATGACGAGTATCCCCGTGCCCGTGCGCGCGAGCCCGCGAAGAATCTCTGGAATCACAGACAAAGAATCAATGTCAAGGCCGGTATCTATCTCGTCAAGAATCGCAAATTTTGGTCGGCGTGCAAAAAGCTGCAAGATTTCCGATTTTTTCTTCTCGCCTCCGGAAAATCCTTCATTCAAAAATCGCTCGAGAAACGATTCACCAATCCGGAATCCCGACAAAACGGTTTGGTAGTCGCCGGAGACGTCTTTGACCTCGTGAAGAAACGATTTGACCGTGATGCCTCCGATCTCCGGCGGCTCCTGAAACGACAAAAAGATCCCCGCTCGAGCGCGCTCCTCGGGCGCAAGCGCCAAAAGATCGCTCGCGCCAAGATACACGCTCCCGCGCGTAACGCGGTATTCGGGATGTCCCATAATCGCATAGGCAAGCGAGCTTTTCCCTGACCCATTCGGCCCGACAATTGCCGTAATCTCGCCCGGTCCTATCCGGAAAGAAACGTTTTTTACGACCTCACGACCGCCGACTTCAACAGAAAGATTTTTTATAACAAGCGATTCCATTTGCTTTTTTCTTAAGTATGATGTATTATATTTTCGGTTCTCTTTTGTGGAGGAATTGAAAATGGAAGATCGCGTAAGGCGTTTCCGGGTCAGAACCCGCGATAAGACCGAAAATGGTGCACTCATGCCCAGACCGCCATACATAGTCGGTATTGGCGCGGATCTTCTTGCCGAGGTCTCCGCGATTCAATTCGGCGTCTACGAACATGTATTCACGCTGACCGACGCTGTTCTTGCCAAAATGGCTGAGTTGATCACAGATATCGACTTTGTCACGCCTCATGACTCAGCCGCCAAAACATTCTCCATCTATCTCCGGAATATCGGCCTTCCGCCGTTCCGGGAACTTGACGATCCCTATGCTGTCATAGAACTTCCGGAAAAAACTCCCGAAGGCGAAGACAGCGATCCTCCGATCACCCCTACCGCCGGCGAAGAAGCGATCCTCGACGCGCGAATCCCGCTTCTCGGCATCCGATAACCCAAGGCGCACCCGCGCCTATTTTTTTTGTAAGATTGAAAGAACCTCGGCAAGCGCCGCGATCGCGCGATCAATATCTTTTTTCTCTGTTGCGCGCCCGAGCGTAAACCTTACAGATCCCTGCAAAAATTCGCTCGGGCACTTGATCGCTTCTAAAACATGCGACGGCTCCAAAGATACCGAGCTGCACGCAGACCCCGTAGACGCAAAAACTCCTTTTTCTCCGAGATACACAACAAACGCGTCGCCTTCGATGTCTTGAAATGACACATTCACATTATTTGCTAAACGCTCGGTCAAATGCCCATTTATCCGCGATTCCGGGAAATTCTTTTTTAACTCACCGAAAAAATAATCCCGCAGTGCTGATACGCGCGCTGATTCTTTTTCCCGTTCGGAGTCCGCTATCTCGAGCGCGCGCGCGAGCCCAACTATGCCGGGCACATTTTCCGTTCCCGAACGTAGCCCGTGCTCCTGCCCGCCGCCGTATAAAAGAGGAGTGAGCGAAATCCCTTTTCGCGCCCAAAGCGCTCCGACCCCCTTGGGTCCGTATATTTTTGATGCGTTAAGCGCAAGCATATCAACGCCGAGTTTTTCAACATCAAGCGAAAGATACCCTGCCGCCTGGCACGCGTCCGTAAAAAAATACGGAGGATCATTCGGTTGAATCCCGTTCTCTTTTTTAAATCGTTTTATCCGCTTTCCAATATCCGCAATCGGCTCTATGGTCCCGATTTCGTTATTTGCATACATCACCGCGACAAGAAGAGTGTCTTTCCGGAGTGCTCGAAAAACATCATCCGGGTCAACTCGTCCGTATTCATCCACAGAAACAAACGTTACCGCATATCCCTGTTCGCCGAGCGCGCCGAGGGGCTCCAAAACCGCGTGGTGCTCAATCGGAGTTAAAACAATGTGCCCGGTTTTCGCGGGGCGCAAAACGCCGAATATGGCGAGGTTCGCGGCTTCAGTTCCCGAGCCGGTAAAAATAATCTCTTCGGGTCTTGCGTTGAGAATCGAGGCGACGCTTTTGCGCGAACGCTCGATTGCTTCTTTCGCACGCACGCCCAAAGGATGCAAACTCGACGGATTTCCGAATTCCTTGTCCCAGTAGGGTGCCATCGCTTCTTTGACATCCGGGTCAAGCGGAGTTGTCGCCGCATAATCAAGATATATTTCTTTCATCCCGTTAGAAATAGGACGCGGACGGAAAAATTCCACATCCTATTTTCCGGTTATTAATAAAGTTAAACTTGTTTTTAAAAATCGTAAATTTTATTATGCGTCCGCGATTTCTAATGGGATTCATAGCGACGCAATCGTTACGTTTTCAAAAATTTTATTCACTTTTTTCTCGATTCCGAGCCATCCCGCGCGCGTGGGGCAGGCCCCGACAAACGGACAGTATTTTTCCGGATGAGGAGAGCGCATACAGCGCATCATTTCCGGCTCCTCAAAAACATCAATGAGCTCCTTGAGGGTTATTTTCCGCGGATCTTTCCGAAGGCGATATCCGCCGTCAGCACCGCGCCGTGCCTCAAGATACCCCACCCTCCTAAGGATTCCTGCAATCTTTTGGAGAAATTCATACGGCAACTTCTGCTCGCGGGCAATCTCCGAAAGAGGAACGTACGCGCGAGCGCGAAACGTAGGCCGAAGGGCCTCGATGAGAATTATCCCGTAGTCGGTTTTTCTCGAAAATTTCATCCCCGTATATCAACTTCGGCTGTCCCGACGTATCGTCGGGACATATACCAAAGCAGTGGTTAGATAGTAATTTGGTGTATCGCAAAATGGATGTTTGCACAAAAAACCATAGGAGTATTCTGCCGAAGTTGTATTACGGGGCATTTATGACTAGATTAGTCGGGATTATAGTATTGATAGTACCGCCTCGCAAAATATAGTCAATCTCTTTATAACCACAGAGAGAATCTTGACGAACAGTGTAAAAAGCCCATACTGGAAAAGTTATTTCTCTATGAATCGGACAAAAGCCATTGTAGGGATTGCCGTAATTATTCTCCTCGGCGCAGGAGGATTTTTTTTCTGGAATGGATATCCGAAAGAGAGCGGCCAGGGAGACACCTATGAGCAAACGCTTTCTGCGGACGCTTTATTTGGACTCGTTCTTTCGGACGAGAATGGAGATTTCGCAACGCTCGCGGACTATAAAGGAAGAAATGTAATCATAAACGCGTGGGCCACGTGGTGTCCGTACTGCGCTGGTGAACTCAAAGAACTCGCCCGCGTCAAAAACGAATACGGGGACGCGCTTATTGTGATTGCGGTAAATCGCGGAGAACCGCGCGAAGCCGCACGTTCGTACCTTGCTCAAAAAAATCTCGAAGGAACCCTGCGCTATCTCTTTGACCCCGATGATTCATTCTACAAAACGATTCGGGGATTTTCGATGCCGGAGACAATTTTCATAGACAAAAAAGGTGAAGTTCGATTCCACAAACGGGGTCCGATGAATACAGAAGAACTCCGACGCCGCGCTCAGGATATATTCGGGATATAGATACCCGCGGACAACCCATCGAGATCAGCGCGAATCATGAAACTCTACAATAATAAATAATAGTAGAAACAATAATCTGACTATTCGCTTATTCGTACGAATAAGCGAATAGAAAAAACATGGAGACAGGAATCGGAAAAGATATATACGGCCCGGAGTACATAATCACGGTTCAGGACTCCAAAATCGGGATGCGAGGATTTTTGGTAATCGATAACACGGTGCTCGGCCCGGGAAAAGGAGGAATTCGGATGACGCCTAACGTTACGGCGGAAGAAGTGTTTCGTCTTGCGCGGACAATGACGTGGAAAAATGCGCTTGCAGGAATTCCGTTTGGCGGCGCAAAAGCCGGAATCGTCTGGACGGGTGGTTCGGACGCGCTCAAAAAAACTTTTATTACAAGTTTTGCCCGCGCAATTTCACCTTTTATACCTTCGCGTTATATCGGGGGGCCGGACGTAGGCACGGGCGAGCGCGAAATGGCCTGGATCGCGCGCGAACTCAAAGAGTGGAATGCGGTCACAGGAAAACCCGCTGATTTCTGCATGAACCCCGTTAGAAACCGAGTTTCTAACGGGGTGAAAAGGCGCAGAAAGAAAAAATGCGGACTCCCGCACGAGCTTGGCTCAACAGGATTTGGCGTTGCGCACTCGGCGCGGATCGCCGCGCGCACTCTCGGAATCAACATCACGGGCGCCACGGTCGCGATCGAGGGGTACGGGAACGTCGGGAGTTTTGCGCTCCAGCATCTTCAGAGAATGGGCGCGAAAATTGTCGCGGTCTCAAACCGCGACTGCGTCCTCTATAACGAACGGGGGATAGACGGCGCACGCCTTGCCGCGATCCGGAAAAAAACCGGATCCATCAAAGAATACGAACCCGCCGAAAAACTTCCCCATAAAGAAATCTTCGGTCTTTCGGTAGATATTCTAATCCCCGCGGCAATAACGGACGTCATAAACGAATCGAACAAAAACGCGATCCGGGCGAAAATCATCGTCGAAGGCGCTAATATCCCGATGTCCGAAGCGATCGAGGATGAACTCTCGAAAAAGGGAATTCTCATCATACCGGATTTTGTCGCAAACGCAGGAGGCGTTATCTCGTCATGGGCGGAATCGAAGGGTATCGGCGCAAAAAATATGTTTCGCGTGGTCGAGGAAAAAATTTCCCGATCAACAGAAACCGTTCTTGACAACGCCCTATGCATGCGAGAAAATCCACGAGTGAGCGCACGCAAAGCTGCAGAGAAAATCGTCGAGCGCGCCATAAAAAATCGAACACACACATTTACATGAATCACGAGGCATCAAAATCGGATTTGCGAGAAGCCGCAGTGCGGCGCGCCAAACGAAAAAAAGCGCTGACGCGCGCGCTTTTTGCCGCGATTCTTGCGGCCCTCACGAGTATAGTGGTCTGGTGGGCAATACGCGGCACTTCGCCTTCGGTTCCCGATGCAAGCGTTGGATATCAAAACCAGGGGCAGACGCATATTCAGGAAGGTGCCGCGCACCCGGAGTATAATTCAAACCCGCCCACATCCGGCTGGCACCGCGCAAACCCGGCTCGGCTGGGTTTTTACGATGAAGAACTGCCTGATGAAGCCCTTATCCACAATCTGGAGCACGGCGAAATATGGATTTCTTACAAGCCGACAATTCCGGAAGCAATAAAGATAAAATTAAAAGAGTTTCAGGGCGCGAGGGTTATCATAACCGCGCGCTCACAAAACAACGCGGACATCGCGCTTGCCGCATGGACCCGGCTCGATACGTTCAATCTTGAAGAGAATAATCTCACGGACGCCCACATTGCCCGCATCACCGACTTTATCAAACGCTGGCAGAATCGAGGACCCGAACGAGTCATTTCCCAGCCGTTTTAGCAAGTGCGAATAACGGGCAGCAAAAACACTTCGCGCCCCACGCGGCGGGTTTTTTTGAATTTGACAAAAAATATCTCTATGTTATTTTTAATACAGGACTTTCTATGTCACAACAAGGAGGAACCAATGCCGTGCGAATACTGGAAAACCGTCACCATCATCGAAATCAAAGACCTGAATATAAAAGAGTATTTAACAGCGCGAGAATATTGGCTTCCCTTCTCGCAAGCATGGGGATGTGTATGCAATTGCCCTGGATGTCGGGAGTGCGACGATGCTCTCACGAGTCCAGTAAAACTCGCACACCACTGCAGACAAATTCTCGCCAAAGTCGCCCGACTTGCTGGAAGACCTGGGGTTATCGAAATGCCGTCCCCGCAGATTCGTACTCCAATTTTCGAAAGCGAGCTGGAGCGTACAGAAAACGAATTGAACAACCACCGTCACAGAGCGGCCGAGGCGCGAAGGGCGCTTTGGACCATATGGAAGCAATAGAACCGCTTGCCCGCGAGCCATGCTCGAGGGCATTTTTTCAAAATTTAATTACGGTACATTTCTCTTTGTTGACGGGACAGCCGAATATGAGATAATAACGATAACCCTGGGCTCTTACCGGGCTTACGCATAAAAACCAATAATTATGGGCCTCATGAAAAAATATTACCTCATCGGTATAGCCGGCATCATCGTTCTTCTCGCGGTCGGACTCCTGTTATATTCAACAAATCAGGATATTGAAAAATCGGACACAGGCGCCCAAAAACAGGAAAACGGCGCCGGCTTTGCGCCAACCGCGAATGGCGACGCAAAAGAAGAATCCGCCGCAAAAACAGGATCGGTAAAATCTCCAAAGGGATCAACACAAACGCCGTCCGAGCGCGGAAGCCCCACCGCATCAAAAAGCCAGGGCCGCGTGATATTCGCGCTCAAAGACGAATTTGTTTCGATCGATCAGATCAACTCAATTCTTTTTACGGTAAACGAAATCCAGGTTCAGAATCCGGCAAAGGGGTGGGTGACGGTTATGACAGGACCAAAAGTATACGACCTCGTAAAAATCTACAAAAGCGGGACAATGGAATTCCTTTCGGAATTTTATCTTGATCCGGGAACGTACAATCAGCTCCGCATGGTGGTCGGAAAAGTCATAATCATTAAAAAAGGATCGGCCTCGCCCGAAGAGGCCAAACTTCCTTCGGGAGAGCTTAAGATTCCGGCGCGTCTTCAAATCGTAAAGGGTGAAAACTCAAGCGTCGAGATTGACATTCTTTCGGAAAAATCGCTTCACACCGCAACCGACGGAAAATACATTTTTATGCCGGTCCTGCGCGTGGAAACCCGCTCGAACGTAACGAGCTTCCAAGTCCGACAAAACCTCGTAACGATCATTGGCGGTACGCCGGTCTATGACGCATCATTCGGCATGGACGAGAACGGAAACGCAAAAGACAACTACCGCCTGAGTCCTGCGGCAAAACTCGAGATCGTAGACGATAAAATAAAAATCACCCCGCAATAGAATCGTAATTTCTTCATTTCCAAAAGCCCCCGCGCGGGGGCTTTTGGAAATGAATGGACCTACCGGGAATCGAACCCGGGACTGCTCCATGCCATGGAGCCGTGTTACCTCTATACCATAGGCCCGCGAGCCGGGTTAGACCGACTTTGATTTTTTCGAAAAGACGTAAATATAGAGAATCTCAAGGATGCCGAGCGTATTCACGAAAAGAAGAATGACAAACCATACTTTTTCTCCGCTCCGGGCCGCTTTCCACAACGCGATGCCTTTCCATACCGCTGACCAGACAATAGCAAGAGAAAATATGAGAACACCAAGCGGAAGGAGCCAACCCGCGCCAAACGGCATTGCCCAGTAGCCGAAAGAATTTTGCCAATACTGCACCATAAATCGAAGATTACCTCGTTCGTAATACGACCTTTAAAAATCCGATTTGCCCTCGGCAGGAATTTTACCCCTACACCAATCCCCCCCGGGAAGAATCGAACTCCCATCTCTCCCTTAGGACGGGATTGCTCTATCCGTTGAGCTACAGGGGGATTGGTGTAGGGGCGTGCCTCGATCTATCCCTTAGGACGGGACTGTTCTGTCCGCTCCTACGGAGCGTCGGGGTTGAACTACGAGGGCGTGCGTTCCAATTTTTTCTCCGTTATAGTATCATAAAAGCTGTAATTCGTCACATCAAAAAACCATAATGACAAAAATCCAATACGAAGAGCAGGTGATCAAAATTATCCGAGAGACAATGCCGGGGGTTGTTTCCATTGTCGTTGGAAAGGACTACGAAAAAATCCTCAAGGAAAACCCCTATGACCTCATGGTCCCGCACGGGAACCACGTTGACCCTCCGGCTCCCGAAGAAACGCTTCCGCACACAAAAAGCGGAAAAATCCGGATCGGCGGGGGATCGGGATTTATCGTGGACGACTCCGGCCTCATTGTTACCAATAAGCACGTCATTTCGGACCCGGAAGCGGAATACTGGATAACAACGCTTGCCGAGGATACGTACGCCGCACGTGTCCTTGCGCGTGACCCCTTAAACGACGTTGCGGTGCTTAAAATCGAAAACGCCTCCGGACTCGATCAAATCCGGCTCGGCGACTCGAATAAAATCCAACTCGGAGAAACAGTAATCGCAATCGGAACCGCCTTGGGCGAATTTCAAAACACCGTATCCAAAGGAATTATCTCCGGCCTCTCGCGCTTTGTAAGCGCAATCACCGACACCGAGGGGCATTCCGAACGCCTGCGCGGACTCATCCAAACCGACGCCGCGATAAACCCGGGAAACTCCGGGGGACCTTTGGTAAATCTCGACGGGGAAGCAATCGGCATAAACACGGCGGTTGTCTACGGCGCGCAAAACATAAGCTTTGCAATCCCCATAAACCGCGCAAAACGCGATCTCGAAGAATTAAAAACATTCGGCCACATCCGCCGGCCGTTTCTCGGAATACGCTACGTGCCGGTAAACCCCGTGGTGAAAAAACGATTTAATCTTCCGGTTGATGACGGCGCATTCGTCTTGAAAGAGGGCCTTCCTGAACGGAAGATTAA
>Ga0209211_10008716_pt1 | contig 13787 bp, 18 predicted proteins | sample RifGroA2_FD_183992 | JGI IMG/M metagenome (GOLD analysis project Ga0209211, IMG submission 183992) | Groundwater microbial communities from Rifle, Colorado, USA - Groundwater A2 (SPAdes) (version 2) | ecosystem: Environmental > Aquatic > Deep subsurface > Groundwater | place: Rifle, Colorado...
GCAGAAATGACGCTGGACGATGCAAGGAAATTTATCAATAAAGTGGCGGACATTCTCAATATGTAAAGTTGTAACTACAGAGTAGTTTTATACAGATAGCTTTATAAGAAGAATTTTATTTTTTTTGTAGAGAATTGAAGATTTAAATGGTGTTGGTGGGAGGATTGTGGGACGGCTTCCGCTGTTTGCCGACCCGACGACTGAAAGGAGGAGAGCGCAGCGGGGTGCGAAGCAAGTTTTTTCGTGGCTGGGAATGTAGTTCTTGCTGTAGTTTTATGGTACTTTGCAAAGATAAAGTCACTCTGAAAGAGGCTAAAGTTAGGGGGTCGCTTTTGGAATAGTAATCTTTTTAATGGAGTAGGCATATTTGTACATAAAAGAGGCTGAAATGAGAGAATCTGAAATACTGGAATTGAAGAAGTCAACGTCAGAGTTGAAAGAGGCAATAATCTCAATAGTCGCAATTCTCAACAAGCATCAAAAAGGAGAGCTATATTTTGGTGTTGATCGTGATGGAACTGTGGTTGGGCAGACCGTTACCGAGAACACGCTACGTGAAGTCTCCAGAGCCATTTCTGAACATATCGAACCAAAGATATTTCCAAAAATCGAAGAGGTAAATCTTAGCGGTAAAAATTGCGTTCATGTAGAATTTGCCGGAAATAATCTTCCCTATTATGCGCATGGTCGCTCTTATATTCGAGTAGGTGATGAAGATAGGCAGTCAAGCGCCAAGGAAATAGAACGCTTTATCTTGAATACGAAGAGAGATAAAATCAGATGGGATAAAGAGGTTTGTGAAAAAGCAACTTTTGAAGATGTCAATGTTGAAAAAGTGAAATGGTTTCTGAAAGAAGCAAATAAAGAGTATCATTCCGTTGAAAATGCTTTAGATAAACTGGGACTGCTGAGAGATGGCAAATTGTTAAATGCGGCCGTGATTCTCTTTGGCAACAGCCCGCAGCAGTTTTTTCCCAATGCCAAATTACGCTGTGCGACTTTTCCTACTACCACAACTGCAATCATTGTTGATCGGCAGGAATACGAAGGAAATATTTTTGACTTGATTGAGAAAGCAGAAGAGTATATTCTCAAAAATATTCATATCGGCATGAGGCTGGAAGGGCTACGGAGAGTTGATGTCCCTGAAATTGACAAAGGTGCATTTAGGGAAGCAATCATTAATGCTTTTTGTCATCGGGATTATTACGAATACGATTCTGTCAATATTGCTGTCTTTAAAGATAGGGCGGAAATTAGAAGTCCCGGCGGGATATATGGCGGTTTAACCATAGAGGAAATCAGGAAGAAAATGGTTTCCCGAAGAAGAAATGAGCTTATTGCGGATATGTTCCATGAAGTTCATTTTGTGGAAAAATGGGGAAGAGGAATCAGTTTGATTTTGTCCAAAGAGCCTGATGCAGAATTTGAAGTAGTTGGGGGCATTTTTATCACTAGATTTAAGCGGAAAGCTGAGGGGGTAGAAGGGTTAGTAGATAGGGTGGTAGAAGGGTTGGTAGAAAATCAGCAGAAAATGCTTAGAATGATAGCCAAAAATCCACACCTCTCTAAGAGAGAAATGGCTGAAAAGTTAGGGATAAGCACGACAGCTATTGACAAGAATATAGAGATGTTAAAGAAGAAAAAATTGTTGAAAAGGGTTGGTGGGGCGAAGGGTGGTTATTGGGAAATTCTTAGTACCCCTTAGAAAAGACGAAAGCTTTATAAATAGTGAATATCTTAAGACCCCAATGGAGAGATAAAATGAATCCAATAGAAAATAAAGAACTTGAACAAGCCGTTGATGACATAGCTGGAAGTGGTGAGTACAGGAAAGAAGTTGACAAATATCTTAGTGGATTGCTACTCATTGGGGCTGGTGTCGGAACGGTGCTTGCAATATCAGGCTCGTACAAGGATAACAATTTAATGGAAGGGTTAGGATATGGTGTCTTACTGGGAGATGCTTTTGTTGGAGTTGGTATTTTTGCTGAGAGATACCTCCTAAATTATTTTAGTAAAGTTAAAGCGCAAAGATCAGAATAGATGAGTAAAAAATGAGAAAAGAACAAAATAAACTTGGTTTCATTAGAAAATTTACACAAGAATATCTTTTTGCGGCAGTGCCAGTTCTCTATTTGGGATTAGGTGCAATAGTAACTAACGTAGGAGTAGAGCGTGTTGGGGAATATTCTGTGCGAAGAACAGACGAGTTTACCAGCATTCAACAGAGAATATCGGGAGTATGCAGTATGACTTGGACTGACCAAGATAGTGATGGAATTGTTGATGTGAAATATACTGTTTGTCTTCCAGGAAGGTTCATGCCATCTCATCCACTGTATCAAACAATTACTTCTCGAGATAATCAATTATTGGAAGATGTTGTTTCTAGACTAGAATAAAGTTAGTGTTCATCAAAGCGACCTCCAGTAGTGCAAAGTACCAGAAAATTTTGACGAAGTGAAACGGAGTCGCTAAACGCACGTTAGAAGAAGCGTTAGTTTCTTGATTGTTTTGTTTCAAGTTTAGCGAAAGCAAGAACGTCAACATTCCCAGCGAGAGCATCGTAGTGCCACGAAAAAATTACGCCTAACGTATGGGGTTTACAGAAGTGGCAATCCCTCCAAAAATTTCTCCTCGATTTTTCGGCAACCCCTGAAAAATCAGAGCTGAGAAATTTTTGAGAGCTGGATTGACATTTGGGAATTTTACGAGCCGAGTGAAATTCCTGTAAACCCCTGTTAGGCGAGGTTTGCGAAATTCCTGTAAACCCCTGTTAGGCGTCCCGACGACTGAAAGGAGGAGAGCGCAGCGGGGTGCGGAACGAAGTGGAGCAAGTTTCCAATTCTCCTGAGCATAGGACTTGGCGTAGTTTTTGATTATTCTCATTTATAAAATTACTGGCAGAGCCAGACAAGAATTAAGGGGAACAATCTCAGTAAGGTTAGTGTCGTAAACGTGGTGGTCTAATTACGTTTATTGTAGTTCTTTTAGTAAAATGGATATTATTTCCTGAGAACAAGCATCCCAGAATTCTACAATTTCTTTTGCTTGCGCCACTGTAACTTTAAAACCACGATAGTTTGTATCATTCCTAATACTTTTAAAACGGCTGAGATGGTTAAGTCGGGTCTTTTCTTTAATGTTCATCTCTCTTAAAATTTCCATGCTTACTTCATGATTTCTGGGTTCATATCCAAGTAACCACCACCGTGCATCTCCGAGCTGTCGTATGGATTCATAAGTCTCGCGAAAAAGCTGTCGTATGGATTCATAAGTCTCGCGAAAAATAAGGATGGCACTATGTTCACTGATAGAAATAGTCTTAACAATACTCATGTTAGTCGTTGAAGATTCGATCATTGATTTTACTTTTTCTCTATCCAAAGATTTCTTGCGAAGTTGATCTCCTCTTACCCAGTGCTCAATTTGTTCTTTTTTCATGTTTTTACCTCCAAAAATCCCGAAAGCACAATTCCATTAGCAATATTATTAAAAACGTGAACGTCAACATTTTTTCGATTAAATGAGTGTAGTTGTATTTTTCTACCAATCTCTTTCTCAAAATCTGAGAGTATTCGCAATCCAATTGTTTTGTATTCCTCAGTTTCATCTGTTTCGATATGTTCAATAAGAAACTCCACTAGTCCACACTGGTAAATGAAATTGAGGTTATATACAATTTTGCTTTTGAGAAAGTTCCCACTCTGCTGGTTCGCTTTAATCCTCCATATTTTACTTAATTTTACAATAGTAATAAAACCAAGTTGCTCTAGGTTAGCAAGGATTGGTCCAGTATGCGGTTTAGCTACTTCTGCCTCTTTTGCTATATCCGAGAGACTGAATTCTTGTTCAGGATAGCGGAACAGAACTTCTAAAACTCTCTGCATTGAGTTCTGAACAAGTAGTCCAAGGTACTTTTTTGTAACTTTCGGTTTCATTATGTAACATACGTTACAAATAGGAACTATTTAAAGCTTTTGGTGATTTTGCTACGAAAGCTTCCAAAGAAGGTTAAAGTAAGACCTAAATGAGTTACTTATTTCTGGGTTACCTATGAGAATAGCAAATGGCTTATCTACGGTTAACCACATAAGGATAGCTGTTTTATCTCCGTAAATGTACACAGTTGTAGGACTTTGGTGCGTTTCCGGAAGATATTTTACTTCTGTAAGCGGATATTGCGAAAACTCTTTTCCTCTTTTTTTACCCTGTGGAGTTGAGTTACAAAGTACTTTAAGCTTAATCTTATTTTTTACTCGTTCTTTATGGAATCTCTCGATAAAAAATTCGTGAAGAACTTGAGGTCCTCTTCCTGTACTGCCAATTGCCAGCCATTCTTTTTTTGTTCTGACGATATCATTAAGAATAGTTTTCATCCCTTCTTTATCTTCGTAAACCTCAACCGTTGGTTTTTTGAATTTTGGCTTATGTAATTCTTTAAGATTGGGAAGAATATTCAAGACGGAAGCTTCTTTTTCTTTGAGATAGTCCAATAATTTTTCAGGAGGGGCGGCATGGAAATATTTGGTGTCGTTCTTAATGACGTAAGAGACCAATCCACGATCAATAAGGCTTTTGAGGGTATCATATAAGTGGGTTCTCGATTCTTTTGTTTTGTCAGCAATCTCTTTAACCGTTGCTTCTTGGAGTTGTAAGAGTGCAATGTAAGCATCTGCTTCTCGATTACTGAGTCCAATTTTGATGAGTTCTTCTTTTTCGCTCATAATCTCTTGATAGTTGAGGTTTTATTTAAAGTTTTCCGATGTTAGTCCATATTTGGACAAATAAAGTTTTTATACTTTACATGGTGGTTAGGGTAATATGGGTATAGACAGGATACTTTGGGATTCAAACGAAAAACATTTCTTTCGATCTACAGATAAAAGTGCGAAAGAAATAGTGCAACCAGAGCCTATTGGAGAACCTGTTTGGATAAGTGAAAGTATGGATAGGGAGATGGGACCTAACTATTATGCCGAGATGATGAAGAAATCTTATGTTTCTCATGCACCGGAAGGAGCAAACGCATATTCGAAAAGCCGACTAAGTTCTGGATATCCTGTTAGAGCTGTCCAATATTATAAAATAAATGGAAACAAATCATGCTAAATCTAAAATTAGAGATAACGGTTATGGATTCAACAGATACTGACAAAGTAAGTAATGTTTTGAGACCATTTAATGAAAGAGGAATTGAGGAAAGTGTAGAAGATGGAATAAACATAGGGTACTATAAGTTATATGGTCTTGAAAGATGTAAAGCGGGAGAACTGTTGCAGATTTTAGCAACACAAGAATATGTTTTAAGAATTATGTATGAAGTGGTAGGGTGAAAGGAAATGAGTACAAATAAATATTGTTTGTTCGTTGGTAGAAAGACAGAAACAGGGTTAGATATAATTGGATTTCCATCCGATGACTTTGATAGTTTAAAAAGAGTAGCGGAAGGTATAGTACAGTTACCGTATGTATCAGATGTAAGAATAGCACCAAAAAATGAAGGATGGCCGTTATGGGGTTCTGCTCTCTATGAAAGAAAATTTTTTAGTGGAAGAGATATTTTCAAAGAAGAAAGAAAATTTTATGAAGATTTATCAGATAGATTAGGTGATGAGGATAAAAGATTCTTGAATGCACTATATAGAGGAAAAGGAAAAGAGTTTGAGCAGTTAGTAGAAGAAAAGTCGCCACGTTCTTAATAAATTACGTCAAGAGATTGTTCCCCCGTTTCAGAGAGTAATCAAAATTTTTTGGGAGTGCAACGAACCGTTTAGCGACTGTTAGACTGAGTTGTGTAGCAATTTGTTATGTTTTCTTTTCACTGCTAAACGAAGCCAAGTCCGGTAAGTGCTCAGGTTACTTAGAGGTACGAAAAAGGAGAATTGGAAATTACGCCTAACGTATGGAATTTTACGAAGTTCGATTCCCTCAAAAACGAAGTTTTTGGGGCGCCAAAAACCGCAGTTTTTGAGCGTTTCCCTCGATTTCCTCGTGAGGATTTTCCCTCGTGAGCGAAGCGAACAGAGCTGGAAAATCCGATAGAGCTGAAATCAGAGCTGGAAAAATCGAATTTGGGAGAACGAGTGCAACGAAGTGAACCGTAAAATTCCTGTTATACGAGGTGAGCGAAGCGAAAGTGCAACGTCCCCGAGCACCGCAGACCGCAGTCGAGGAGCGGAGGAGTCTCTAATTCTCCTGAGCAGTAGGGCTTGGCGTAGTTTTTCCTGAAAGTTGGTAGATTAGTTTTCTACAAAGTAGAGTAAAGCGTGGAGTTGGGGCTAGTTCGTTTTGTAATGAAGATGTAGCTATGTTGTGGTATCGCATTATATATCTTGTATCCTGAATCCGCCATATGGATAATAAAGTTTTGCAGGGATTCAAGAGAGATTTTCTCGTTATCAAGAAGAAGGGTTTTGTGCTCTCAAATAGAAGTCACGATACCGGAATTGGGAAAACGTTTGAAGATCTTATCGGTGTAGTTGAAAATAATAACTTTCTTGCTGACTATGAAGGGATTTTGGAATTAAAATCTTCTCGAGAATTGACCAAATCTATGCTTACGCTTTTCACGAAGTCACCAACCAATCCACCAAAAGTAAACTCCTATCTTCGGGAGAAATATGGTAATCCTGACGAAGATGCAGGCGGGATGAAAACATTGCATACCACGTTCTCAGCTTTGAAGTTTAACACTTTTGTAGGTAAATATGGTTTTAAGCTGGAAGTAGATGAGAAGTCTAGAAAAGTATTGCTTCTTGTAAAAGATTTAACAACGGAAAAAATTGTAGATAAAAATATTTGGTATGATTTTGAAACGCTAAAAGAAATTATTGAACATAAATGTCAGCATATTGCATTTATTAGTGCAGAAAGCAAGAAAGAAGATGGCAAAGAATATTTCAAGTTCAATAAAGCAGTTCTTCTCAAAAATCTTACTTTTGAAAAGTTTGTGAAAGCAGTAAAAGAGAGCATTATTGTGTATGATATTCGAATTGGAGTTTATCGAAGCGGCAAAAACAAAGGGAAAACACATGACCACGGCTCTGGTTTCCGTGTTTTGAAGAACAATCTGAGTAAAGTGTTTGATGTTGAAGAAATTTAGCTTATTTTCTAAATAAAAAGCTGATTGTAAAAGTCGCTATTAAAATAACAATGTTAAAAATAGTAAGTACAATAAACCAGAACGTATATTTTCTTTGCTGTTCGGTTTGATTATAGCTCATTAAAAGTTGTAATTTTTCTAAATCATTAGCTTCCGGAAGAGTTATGTCTGTTACTGATCTTGAGGTTTCCCTATTTTTTATAGGTAAACTCCAATTTCTTGCTCTCTTATGTATCTCCTGAAGTTCAGTAAACAGGCTATTGTAGTATTCTCTCTTTATACAGTCAGTAGAAGTTACTCTTCTACTAAATAATTTATTTTTTAACCAGCAAATGACTTTCATTTTCAATAGTTATTGTTTTTCTAAAATTATAATCCATTCTTCATTCATAGTAACAGCGTGATTACCAGTAATATTAGTTGGACTATTGAGTTTAGGCATTCTTTTATGAGGAATATTTCTTATAAACGTATTAACATGCCTATAATGATTTTTTGCTTGGAATAATTCTACTATAATATCATCCGTTGGTATTTGAATGCCTTTAACTGTTCTATTACCTACAACAAAACACATGAACGCTCCGACTTTAGTTACTCGATGCAATTCTTTAACGCATTTATCAAAATCAACATAAAAACTGAGTACGTCTCTTGCTCGTTTAGGGTCTTGTTCAGTAATTTTAGCAATAGTTTTCTTTAATGTTGGCGAATGTAAACCGTTGGTTAAATCTTTAGTAGGAATACCCCCTAAACTTACTTTGTCAATATTGAGGACGGTTTCTTTATCATAACCTAACCATTGTAATCCTAAACGTGAGAATTGACCATAAGCTACGGTTGTACCGCTATCTCCATAGGGTGGGGAAGTTACAATTAAATCAACGGAATTGTCTGGAATTGACGTTATATTTCTGGAATCTTCTGCAAGAATCTTAATTTCACATTTTTTATTTTGTTCTTTAAAGTATTCTTCCATACGCTCGGTATTAGATTTTAATTGTTCTCTAAATAATTGAAGAGTGTTAGGATTATGTTTTTTGAGCATTTCTGGGGACATTCTATATAATTTATACTCTCTATTTCTAGTGTTAGATGCATCTCTGACTGTTTCGGAAAATGCCACAAAAAAGAAATCTTTTATATCCCGCTCAGTTTTTTTGTCGGATAAAGTTATTGATTCAATATTTTTCTTAATGATAGCTAAATCTTGTGAAACTTCTGGTTTAAACCAAAAATCAAGATTAAAGAGTGTGGGTAATTCAATTTTTTTTAGTTTAAAATTAGCTTCTTTCTGGTCTTCAAAACATTGATGAACTAATTGATTATATTCTTTCCACAATAATTCTGAGTTAATTGGCGTTGTTTTTGCTTTAGAAATAAGCAGAGCAAGAGGGTTTATGTCTATTCCATAAGCTTTCTTAAATTGTGGATGTAATTTTGCTTCTAAAAGTGCTGTTCCAGAACCCATAAATGGATCGAGAATGACAGAAGCGTTTTTTCCGTATGTTTCTATGAGTCTTCTGGCTATCTGGGGGATCATCATAGCGGGGTACGTATGGAAGCCATGATTACTATATTTAGTGTGAGCAGTTCTAAAGTCCCAGCTAGTATCCCAAAACTTTATTTGGTTAGTAACCATCTCTTCATTTTTTAGTAAGCTTAGCGATTGCATCTTTTCCCAATTCCGTTAATTCGTATAAACGACCTTTTCTGCTGTCCTCATTGAGGCATTTAACTAAATGATTCTCTTTGAGTTCTTTAAGAAACATACTCACATGATTTAATCTTATCTTTATTTTAGTAGCTATTTCAGAAGGTGTTAATGTGTCATTACCTATAGCTTCTATTATTTTATACCTATAATTACTTGACTTTAATAATGAAATAGCAGTTACCATCCCCTTTTCCATACCTCCTTGTTTTAGTACAAAGATATATAATATTAGCTACAGTTTAGGTATAATATGAATACATATTTAAACCTGTCGCTTCTTTGGAATATAGTTTATGAGGCGTGTAACAATCTTTTCTATCAAAGGCTGAGTCAGGATAGCTACTAATAATGTAAATACAATAAAAAATGGAACCCACCAATTTTGAACCAAAATATTTTGACATACGGCATAGGCGTTACCATTAGGATTATCAGTTCCGCAAAGAAAATTTCCAAAGATTTCATGGAATATAAAGAGTGGAATGAAAGCCCAGAAGATTTTTCGTTTTGTAATTTTGTATAACGTATGAACGAAAAAGATAATCACTAGAATAACGAATATTGGACCACCTAACGCAAATGCTAATGTAGGTGTTCCCTCTATCATTCTGGTTTGTTGAGGATATTCCAAAAAAGTAAGATAAGGTAATGTTTTCCAGCTAGTAATCTTAAATTCTGAACTACGTCCCTCGTACCAATTACTTAGTTTTCCATAAGCTATATGCCCACCCTCATGAATCCAAAACGTTCCCCAGTACAATAGAAGCATAAAGAAAAATGATAGAATAATAGCTATTGTCCATGAAAAAAATTTCAAATAGTATCTTCCAAATTTATCATTCTTTTTATCCATAAATAGATCATTAATGCATCACAATAAAAATCTATTGAATCGTAAGCCCCAACTCCCCCGTTTAACTTTCAGGAAAAATTTTGTTTAGTCATCGTTAGGTGAAGTTCGTAATTTCATACTGTTTCATTTTCTCACGACTAAACGAAGCCAAGCCCGTGAAGATGTGAAGGAACTTTTTCATCGAGAGAAAGGAGAATTAGAGATTTCGTATAACGTCGCAACTTTACGAAGTGCTTTAAGTTCCGCAGAACATTAAAGCATTTGGGAGAGTGAAGTGCAACGAGCGAACCGTAAAGTTGCTGTTATACGAGGTGAGTGGAGCAAACGAGAGTAAAGTAAATTATCAGAATACTCGTTTGCGGAACGAAAGTGCAACGACCCCGAGCACCGCAGACCGCAGTCGAGGAGCGGAGGAGTCTCTAATTCTCCTGAACATTAGGGCTTGGCGTAGTTTTTCCTGGAAGTTAGTAGATTAATTCCTCGTAAAGTAGAGTAAAGTGTGGAGTTGGGGGCAGAATTATTTGTAGATTATTTCTTTGGTAATATCCACAATTTCTTTACAGATTTTCTTCAATTCATTGATTTTTGCTTCGTCTTTAACTGTGATTTGTACGCCGTACGTGTAATCTTCCCTCAATTCTATGATGCTATTCTCTTTACTTTCTTCCAGCTCTTCATATTCCAAAGCTTCAATAAATTTCTCATCAAGGTTGATTTTTCCTGTCTCTTTGAGGAACCGCATCAAAGCAATAGTGCAGGTTTGATTTGAAGATTCATAGCCAAATTTAGCAGCGATGGCGAGAAAGTTATGATAGATGCAATAAAACCCTGCTGACATTGACCAATCGGAAAATCCAATATCCCTAAATTTTGTTATTCCATCAAAATCGTGCTCTGCTTTGGCCAGATGTTTTTTGGCTTCCTCAAGATTGGGGTTGTTTTTTAATAATCCTCTATGTTTTGGTCTTTTGCCTAATTTCTTACATTCTTCAATCTCTTTCTTAGCTTTGTTCAAGCACCATTCCACATGCTTAGAGGCTTGTGACATTTTTCAGTATCTCCACATACTTATCTTGACCATAAAGGATTATTGCGTTTTTTATTATATCAACAAAGGCTTTGTCTTTTTTTTTAAGATTTTCTAAAAGGTCTTGATGATTTAATTTTATGGAATGAAGTTTTTTTGGCAGGATTTCTTCTGTTTTCTCGAGGAAAGCGTTTACTTCGTTGACTTCTTTATTTTCTATAACTGTCATCAGATCAATATCGTGAGCATGAGCATAATCTTTAATTGTTGAACCAAAAAGCATGACAATTCTATCTTTTTTGAAAAGTTCTTTAAACTCTTCTTTCCATCGTTTGAATTTGTTGGCTTCATCTGCGAGCAAAAAAGCGACCAGTTGGCTGACATAATTATCATTAAAATTAAGTTTATAGATTATGGACTTACCGATTGTTTTACTGATCACTAAATTTTCCTGAAGAAGTCGCTTAAAGATTTTTTGAGCCCCCACATGGCTTATATTGAGGACTTTGCTGATGGAATTAGCATTATAGAAAGTAGTATAATCTTTAAATAAAATTAGTACTGTTTCCCGTTCTTTTTGGGTTAAAGTCGTCATGGTAACACTAAGTTACTACATAGAAACTATGAGTTACTATATAAACTTTGCTACTTGCTAGGGCAAAGGTTTATAAATAGTAACTTATAAGTAGTTACCTGATAAAGATGATGAGAGTAAAATGATTACTACTGAAACTGCACCAAGAACTAAAGATGAACAGCATGAAATAGTGTTCACTACGGGAGCTCATGATGATCATGATTTTGCTCTTCGTTCAGCTTTTGAAGGAAGAAGATTGTGGGAGATTATGAGAGTTCTTAATATGAAAAATGATAGAGCCAAATCTTTAGCTAAAAACTATCCTCAATTTTTATTTGACTATGATTGTATTAAAGATGCTGAAAGAATCTTTGGCTCAATTTCCGTACCTCATCAGGGAGTTATTAGCCAAGATCGGATAATTGAAAATTCAACAGAGTATCCCGTATATGAAGGTGGTAATTTGTTGCCTCCGTTTATTCCAATCTTTTATCGACATTCCAGAGGCTTGGAACTCTCTGAACAAGCTCAAAAAAGAATGGCTCAGAGAGAAGTATATCTGTGGGGAGATTCTCCAAATAAGCTTATGTGTCCTGCAAGAAGTGCGTATGAGGCAATCGGTGATGAATTCCCCGAGGTTAAAAGACATGATAGTAAGGATAACAGAGAAGCACTTCTTGATTTGATATATAAATTAAGAACTAAGTGTCCTGCTCTTAAAGATATAATCGAAGATACTTCAACAATGAAAGGTCTGGAAAATTTAGCAGAATTCCATGTCTTGGAAGCTTTCACAATTGCAAGGTCTTTTCAAAATGATTCTCAACTTTGCATAAGGGCTCCATCTGAAGAGAGTTACGAAGGAAAGAAAGCTTTTTGTGTACGTGCTTCCCCAGAACTCATGAAAAGATTAGCTGATTCTGCTGTTGCACTATGTAAAGAATATTTATCAGAGATGAAGTAATTTTTAGTGCCCCCAACTCCACCGTTTAACTTTCAGGAAAAATTTTGTTTAGTCATCGTTAGGTGAAGTTCGTAATTTCACAGCGTTTCGTTTTCTCACGACTAAACGAAGCCAAGCCCGTTAAGATGTGAAGGTACTTTTACGTCGAGAAAAGGAGAATTAGAGATTTCGTATAACGGTGAGGCGTAGCCGAAAGCGCAGCGCCCCCAAGCGACCGAAGGGAGCGCAGAGTTTTCTGTCGTTGTATCGTAGAGATTGACGCTGGAGTGTCGTTTTTTAACGTCGTTAGTGGGGGCTAACTTATATTTTCAGTAAGGAAGGGAACAAGTTTTTTCTCCGCACGTCGTAGATTCTCTTGTAATGTTTGTCTTTTTACTTTAGCAATTTTGGCAAGTCCCTCTAAATCTATTTTTCTGGGGTAATCATAATAGTTGTGTTTAACTGCTAATTCAATTGCTTCTCTTTGTTTTGGGGCTAACTTTGGATAAATGGATGGTAAGAATATATCTGAAATTTTAGTTTTCTTGATACTTCTAAGATCAACTTTGAAAACAGGAACATCCATAATTTTCATTAATGGTTTTTTATCCCAACAAGCCAGTTCCCAATATTCAAAACCATCAGGCTTAACAGCTATAGGTTTAGGTTGAATAAATTGGGGATCGAAAGGGAGAGTATAATATTCTTTTTCTGGTGGCTCTTCATTGAGGGTAAAAATATAATTCCCCGTCTGCTCAACTTTCTTGATAGTTTTTCTCTTCTTTAAATCTTTAAGAAAATTCTTTTTGTTTTCTTCTGTTCCCTGCAAAATGTGAAGTTCAGTATAGTAAAAGAATTTCTTTGTTTTCCAAGAGTTTAACAAATAGACAAAATCTGTTACTTTATGTTTGACGCAGAGCGGAGTTAGTAAACAGTTGCTGTGCTTGATTTTGTATTTGGCTGACCACATTTGCTTGAATAATATGCTTTTCTTTAAATATTTTGCTATTGTTCCTGCGTATGCAGGGTAAAATTAGATATACTGGTAGAGTTACTCACTGGTTGGTAGAAAATGGAGCTATATCAACGATTAAAAAATGCAATGGACGAAGGGAGTAGAATGTGTGAGCTAAACCGTCATTATTTATATATGCGGGACACGCTATGGGATTACCTACATAACTACAATTCATCAGCGAGGTATGATAAACCTGAAATCCCCTTTTCCTCAACAGATTATTTTCCTGGGAGGATTTATGGAAACATAGGATTAGATGCATGTTGCGAAAAACTGAATGAACTGGGTGACAAGAGAAGAAAAAGAGTCAGTGCCTATTATACTGAAGGAATAAGTGAATTAGAACTTTTCGTTGAAAATTTTGGCTATGTTCTGGGGTATAAAATAGAAAATGTTAGGAGGGGGTATAGAGATTTAGCGAGGAGTTATGATATTTGGAAATATAATCGGAGACGGTTAAAAGCTAGAGAAAAGGGGTGGGATGCCCATCAGTTTTTTGAAAATGAAGTACTATTAGGTGATAAAGAAAAGGCAATGAGATTAA
>Ga0209211_10008719_pt1 | contig 13785 bp, 21 predicted proteins | sample RifGroA2_FD_183992 | JGI IMG/M metagenome (GOLD analysis project Ga0209211, IMG submission 183992) | Groundwater microbial communities from Rifle, Colorado, USA - Groundwater A2 (SPAdes) (version 2) | ecosystem: Environmental > Aquatic > Deep subsurface > Groundwater | place: Rifle, Colorado...
TTAATTTTTTGAGGTCTAATTTAGTGGCGTAAGAATTAGTGTTTTTCATAATTGACGAGGTAATTAAAATATAGCACAATCTGGATATATGGCAAATGATAAAGGAGAGGGTAAAGACAATGGTTATGATCGCATTTCTGGGGATGAAAGCACCTTGGAGAAAATCAATGAAATATATCCTGAGAATACGCCACTGATTGATATTGCTAATGCCGAAGAACCTGAGCCTAAACCTGCCGAAACGCCAACAGAAAAACCGCTCTAGATTTTCTGTACCTGCAAGAAATCGAGCTCGACCGGGGTTTCGCGGCCGAAGATAGAGACCAAGACTTTGACTTTGCCTTTGGCGTCGTCGATCGAATCGACCGAGCCCAAAAAGTCGGCAAACGGGCCTTCGATGATTTTGACCGCCTCGCCGAGGCTAAACGAGGCTTTGTACTTGGGCGCCTCCATGGTCATGAACTTCATGATATTGTCGATTTCGCTCTTGGGCAGGGGCGTGGGTTTGTTGCCGACGCCGACGAAGCCGGTGACGCCCTGGGTGGTGCGCACCGCCAGCCAGGAATCGTCGGACAGCACCAGTTTTACCAGTAAATAGCCGGGGAAAAGTTTTTCTTTGATTTCATGTTTTTCGCCTTTTTTGATCTGGATTTTGTTTTGGGTGGGAATGAGCACTTCCAAAATATAATCGGTCAGGTTCATCGAGTTGGCCCGCTGTTCCAGGCCGGCGGCGACTTTGTGCTCGTGGCCGGAATAAGTGTGGACCACGTACCAATTGGCCTTCGACTTACGCTCAGGCCTGTCGTTGATGATCAAGTGGTTGTTTTCTTCGGTCATATTTAAATGATTAAAGCCAGCAATTTAGTAAAGATAAAGTCCAACCCGCCCATCAGCAGTCCGGCAATCACCGAAACGACGATCACTAAAACGCTTAGGCGGACCACTTGCTCCTTGGTCGGCCAAACGACTTTCTTGAGTTCGGCAAGCGCTTCTTTGACGAAACGAATTGGTTTGGATTGTAACATGATAGCGTCTATTATGCCACAAGTTTATGTTATACTGAAAGTCCATGATTACCAAAGCGGTCATTCCGGCAGCCGGTTTCGGTACCCGCTTCCTGCCGCAAACCAAAGCTATTCCCAAGGAAATGCTGCCGATCGTCGATAAACCGGTGATCCAATATGTGGTCGAAGAATTGGTCGACGCCGGCATCAAAGACATCATCATGGTGACCGGCTTTCACAAGCGGACGATCGAAGATCACTTTGATATTCCCAACTTTGACTTGGTGGAAAATTTAAAATTGGGCGGCGCCAAAAAAGAACCGATTTTAAAAGAACTGGAAAAAATTTCCGAGCTGGCCAACTTTGTTTACGTGCGCCAAAAAGGGCCGTACGGCAACGGCACGCCGCTTTTAAACGTGCGCCACTTAATCGGCAACGAGCCGTTTATTTATACCTGGAGCGACGACTTTATCGTGGCTAAGCCCTCGCGTTTTAAACAGTTGCTTAGCACTTTTGACAAATATCATTGCTCGTGTTTGGGGAGCATCCGAGTTAATAGTCCAGAGGACTACAAGCGTTACGGCTTTGCCGGAGGCAAAGAGATCGAGCCGGGAGTCTTGGACGTCGACAAAATTATCGAAAAACCGGGCAGGAAAGCCGCTCCTTCGGATTTAGCCAACGTCTCCGGCTTTGTCTTTACCCCGGATATTTTTGAGTATTTAACCCGCGCCCAGGAAAACTTAGCCGCCGGTGAAGAGCTCTGGTACAATGACGCCTTGAAGTTGATGCTGGCTGATAAGAAAAGAATTCTGGCGGTAGAAATCAAAGGCGGAAAATATTACGATACCGGCAACAAACTCGATTATTTAAAAACAGTGATCGAATTTGCCTTAAAACGCGAGGATTTGGGGCCGGAGTTTAAAGCTTATCTTCATGGACTTAAACTCACTAATTGACCACACGCTCTTAAAACCCACGGCCACTAAAGCGGAGATTTTAAAGCTGTGCCGTGAGGCCAAAAAATTTGAGTTTTGGTCGGTCTGCGTCAACCCGATGTGGGTGAAGTTGGCCAAACAGCAGGGCGTCAGGGTTTGCTCGGTGGTCGGTTTTCCGCTGGGGGCCAACACTTTGGTAATTAAAGTGGCGGAAATTAAACAAGCGATCAAAGACGGGGTCGACGAGCTGGATGTGGTGATAAATAGAGTTAGGGATATGAAAAAAGAGGTAAAAGCGGTCGTGGCCGCGGCGCAGGGCAGGATAGTTAAAATCATCATCGAAACTTGCTATTTGACGCGCCCGGAAAAAATTCTGGCGGCCAAATTAGTCAAAGAATCAGGCGCGGATTTTGTTAAAACCAGTACCGGGTTCGGTCCGTCAGGCGCTACGGTTGAGGATATTAAATTATTAAGAAAAGTGGTGGGCCCGGATTTCGGCGTCAAAGCCTCGGGCGGCATTAAAACCAAAGATCAGGCGCTGGCCCTGGTCAAAGCCGGTGCCAACCGGTTGGGGACTTCGTCCGGTGTCGAAATATGCCGGTAAGAAATTTATTCGGCACGTCCGGAATCCGGGGTTTGATCGGCAAAGAAATCGACGTTAAGTTCAGTTACAAATTAGGCTTGGCTTTAGGCAAATATATTGCCGGCGGCCGCGCCCTGGTCGCTCGTGATCCCCGGCCCGGCGCCAAAGAACTAACCCAAGCGTTAATCAAAGGATTAGGGCAGGCAGGTTTAAAAGTAACTGATTGCGGCATTTTAGCCACCCCGGAGTTGACTTGGTATCAGGTCAAACGCGGCTGTGATTTGGGCGTTTGCGTCACCGGTTCGCACTTACCCTGGAATATGATCGGGATTATTCCGACTTCGACCGAAGGAGCTGGTATTACCAGCGAAGTCGGTCAACGAATCACGGAAATATTTTATGGTCTTTGATCACTCTGAATATATTGACGCGATCCTGAAAACAGTTGACCGGAGATTAATTCAAAAACAGAAATATAAAATCCTGTTTGATCCGGTTAACGGCAGCAGCGTTGAAGTCGGTAAAAAGTTGTTTTCCCACTTGGGTGAAGTAGTGATGATCAATGATCGGATGGGCGAGAAACCGCCCCGGCCGTCTGAACCTAGGGCGGGGACTTTAAAAATAACCGTCAAACAGGTAGTCAAACACGGCTGTGATTTAGGCATCGCCACTGATGTCGATGCCGACCGGGTGTTGTTTATCGACGAAACCGGCGCGGTTTTGTCGGAGGATTTGACGGCGGTCATCCTCGCCTCCGGTAAAACCACCCTGGTAACGCCGGTTAACTCATCCGGTTTGTTTAAGTCAGAGGCCAAAAAATGGGGTGCCAAAGTGATCGAATGCCGCGTCGGCCCGCCGGAAATAATCAGCGCCATCAAAACCCACCGCGCCGATTTTGCTTACGAAGAATCGGGCAAGTACTTTTTTGCGGATAAATTTTTGTGGGCCGACGGCTTGCTGGCCGGAGTCAAAATGCTGGCGGCGATGGCCCGTCGGGGTTTATCTTTAAATCAGATCAGAAAACAGTATCCTGAATATTACCAAGTTAAATTGGCAGTCGCTTGTCCTTGGGAAAAAATGCCCAAAAAATTTGTCGGCGATGGCGTCAAGTTTAAGTTTCCCGATAATAGCTTCTTGTTTATCCGCGCCTCCGGCACCGAGCCGCTGATCAGAATCTTCAGCGATTCCCCCAATCAAAAACTGGCGCTTAAATTGGCGCAAAAAGGCAAAGTTATGGTCAATGATATACTGGGCCTATGAGGCGGATCGGGGCGCATTTATCCATTGCCGGCGGGTTAGATAAAGCGGTGGAGAGGTTGGCAAAAATTGGAGGTAATTGCCTACAGGTATTTTCCGCCAGTCCGAAAAGTTGGGAATTGCCAACGATTAATGGCAGATTGCCTGCGGCTGTCCAACCAGCCTTTATTCACGCCAAGTACTTAATCAACTTGGCTTCAGATAAGGAAGACCTATTAGCTAAATCAATTGCCAGCCTCAAATACGATTTACAGGTAGCCAACTTGATCGGCGCGGTCGGAGTGATTGTTCATTTAGGCAGCCACCTGGGTCGGGGATTTAAAGCAGTCAAAGTTAAGCTTATTAGCTCAATCAATAACATATTACAGGCTACTCAAGGTCCCAGCCGGCTGATTATTGAAAACAGCGCCGGACAGCAGGGTAAATTATGTTCTCAATTATCAGAGATTAAGGCTATTCTAGACGCCGTTAACAGTAGTAGGTTAACTTGGTGCCTGGATACTTGCCATGCCTTCAATGCCGGCTATTCGTTGGGGAAAGGTTCGGAAAACTGGCTGATACACAGTGATATAGTTACCGAGGCTACAAGGTTGGACCTTGTAGGTAGGTTAGTCTGCCTTCACGTCAATGATTCGCGGGACGATTTTGCCTCGGGCCACGACCGCCACGCCAACTTGGGCGAGGGTAAAATGGGTAAAGAATTGTTGGCCCAGTACGTCAATCACCCCAAGTTACGTCACTTACCCTTGATCATCGAAACTCCCGGCTTTGATAAAACGGGGCCGGACAAAAAGAATCTGGATATTTTGAAATCTTTATGCGTTTAGCAATTATCGGCGCGGTGATTTTGATTATTGCTGGCTCAACTTGGTATTTTTGGCCGAAAGAGTCAAAAATATTTTTATCGCCGGAGGGGAAATGGACTTTTGAAAGTAAGCCGCTGGAGAAATATAGTTTTCCAAAACTAAGAGAGAGAGTTTTTACTCCTGACGGAATTTGGGTTGAGGGCAGTAATTTTTACTACTGGGTTGATTCTAAAAAAATCAGCGGCCAAATTCATATACCTGCAGGGTCCGTCCCTGCAGGCGGCTGGCCGGTCGTCATCATGATCCGCGGCTACGTGGACCGGGAAGTTTATCAGTCGGGGGTTGGCACGGCCAGGGCGGCCGAGGTGTTTGCCAAAAACGGCTTCTTAACTTTGGCGCCGGATTTTTTGGGATATGGAGAATCGGACATGCCGCCGGAAAATATCATCGAGGACCGATTTTGGCGGCCGATCGAGATTCTACAGCTGATTGCTTCACTCAAGAATTTGTCCCAAGCTAACCCGGATAAAATCTCGATCTGGGGCCATAGCAACGGCGGCCAGATTGCCCTATCGGTTTTGGAAATTTCCGGTAAAAATTACTCAACGACTTTGTGGGCGCCGGTCAGCAAACCGTTTCCCTTTTCCATTTTGTACTACACCGATGAAGCTGACGATTTCGGCAAGGCGCTAAGAAAAGTCGTCGCCGGTTTTGAGGCGCTCTATGACAGCGACGAGTTTTCCATTCACAACTATTACGACTGGATTAACGCTCCGGTTCAAATCCATCAGGGTACCGGCGACGAGGCCGTGCCGCTTAAATGGTCCCAGGATTTGGCCAAAGCCTTAAAGGATAAAGATAAAGACGTTCAACTGTTTGTCTACCCCGGTGCCGATCACAATTTGCTGGGTGCCTGGGATACGGCGGTACAGCGGGATATTTTGTGGTTTAATACACACTGATGGTTAAGAAAAAAACAATTGTTCTCGGAATCAGCGGCGGGATCGCGGCGGTAAAAACGCCGGAGTTGGCGCGGTTGTTAACTCAAAAAGGCTTTAGGGTTGAATGCGTTTTGACTAAAGCGGCAAGAAATTTTGTTAGCCTGAAAGGTTACACCGATTTATTTGAGCCGGATTTTGACGCGCGTCAGGTTTTACGGCAAAGACAGGTGGAGCATATTGCTTTAGCGGATAAGGCTGATTTAATCCTGATCGCTCCGGCGACGGCTAACTTGCTGGCAAAGTTGGCCCACGGCCTGGCCGACGATTATTTGACGACATTAGTTTTAGCCACTAAAGCGCCGGTAATTGTTTGCCCGGCCATGAATGTCAACATGTGGCGGCATCCGGCGGTCAAAGAGAATTTAGCCAAGGTTAAACAGTTGGGCTATGAAGTGATTAATCCGGTTTCGGGAATGCTGGCTTGCGGCTATGAGGGCTTGGGCCGGCTGGTGGAGTTGGAAAAGATTGTTGCTGTTGTCAAAGAGCGGTTAGCAATCAGTGGCAGCTTGCGGGGCAAAAAAATCCTGGTGACGGCCGGGCCGACCCGTGAGCCGATCGATGCCGTCCGGTTTATTACTAATAATAGCAGCGGCAAAATGGGGGCAGCGTTGGCCCAAGCGGCCGCTTTGAGGGGCGCCCAGGTTAAGTTATTAATGGGCCAAAAAGATTTTGTGTCTGCTCAGGATTTATTGGCCCTAGTTAAACAGCACGCGCCAAATTTCGACATTATCTTTCACACCGCCGCCGTAGGGGACTATAGCCCCGAGCTTAAGTCGAGGGGTAAATTATCAAGTCGTCGACCAGTTGTTTTGCGCCTGGAAACACAGGTAAAAATTTTGGAGCAGATTAAAAAATATAATCCAAAAATAACGGTGATCGGTTTTAAGGCTGAGTTTGGATTGCCCAATAAATTAACCGTTCAGTCCGGGGCCGACGTCACGGTTTATAATGACGTTTCCCGGCCAGACATCGGTTTTGGATCAGACGATAATGAAGTTACCTTGGTATTACCACGTTCAGTTTACATGAACGTGGAGAAAGCGCCGAAAGCAGTCGTCGCAGGTCAGCTTTTAGATTATTTGTGCCGTTACTATCATTGGTAATGGTTTGGTACGGGATCCGCGGCGCTTCAAACAGGCTGTCCATTTTTTTTACGTAAGCTTCGTCCCAGGGATAGTCGGCCCGGGTTTGGCGTCTTTGATAACGTAAATCTGTCTTTGTTTTTACCAGCACGAATTTGGCTTGGGGTAATTTCTTCAGTAGTTTAACCCGGTATCTTTCTTTGATAAACGTCTGGGCCACAACCAGCTTATCGTGGTTGTGGCAGAGCCGATCAGTGGAGTTAATTAATCGGGAAATAAATTTTTGTCGCATTTGATCGGTAATGACTTTCATTGAGTTTAACGCCTGTTTCATTTCTGTGGTCAAATCCGTATCGCCGTCGTAAAAATAGTAACCGAACTCTTTTTCCAAAAGTTTTCCGATATAAGTTTTTCCCGCGCCGGTCGGGCCGAAGAGGATGATTAGAGGCATGGAGAAATTATAGCAGGCCACGTTCATGTGAACTGAACCGTGGCAGGGGTTGGTGGAATATATCAGGACGTGGTTTGGAGATAAGATGAAGTTTTTTTAAATACGAGATAAATTTTGACAGGAAGAGTATAATGTAATTATGGCAACCCCAGAAGATTTAGAAAGAATAGAGTGGTGTAAATTCGAATTAGCAGATTTCAAGAGAAAAGGACAAGAAGGTTATTCAGGTGATTATATTAGGGCTAGAGAAAAAGAATTGTATGAACTAACTACACCATTGCCAAAGAAAATAGCAGATAAACAAGAACAATTGGCTTCTTTGAAAAAAAGAACGATTATAAAGAGTTATGACGATGGTTTATATGAAAGTAGATTGGAAAGAAAAATTGCCGAAATGAAAAGAAAAGAAAAAGGCGAAAGTTCTCCAACTGTTTCTTCTGGATCTCCTACATCTCGTGCCGTTGCTCCAACCATAGTTTTTCAAGGTGGGGGGGTTGCTCAACCTAGGGGATTACATACTCACACCATACAAGAAATAATACAAAAAGCAAAGCAGCCAGATCCAACAGCACCTTATTTTGATACAAATAGCGATCATATGAGAGTAATTAACCCTTTAGAACCACATTATGATCTAAGCGGTGATTTCCCAAAATTAGTTACCCCTTTGAAGCCTGGCCTAAAAATTAGTGGCCCGGCGTAGATTTTACTTAAGAGTGTTTTCGAGCATTCGGTGAAGACGTTTCCAGCCAGCCGTAGTTTTAAAATACTTTTCGCAGTTGATAGCATCTTGTCTATTTTTAAAACCAGAGTAAAAAATTAATTCATAAGGGGCGAATGGTTTAGTTGCTTTATTTTGTTTGGAATTATGAGATTTTAATCTTGCTTTTAAATTAGAAGTACATCCAAGATAAAGTTTAGAATTGATTTGGCTTTGGAGAATATAGAAATAGAAATAGTACATTGCGGATACAATTATACAAGTTAATTGTATCTTGCAGGCCACAGTTCAGGCTCATCATTATTTATAGTGGCTACGCCACGTTCACGAATGTAATGAGCTGAACGTGGCAGGGGCTAGTGGACTATATTGTAACCTGGTTTACAGATAAGGTCCAAGATTTAGAGCTTAGTCCGGTCGGGAAATTATTGCCGGTTTACTCTGTTAAATAAAAGCCAAATTCGGTTTTAAGTCAACCGTCTTTGACACCCACAGCTAAGAAATAGAGACTCTAAGATGAGGTGTGAAAGTTTTTAGATTTGATTGCAGAATTTTTACAAGTTAACTTTGAGCATGCGCAGTAGAGATAGTTTTAGTTCCGTTAGGATTTATAACAACTTTTAATTTGTCGAATGTATCATCGACAGCAATAAATTTTCGTTTTACTAAATCATAGATTGTTATCCATTCAAGTGGTTCGCCTTTTTTGAAATTTGTTTCAATCGATATTCCCATAGCGGGCCAGATTAGAGAGGCGAATTCTATATACCCGTTTTTGTCCTCACCCAGTCCACCGGAACAAATTACTCCACAGACACTACCATTTTCCCTGAAGATTGGTCCACCACTCATTCCAGGTTCAAAACGTGCATCTGTTTGGAAGCATGGGAAATCAAGCATTACAGCGTCTCGTTTTGGTGAGAATATTTCAATTATTTTTCCTTGCGTGAATGCTGTGTTTTGGAAGTAGTTAGCGACTCTTTTGTTATCAAGTATTTTGGAAGTAATTTCCCCGGTACTTCCATAATACCCGAATCCCAATATATGCTCTCCTATTTTTGGAACTCCGGGGCTAAGTTTTACGCAGGGAAGTCGTAAGAATTTATTATGTTTCTTGCTTTTTGCCCCCGAGAGCCAGCAGATGGCGATATCTAACTCTTTTGAGAACCAGGCTTTTGTTATTGGTCGAAGACCGCCGACAATTTCTCCTTTGTATGAGCCAGTTTTATGTTTTTGGCCAGTTAATTGAAATACCCATAAAGAAAATTCCTTATAAAACCCATTTTTACCTCGACGTTGAACTTTTGGTGTAGTGAAGTTTTCTATAACATGTTTGGCTGTCATGATAAAGCCATCGGCTCCAATCGCAAAACCTGTTCCTAATGGCAAAATCTCGCCATCTGCTATCGCAATTATTGGCATAATTGCCTGTTGGGTTATGTGTCCGAATTCTTTTAATGATTCAAAAGGGCTAGAGATTTTTAGCATTTAAATTTAATAATATACTCTTTTGTTAAATTTAGCTTTGAAGGCGAGAAGGGTTAATCTTATTAAGATTTTTAATCTTATAATTTACAGGCTAATACTGTACCCTTTATTGACTTTAGTGGTACAGATGTTATAATTCTCTTATGGTTGATTCACTGACATTAAAACCAGCATCTGATATTTCTTCAGCACATGGTTCTAAAGTCTTTTACAAACAGGTTTTGTACCGGATGGCGGAAAGAGGCGAAATCGTGGCCTATAAGCATAGTCAAACTGGCGAGCTTTTATTTGATGAGGGTCAAGTAATTAAGGTTTATTGTGAAATAATTAGGCAGAGGGTCAAAGATAGGTACAACGTGGTTTTTCAGATGAGCTATTCTTGGCGAGACAAGGCAGAATTTTCTCTTGAACGACCGGTCGGAGTAAATTTATGCTGGGATTCTAACAGCTTATCAGAAACGGATTTTTACAGGCAGAAACTTGAGCCGTTTTTATTTGAAAATAAATTATGGTATCCCCAGAAAAAGGTTTGTCCAAAGTGTGGTTCCGACACCCGATATTATTATCAAAAAATTCCGGACGGGCATGTTTTGGGAATTTGGCAGTGCATTAAGCCTGGTTGCAATGGTCAAATTTTCCGGCATTTTGAAGACCTAAAACTCTCCAGGGTTAATAGGCATATTTGCAAGAACTGCTACAGGAAAACCAGGGGTATTAGTTATATTGTTGACCTAAAAGGCGTTGCAAGGTCGGTTGGTGTAGAATGGTTGACTTGCATCATGTGTAAAAAAAGATTTAATAGCTATACTGCTGACGAACCTCTAATATTTGTTAAATAAGCGGAAATTATGTTGATTACCAGTAAAAAAGAAGTTCAAGTATTAATAGATAAAAATTTACCAAAATTTCCAACAGTTGAAAAATACTTTAAGAAATTAATCAAAAAATTACTTAAGATTAAAAAATCAACTAAAGACCTGCTAGAGATTCCATTAATTAGAGAAATGATGCTGGGTGGTGAAGCGATGAAAGATTTTGACGACCGTCTTAAAAAGTCAGAACAGTTTACCAAACATATTGAGAGACCCATATCAAGAATAAATGACAAATTTGAAGAATGGGGAGCTGTATGGAACGAAATTTTTGTGGCAAAGAAATTGCATGAGTTAGGAGAAACCGAAATTGAATTTTCACCCAGAAACAGTTCTTTCGATATTAAGTCATTAAGCTCTAAGACAAATCAGGTGATATACACTGAAGTAAAAGGTTTAGATTCTATTGCACCGGCGTTTAATATATTAAACGATAAAATGGAGGCTATGAGTCTTCTTAAAAATTTGTTTAAAAAAACTTTTTTTGTCGAGTGTTATTATCCACTAGAGGAGATTGATGTTTCTGAGCTAAAACCGTTACTACGAATTTCAACGGATAAACTAATTAAAGACTTAAACAAAATTCTTAAAAAAGGCGAAATTTTGGAAAAAATGAGTTTTCATTACAACAAAGTCAATTTTCTGGTTAATTTAGGAAGGACTAATAAAGAAAAAGAATTTCGAATGATATTCAGTAAAGGAGGGACTTATAGAGGGATTGGCGGTGATTTTATAAAAATGGAGTCTGTTTACAATAGAGTTTTATCAAGAACAAAAAAGGCGTACTGCCAGTTATTAAATAATCGTGGAGGAGATGTTAAGGCGGTAAAGAATGATAGAATTTTTATGATACTAAATACGGGGATGGAAAATCCATTTGGTGATAAAAAGTTTGAAACCGTTATTAAAAATTTGTGTGGTTCTGTAGGAATTTACGAAATTGTTAATTTTGAATTTATAGTTTGATGTTGTTTTTATTAAACCTAAAATGGTATTAGGTCTTTTACTTTTACTTTCAGTGCTTGAGCTAGCCGATAGAGTGTTTTCAGGCTAGGTTTCCGGCGTGCCACTTCGACAAACTGAACGTATTTGGGTGTTATCCGGACTTTATCAGCCAATTGTTCTTGGGTCATCTGTCTTTGTTTTCTTGTTTTTTTAATAGCATTACCTAGACGCCGATCATTTTTAGTTATCATATGCCTAACGGTAACAATGTTGGACCATATTGATAACTTACTGTTAAACTACCCTTGATTTTTTGTTTTGAATGACCTATTATTCAATCAGATGATGGCTAATACTGGGCGGAGTGAGTCTAGGAAATTTCCTATAGCTATTTGGATTTTTGGTATTCTTTCTTTTTTTGGATTTTTTAGCTGGATTAATGCCAATTTACCTTCAACTAAAGATCAAGCCGAAAAACTAGATAAAACCGAAATTGATACCCAAATCGTTAAGACTTCTCCTGAACCATCGTTAGAGCCAGAGCCCAGTTTTTCACCTAAGTCTATTTTCGAACCGATTGTTTCGTCTACACCGACTACCATGACTACCATTATTCCATTCGATACAGATAGTGGGAATAATTATGTAGCTGCCAAATATGCTCAGGGCATTATGGATACCACCAATAAAGCGGTACCCAATTTTATTTTGGAATCGTTTTTAGAACTTAACCCTGAGGATTTAAAAGGGGAAAATGAAGAAACCTATAAGGGGAAAGTGAGTAGTGCCTTTTTAACGATTAAGGTTAATAATTTATATTGGAATCAGATGGATGATGATTCCAAGAAAGATATTGTAGGTTCTCTGGTAGTTAGCGTGGGAAATATTTTCCCCGGTGGTTATCCTCATATAACGGTGGGTAATGGAACTAGAACAGTTGCCTCTGGCGAATATAACTGGTTAAAAACCGAACCAAAAGTTACCCTGAAGTAAATTAGGGGCCTTAACTGGGCTTTTGCCAAGAATTACGCCTGCGATTAATAGTTTAGTATAGGATACTATACTATCTGATAGTATACCCCTTAAGAATCCTTTTAAATTTATAGCTTGTGCGAGAAACCTCCGGTGTAAGATCGAGCAAATCCAAAAATAGAATTCAGGAATAGGGGGAGTATTTGGTTAAACATATGTATTAGTTTGATATAAAAGTTGGTAGTTGTAGTCCTATAGTAAATAAACTAGACTTTAAGTGAAGGGTTAAAAAACATACCGATTGTACCTTTTAACCGACCCGATTTTTCGTGGTCGGTTTTTTTATTGGCATAAAGGAAGCAGAGAAAATGAATTATTTAACGGATGATTTAAAACGTCGAGTTAGACAAGTTTTTGAACCTCGTTATAAGAGAAGACTTAATGATGATGAGATTAGCGATTTAGCAATTAGTTTAACTGATTTAGTTGAGGCTTATTGCCGCATTAAGTCAAAGGAGTGTTATGGGAAAACCCTTCATTCATTTAGAAATAGTTGATAAAAACGGTGGAATGGTAAGGAAGGTTGCCAGTCGTAAATCCAAGCGTATTTTTAATTTTATCAAGGCAGAGAAAAACAAGGATTGCGTGTTTTTGGTTAAGGTTAATTACCGCAAGGGGTTTACCAATAAAGGGGAATATCACAATAGAAAAGATTTAATTCATGCCTTAAGGGCGTTTTTGGAAAAGGATTAGATGGAAAGTAAAAAGAATATAAGAGTCAAATTTAATGGCTATAGACCAACCCACAGAAATAAGTGGTTGTTTCTCATGAATGGAATGTTATCAATCCAGGAATTACTTTATTGGGAATTTTGCATAGATTTAATGGATTTTGATAAGAATCATCCTGATTTTGGCTGTTTTAAAGTTAATTTTCCTTTGGCGGCCTCTATTTTCGGATGTAAATCGGAAAATACAGTTAGAAATTGGCATAAAAGGTTATTAAGGTTTAGGTTAATTAAAAAAGCAGGTAAAGACTTATGCCAAATAATTTTGGCTGAAAAGTTTGTTAATCCTGGTTTTTGGAAGGGTAAGGCCGCTGAATTTACCAACCTTGAGAAAGATAAACCGTTTGAAACAATTTTGCAAAACTTTGGGATAAATTTACAAACTATTGCAGAAAAACTCCAACCAATTGTAAAAAACAGAGTTGAAAAGCTCAAGAAATTGCCGTCCATAGCTCTAGATTCTTCTAAGATTGAATCTAGTTTTATTCCTAGGAAGGTTCTTATTAATCAGCCGGTGAGGACAGATGAAGAATATCAATGGATTTATGATGAGGGCGGTTATAAATATTTAACGCCAGATGATATGCGATGGATTGATCAAAATGTTAAGATTGGTATTTCTAAGACGCCAACTTTAGAGGAAAATGTCATCGATGTCTTTTTTGGTGGAGACGGGAATTTTTATAAACAGCATTTGATTACCAATCATGTTTAAGTTAAAATTAAATTGTGCTCAGTTGGTTAGGTTTTTTAATGCCCTCATTGGACAGGACCTAACCGTTCTGAGCACACCAGTGAGGGCATTTAAGTTATATGACAGATAGAGATTTGAAATACATCATGTACGTTCGTAAATCCCGTGAGGATAAGGGTGGTCAAG
>Ga0209211_10008720_pt1 | contig 13785 bp, 16 predicted proteins | sample RifGroA2_FD_183992 | JGI IMG/M metagenome (GOLD analysis project Ga0209211, IMG submission 183992) | Groundwater microbial communities from Rifle, Colorado, USA - Groundwater A2 (SPAdes) (version 2) | ecosystem: Environmental > Aquatic > Deep subsurface > Groundwater | place: Rifle, Colorado...
AAATATCGGCGCACGCCGTTTACACACAATATTAACAACGCTTTTAGACGATATTCTTTTTGAAGTCCCCGACAAAATGCCGAAAGCCGCCGTTAAAATTGACGCCAAACTTGTTAAGAAAAAATTAGACGCGATTGTGAAGAATAGAGATTTGAGTAAATATATTCTTTAAAAGCCGTATCGCAGAATATTATTCTGTGATACATAAAAGTACTAAAAAGGCTCGATGATCTCGAGCCTTTTGTAATTCTTAGCTTCTTGTTATTTGATTAGAATATTAAAAAAATTTCTTTACTTCGCCATGATGGGAATATTAGTTTTGAGTTCAGAATTGCAGGCGAACCACCAACTTCGCTCCCATGCGATGTTGGGAAATTGTTTTCCCAAACTAAAGCACCATTTGAATCAAATGTTTTTACAGTAATAAATGATTGAGCATAAATTGTTAATCCGACATACACTATTCCTTCTATGTCACAAACTAACGGACAATCGGCAATACCCATTAGGGGTTGTTTCCACCGTAATTTGCCATGGTAATTAACACTATAAAGAGAATCAAAGGCAAAATAAATATTGCCGTTTTTATCAATGGTTGGTGAATTTGCAAACATCTCATCTTCTAACGTATTGTTATGAAAATAGACCCAACGTTCTTTTCCGTCTGGCTTTAACGAGTACAGTACAGGTTGTTCCCCATCAGTCGAATCAGTTTTGGCCAAAAGGTAAATATTCCCTTGAACATCAACCATTGGGCTTCTCTGATTTAGTTTTTTCCCAAAAGACCATTTAACTTGCCTTTGCGATATATCAATTGCAAGAAGGGAGGGATTTAAACCGGCAGTGTATAATGTTTTGCCATCTGGAGAAAAAACTAATGATGAATAAGAACCAACCGAAAAACGAGGATCAGTAAGAGTCCACAGTAATTGTCCTTGATTGGATAGAACGGTAAGCGTTGAACCAGCATCGATAAAATAAAGGTTTCCAACTTTGTCGATTGCTAAGGATGTTTGCCAAATTCGTTGACTGTTTTTAAATGACCAAATTCTTGTTCCTGCCTCATTATATGAAGAAACCCTCCCAGTAGATTCATTAATAACGATGATATTTCCGTTTGAAGAAATGAGCGGTGTCGAAAAAATTTCATACCCAATTGTATCTATAATACTTTGCCAGTTTAATTGTCCATCAAGTTTATACGAAAAAATATTTGCCAAAGACGCAAAATAAATTGATGAATCTTTCCCGATAGAAACCCCACTTTCTTGGTAAGATGTCGGTATAATAAAATAATTTGTACCTGATTTAGGTCCAACAAAACTACTTCTTCCGGTATTTTGAGGGTCATGATGGTTCATGGGCCATGGGGAATCAGCTAATGAAGGCCAGGGAACATCTTGTTGATATCCTTCCGGCAAGGGATTGTCCGGCGGGTTGGTTACTTTTTCTTTACATGAGATGAAAACTATCATGCTTATTAGTAAACTTGCGGCAAAAATATTTTTCAAATAACTCTCCTTCCCTTATTTCTAAATTTACAAATATTAGTTCTCTTCTTTTTTATCAATATGTGTGTTTTTAATAACCCACATATAATTCATAGGCTCAATGTATCAATTATTTTATTTTATGACAAAAGTACGACCTCACTTGCTAAATGTCAAATACAATAAATTAATATTCAACTTCAATATCTTTAAAAGTTACGATTCAACCCGTGGAGATTTTTATTCTTTTCTCTTTTGAACTTCTTTCGCTTCCCTTTGGTTTACCAATAAAAAGGATACAGCTATTTATGACCAAATATATTTTTCTTTTTTTGCTCATTTCACTTACGGCATGTAATAAGAACAAGAACAAGAACAATAATAACTTTAAAGATCAGGAGATTATGGAAACAACTACTAAACTTGATAGCGCCACATTCGGCTCGGGATGTTTCTGGTGTACGGAAGCTATTTTTGAGCGGGTAAAAGGAGTACACAAAGTAATTTCAGGTTATGCAGGCGGCACAACAGAAAATCCATCGTATGAGCAAGTCTGTACCGGAAAAACCGGACACGCGGAAGTCTGTCAAATAATTTTTGATCCTTCTGTGGTTTCTTTTGCCGATCTGCTAAAAATTTTCTGGAAAACTCACGATCCGACGACACTGAACCGCCAAGGAGCTGATGAAGGAACTCAATACCGCTCGGTAATTTTTTATCATTCTGACGAACAAAAGAAACTTGCAGAGCATTATAAGTTAGAACTTGATAAATCAGGTTCGTGGAAGGATCCAATCGTAACTGAAATTTCTCCATTCACTAAATTTTATCCGGCGGAAGCGTATCATCAAAATTATTTTGCCAACAATCCAACGCAGGGTTATTGTTCATTTGTAATTGCGCCGAAAGTGGAAAAGTTTGAAAAGGTTTTTAAAGAGAGGTTGAAGTAGGAGAAGTAGGAGAAGTAAGAATACAGAAGTCAGAAGTCAGAAGTCAGAATTTAATTTCTTCTTGATTCTGACTTCTGATTTCATTATTCTAAAAAAACACTTACTTAAAACTTTGTAGGTGCTGCACGTAATTTGCCGCACCGCCTTCCATGTAGCCGGTAACGCCAAGGTTGCTTCCGTCTTTACGAAGCAAGACAATTGTCGGATATCCCTCTATTTTGAATTGAGCCGCCAACTGTTGGTTATAATATTTTGTCTCCTGCGTCTGTTCTTTATCCCGCGGGAAATCAATTTTAACAAGCACTAAATTTTTTTCCGCGTATTCGGCAAATTCAGGTTTTGAAAAAACTTCTTCGTTCAATCTTTTGCACCAAATGCACCAATCAGAACCGGTAAAGTTTACAAGAACAGTTTTGTTTTCAAGCTGTGCGGTTCTTAAAGCTTCGTCTAAATTTTCTTTCCACGGAAGATTATCCGCGGTTGACTTACATCCCAAAAGTGATACCGAAAAGAACAAGACCATCGAAATAAAAAAAGTTTTCACGTAATTCTCCAAAATAGTTTCTGAATAGGATGATAAAATTAGTTTTAAGATTCAACCGTTTCTAAAAGTTTAAAACGGATACGCAGCACACCTTCGCTAAAATCGGTTGAGATAATTTTAAATCCGCCGATCTCTTCCGTTGAGCTAACGTGGTGACCAATGCAAGGACAATCATCATAAACGCCAATAGAAATAATGCGCAAAGAATCGCCCGCTTCATCCGGCAATCTTTCCAAATTGAATTTAGCGGAAGCTTCTTCTTTCGGAATAAACGATTCTGTAACCGGAAGATTCGCTGTTATAACTTCGTTCACTCTTTTTTCAATTTCAGAAACTTCTTCCACGGTGAGATCTCTTTCAAAACGATAATCGCATTTCGATTTTTTCTTTTCGATATGCGCGCTGAAAGATCTTCCTTTGTTGAACATCCGAACCATTGTCTGGTTAAGAATGTGCTCTGCGGAATGCATCCGAGGGTTGTAATCTTTGCTCATATTTTTTTAGAATAAATAGCGCAGATTTTTAATTCGACTGCGCCGGAAAGTTAATTGTTCTACGTTTTATTTTCTTGTTAAATCGATGTGCATAGTTTTGAATTCTTTATCGCCATCAATCGTGTACATCTCCATTTCGCTATGATTATCATCAACAAATTTTATAGTTTCACGAACCTTTACATCTTGCCCGGTCATCGGGTCAACAGAAGTTCCCGTGTAAGTAATCGCTTTGGTGGCGGCGTTATACTTACCGGCCATCTGCATAACTCCGGTGCCAAAATTATCTATCCATGTACTGTAAAAAGTTTTTTTTGCGTTATCATATGCGTCAAGTCCAATTCCCTCCATCGGCATTCCGTTAAAAACGCCTGAATGTTTAGACTGAAGGTATCTTCCGCCTAAAATCATCTCGTAAACCGCAGTGCCTTCGGATGTAATAGGCGCAGTGTCTGGAGCCATCCACATAGTAATTTTTCCATTCCATTCACCAACGCTTTTTGCAAGCAATTTGTGCATATCGCCGGGAGTCATATAGTCCATCCACATTTTCATTTCTGGAGTCATTTCCTGATTTGTCTCCTGCGCAAAAGAAGGAACGGAAAAGAACAATATTCCCAAAGCCGCGAACAAAGAAAACATTTTCATAAGAACCTCTTTTTTTAGTGATATTATTTTAAAGAACCGTACCATTAAAACGAAAGATATGCGGAAAAAGTTCATCCAAGTCGGTTCATATTTTTTCTAATAATTCTTTTATCGAATCGAAAACCGGAACACCGCATTGCTCTAGATTTTTATGGTTCTGATGTCCGCTTGCTACAAGAATACAATCAGCGCCAATTTCAGTTGCAACCTCATAGTCGTGAGTTGTATCGCCAATTAAAAGAGCTTCGCCGTTATTCAGTTCCAATTTTATCATCAATTCTTTTCCAAGTTTAACTTTACTTGAAGCATAAATATTGTCGAGTCCCACAAGATGCGAAAAATATTTCGTCAATCCACAGCTTTCAACAACTTCAACCAAAGTATGCTGGCTGTATGCAGAAAGAATTGATTGGTCGATCTTCATCGAAGAAATTTTTTCAAGTAACGGCAAAGCGGAATTTGATAAACCGCATTCATATTTTCTTCGTTCGTATTCAGCAATCCACTCTTTGCCGACAAGCTCAAAAGATTCTTTTTCAAAATCGAATCCCGCAGTTACATAATAATCTTTTACCGGGAAAGTGAAAATGTCTTTATATTTTTCAGGGGAAAGAATAGGAAGATTTCTTTTTGAAAGAAGACTGTTTACGATAGAAACACAAACTTCCACATCGTTAAACAGCGTTCCGTTCCAATCCCAAATAATATGTTTGTAGTTCGAGATCATTCTTCTCCATCCTTTTCGTTTATTTCAATTACTTCAAATTTGTTTCCATCCGGATCATAAAAATTAAATAGAGAAACATCTTCGGACGCGGCAAAATTATCAACAAGAACACCCTTTTTTTTTAATGATTTAAAAACTTGTTCGGCATCATCGCAGTTAAACACCGCGTACGTGTTTCCCTGGTTACACGTTCCACCCGGCTCATCTTCTTCAAGCTGCCAAAGGGTAAGGGTTGTAGCTCCCGCCATATCAAAAACTGCTATTTTACTTTCCTCATCGCTATAAACGGGAAAGAAGCTTAAATTATCGATGTACCAGTTTTTTGACTCTTCCAAGTTTTTTACACGAACAATAATCGTGTCTAATCTGTTAAATATCCCGGCTTTATTAACCTTTATCTTCATATTTTTCCTTCCAACATAAATTCTTGAATTCTTTCTTTAAAGCTAATAAATTGATGGCAAGAATTTAAAATAAAAGAACTTTCCAATTGTAACCTTATAAAATTTTGAAAGTCTAAAAATATAAAGGAGTCAAAATGAAAAAGAAAATTACATTTCTACCATTACTATTCTCATTCTTGTTTACGGTGCTCTTCACACAAACAGCGCTTCCGCAAGATTTATCACTGTTGCATGAAAAGACCTTTGCAACTAATCCCGGAAAACTTTTAAAAATAGAAGCCCAAAACGGCAGCGTTAAAATAGAAACTTGGGACAAAAGTGAAGTTTATATTAAAGTTTTAGGAAATAAGAAGGCAAAAGAAAAACTTGAGTTCAAATTTAAAGAAGAAGATTGGGGCGTCTATATTTCTGCCAAACGCAAAGATGGTTTCTGGTCTTTTAACTGGGGAAATTCGCCGCGCGTTCGATTTGAAATTATGGTTCCGAAATCATATAACGCAAAGGTTTCTACAGCAGGCGGAAATATCGGTGTAAAAAACTTGACCGGAAATATTGAAGGAAAAACTTCCGGAGGCGATTTTAAACTTTACAACAATGTTGGAAATACCAACGCTTCTACTTCGGGCGGCGATGTCATTGTAAAAAACAGTAAAGGAAATACAAAAGCAACTACTTCAGGCGGCGATATTTCTATTGTTGATTTTAACGGCGATCTTGAAGTAGCTACCTCCGGTGGTGACATTGAAATGAAAGGCGGCAATGCAAGAATTGACGCTTCAACTTCCGGCGGTGATGTAAAATTAGATTACTGGGGAGAAAACCTTGGAATCGATCTCTCAACTTCCGGTGGCGATATTACCGTTTATTTACCGGCAGAATTTAGCGCGAAAGCAAATTTAAAAACTTCCGGCGGCGATATTAGCTGTGAACTTACAACAAACAACGTTGTAAAAATTTCTTCTTCCCGTTTTGAAGCCGATCTAAATAAGGGTGGAAAAAGTTTAATCTGCCGTACCTCCGGCGGCGATATTGAAGTAAAGAAAAAGTAAAAAAATCTTTCCTTAGATAAAGTTAACCTTGAAGGATGAATCTCCTTCAAGGTTTTTTTATGTCTATTCTTAATTCTCTTCAAATAAAGAAAGATCATTTATTTAATCGAAAATTATCGACAGAATCATTTTTTCGCCAGTTTATTCCCACTCTATTTTAACTCTTTTTTAAGTCGTCTTTTAGAAAGTTTTAAGTTATTCAAAGTTATGTTTCAGTAATAAAAAAGGAGTTTTTATGTTCGACACCAGTCATCTTCACCCGATGATCGTGCACTTTCCCATAGCTTTGTTAATTGTTGGATTTCTTGCTGAGGTTGTCGGTCTTGTTTTGAAAAAAGAATTTTTTACAACAGCCGCTTTTTATTTATTGGTATTGGGAACGCTAGGAGTAGTAGCCGCTTTTATTACCGGTGATATTGCAGGCGACGGAGTTTCAGAAACGGGACAATTAAAAAATGCGTTGGAAATTCACGAGCATGCCGCACAATTAACGCTTTGGTTAATGGTGGGCGCTGCAGTTGTAAGAATTGCTTTGGTGTGGATGAAAAAGTTTAGCGGAATATTAAAGTATGTAGCATTCGTTCTTTTTCTTGCAGGTGTTCTTTCCGTTGCGCGCACAGGATATTATGGCGGCGAACTTGTTTATAAACATGCTGCCGGCGTTCAGTTCAACTTCGGATTAGATCAAAACACGAATGATGCCAATACAACAGCCGAAGACGATGATAACGACTAAAAATTCATTTTAAAAAAATAATTGTATTAAAACAAATGGAGTTCAAAATGAAAACATTAATCAGTTCACTAACAGTTCTTCTTCTGGTTGTCTTTGCATTCAACAACGCATTGGCATCAAAGTTAGATACAAAATCACAAACAGTCTCTAATCTTAAAGCTGCGTTTGAAGGCGAATCTACTGCAAGCGCTAAGTATGCCGCTTATGCAAAGAAAGCAAAAAAGGAAGGTTTCACAAAAGTTGCTTTACTATTTGAAGCCGCTTCAAAATCAGAAAACATTCACGCAAAAAATCATAGTGCGGTATTAGAGCAATTGGGAGAAGCAGCGCCAAAAGTTACACCAAAATTTGAAGTAAAATCAACTAAGGAAAATCTTCAAGACGCTATTAAAGGTGAAGGTTATGAAGTTTCTACAATGTATCCCGGATTTATAAAAACATCTGAAGAAGGAAAAGTAACTCTTGCATCAATTTCTTTTTCCTACGCATATAAAACCGAACAGAAACACTTAGCGCTTTATACAAAAGCACTCGAACAACTTAATGCAGGAAAAGAAAATACTTTGGCTGCTAAATATTTTGTCTGCTCAACATGCGGAAATACTTATGACGGAATTGCTCCAAAGCGTTGCGGAATTTCAATGACCCCAAGCGAAAGATTTATAACAATAAAATAAGTCATCCGACTATTTTGTTAATTACAGAGCCGGTAGTAACTGCCGGCTTTTTATTTTAAAACAATCATCTTTTTGGTTTGAACAAAACCACCTTCTGCCGAACCCGCTCGCAACTCGCACAAATAAATACCACTTGATAGTTGTGCGCTGTTCGTTGTTCGTTGAGTGTTAAAATTAATTTGATATTTCCCCGCCGGTTTTTCTTCATTAACTAACGTTACAATTTCGTTTCCGAGCACATCGAAAACTTTCAACTTCACATTACTATCCACTGACAAGTGATAACTAATAACTGTACTTGGATTAAACGGATTTGGATAATTCTGATATAGCTCAAATTTATCGGGTAAAACATTTAGTCCTTCATTGGTTCCGGTTGCGCTGTAAGGAAAAATATATTCAAGCATAAAATCAATATTAGCGCGCCACAATCCCCAGCTATGGCCTTCCGGTAGTTCCGACCAATTGTAATCGTACTTTTTTGCTCCTAGTGAATCTCTAAAATGACGCATGTTTCCATAGAGCGATTCGTACGTTCCCCACACCATTGAAAACTTAACTTCTTTTTTCGGTGAAGAAATAAAAAGATTGTACGCCTCATAATTGTTTTCTTGGAACGCACCGGAATGTAAACCGCAGTTACCAAATATTTCAGAATGGTAATAACAAATTAAGGCGGAAATGTTTCCACCGTAAGAATCGCCAAGGACTAATCTTCTTTTGGGTGATTGTTCTGTTTTGTAAACCGAATCGATAAAAGGAACAAGTTCGTTTACAAAGAATAAACGATATGCGGTACGTAGAGAAAGAGCGTATTCATTATTCCGGTTGTTTGGCCGGACAAACACAGCGATTATGTTCTCAATTTTTTTTGCAGCAATTAAATTATCAATCACATTTACCGCGCTTGCTAAATCGATGTACTCAAATCCATCTTGAAAATAAACGGTAGGATAAACTTTCTCTGCATCGGGATTATAATTTGGCGGCAGATAAATTTTAACTTGATACGAAGTATTTACATTTTTACTAAAGAGAGTTTTAAGTTCAACTTTACCGTGCGGGATTGCCGCATCATATTTTATTTCTTTTGGTTGTACATATTCAGGCATTGCCAATTCTGAATTTGGACCAAATCCCCCCGTGCAAGTGTTGGGATTTAGCGGATCGAGATACCAGTTATTATTGTTCACCACTATTTTATAATCAAGCCGGGCATTCATTTCAAAGATTTTGGACGCATAAAAGAAATTTGATTTTGCCACTTTCACCATCGGTAAATTCGGCTGCCAGCCGTTAAAATCACCGGCAATTGAAACGGTTGAGGCGTTTCCTTTGTAAAGAAAAATTGCAAATTTATCCTCGGCGATTGGAATACGGACAAATTTATGGTAATTAATAAAACTGTCAATAACAGCATTCTTTTGGAGTGAATCGGAAATTGAGTTAGCGTAATTTAAAAAATTTTGAAATTGCGTTTGAGCTAATAGCGAAGTATTTATTAACAAGAAGAAAAGTGAAACCGCAAATAACTTTTTCATAATATTTCCTTAATTTTGCCTATTAAAAGTAGAGAACAATTTCCTCAATAAAAACAGCTAATTCAGCTCATCTAATTTCATTCAACAAAAAAATAATGGGTTTAACCGAAACACTTTTTCTTTCTCTCAGCTTAGCATTAGATGCTTTCGCGGTTTCGCTTAGCACAGGCGCTTTGATTAAAACCCGTACGTGGCGCGATTACTTCCGTATTCCCTTTCACTTCGGATTATTTCAGTTTCTCATGCCGGTTTTCGGTTGGTATCTTGGTTCAACTATTGAGCCTCTAATAGCCGAAATTGACCACTGGATTGCTTTTCTTATGCTGGCTATCATCGGTGGAAAAATGATCAAAGCCGCTTTTTCAAAAGAAAAAGAATTGCAAACTTCCGATCCATCAAGAGGAATCTCGTTGGTCATCCTTTCCATTGCAACCAGCATTGATGCGCTCGCGGTCGGATTCAGCCTCGCGCTTCTTCGTTACGATATTTGGTTCCCAAGTGTTTTAATTGGAATTATCACAGCGGTGCTATCATTAATCGGACTTTTTGCCGGAAACCGGTTGGGAAATAAATTCGGCAACATTGTAGAAGTGTGTGGCGGGGTAATTCTTATTCTTATCGGATTTAAAATAGCGATCAGCCATGAACCTGCGTTGCTGAGAATGTTTCAATTTTTTTAAATCATTTGTTTTCGTCTTGATAATGTCAATATAAAGTTGAAGTTTTCTCTTGAAGAATTAATAAATTGAATGAGGTAGTTATGGATCTCGATCTTTCAAAATTCAGAATTGTTTCTAAAAAGAAATTCTCTCTTTCCAATTACTCGCCAAGCTTTTCAGGCAAACTCAAATCGAAAGAAAGCGCACAGAGGTTTCTTAAAAAGAACATCGAGCACATGGTTGAGTTGCAAAACAAACTTTACGCGGAAAACAAGTGGGCGTTGCTCATCATTTTTCAGGCGATGGATGCCGCGGGGAAAGACAGCGCCATTAAACATGTTATGAGCGGATTAAATCCACAAGGAACCGAAGTCTTTAGTTTTAAACAGCCCTCTACCGAAGAATTGGATCATGATTATTTATGGCGCATTACTAAATCGCTTCCGGAACGAGGACGCATAGGTATTTTTAACCGCTCGCATTATGAAGATGTTCTTGTCGTCCGGGTTCATGATTATGTAAAATCTTCTAAACTCCCTATTCAGTTTATTACTAAAGATATATGGAACTACCGCTTCAGGCAGATCAACAATCTCGAACGTTACCTTTACGAGAATGGAATTATCACGATAAAATTCTTTCTTAATCTTTCTAAAGCAGAGCAGAAGAAAAGATTTATAGAGCGGCTTGATAATCCTTCAAAGAACTGGAAATTTTCTGCCGAGGATTTAACTGAACGCGGTCTCTGGAACGAATATCAAAAAGTTTATGAAGAAGCGATTGCCGAAACAGCGACAAAAAATTCCCCATGGTACATTATTCCAGCAGATAAAAAGTGGTTTGCCCGGCTGGCAATCTCCGAGGTAATCGTTAAGACTTTAGAAAAATTAAATCTGGAATACCCGAAGCTAAATGAAGAACAAATTCAAAATTTATCGAAGTATAAAGAAATACTTTTAAGCGAAAAAGAATGAGGTAAACGCGGCAGTTCTGTTACAACAACCATTTTTGAATTGTTGCAACATATTCATTGATCATTTTATCAAAAACCTGCTGCACGGATAAAATTTCTTTCACCAAGCCGGAGCTTTGTCCGGCTTCCATCGCACCGTCGGTTTCATCACCTTCAAAAATTCCCTTCATCTCCCGTTTGTGATCGAGAAAAGAGTTCATCTCTTCTTTTGATAAACCGTTTGTTTCCGCTTGAACCGCTTTTATGGCGAATTCATTTTTTAACATTCTCATCAGCGCAACTTTTCTAAAAGAGAGAACCGTGTCGCCGTCTTTCGCTTCAACAATTTTTCGTTTATAATTTTCGTGCGCGGAAGACTCAACTGTTGCCGCGAATAATGTACCTATTTGCACTGCTTCAGCTCCGAGACAAAACACTGCCGCAATTTGTCTTCCGTCTGCAATTCCGCCCGCCGCTATAACGGGAATTTTAACCGCATCAACCAACTGTGGAATTAAACATAGCGTCGTTATTTCATCGCCACCATTATGTCCGCCTGCTTCAACACCTTCGCCTACAATTGCATCGCAACCGACTTCTTCAGCTTTTAAAGCCTGCTTTACATTTGCGACAACATGTACAACTTTGATGTTATTTGATTTCAATTTATCAATGTGTCTTCCCGGATGTCCGGCGGAAGTAAAAACAATTTCTATTTTTTCTTGTTTAGTAACCGCTATTAGATCATCAACATCTCGGCGAAGCAGCGGAATGTTTACACCGAAAGGTTTTTGTGTGGCGGCTTTACATTTTTGAATATGCTCACGCAGCAATTCAGGTTTCATCGAACCGGCGCCGATGAGCCCTAAACCTCCACAATTAGAAACTGCAGAAGCAAGTTTCCAACCGCTCACCCAAACCATTCCGGCTTGAATGATTGGATATTGAATATTAAAGAGAGATGTTATTCTGTTTGTAGTATTCATAATTATCGTTAGTTTTCTCTTGAAAATTGATTTATTAAAATTTAAGTTGCAAGTGAATTAGAAACCGTTTGTTTATTTTTAATCAGCAGAAAGATTTTTGTGAAAAATAAAAAGAAAAAATTTTCTACTGCAGAAATTTTTAGAAAATTAACTATTCTTCTTGCTATTGGTTTTCTAATAGTTGATTTTTCCGACAAAGACATTAAAAGCTTTGATGTTTTAAGAATGCTTGTTTACGGATTAGCGATTAATTTTGTAACCGATCTTTTATTAAGTAAAAGGAGATAGACATGAATACCAAAGAAATTTTAGGTTGGGTTTTTGGCATCTTTGCCATCATCTCTTACATTGTTTATATCATCATGAAAAGAAAAGAATTAAACGAAAAAGCGGCTGAACAAAACAACACCGACAACCTCATAAATGCTTTGAAAGAATACGCTAAATATCAGCCTGATTTGGCAAAGATATTTAACAAATTTGGTATTCTTTAAATCCACCAAACGTTTGTAAAAAGCGGTCAAGAAGGCATTTCTTCTTGACCGCTTTTTTTATTTCACTTCCGGAATTCTTCCCGGCGTCCAGGGTGCGCCAAGTTTTTCCATTTCAATTTCAATTGCTTTTACTTCAACTTCATCGATTTGTTTTAGCTGTTGAAGAATCGGCTGCAATGATTCGTGCAAAACTTCGTATGCAACTTTTTGATTCTTCGTTACATTGGAAGTAGAATTTGTTTGCGCGTAAATCATTTTTTCTAAGCGCCAATTTAGCGGAACTTCTTGCGGAGGAATTTCTTCCGCACTTGCTTTGCCCGGTTTACCGTTGAAGGCAAACAAAATTTCATCAAGTGTCACCGAAACGGCATCCGCTTTTTTAAGCAATAAAAATGATACCGTCGGAGTATTGTTCAATGTTTGTTTAATTGTTTCCATTTTACTTTGAAGCTCTTGAGTCAGTTTTTGAGCGCCCCAAACAGTTCTTGCAAGTTCGTATGATTTCTGTTGGAATGCCACAAGCTCGTTGCGGTCAGCAGTTGGAATTGTGGTGTTGCCCAACGGAACCGCATTAAATTCAACCGGACCGGCAAGTTGTTTTTCTTCTCCGTGCGTAACTAACGATAAACTTACTTTATATTTTCCCGGTAAAACCAACAACGCGCTATTTTGTTTGGCCGTTGGGTTAAATTTATTTTCTTTCGCGGTAACCGGTTCGGTCGATTCATAACGCAAATCCCATGTAATGCGGTTAACTCCCGCAGCCGCAGCTTTTGTAAGTTTTCTAATTACGTTACCCGATTCATCTGTAAAAGTAAAAATTAAATACGGTGCTTTTTCAGATTCTTCCGCTTTTAATTCTTCATAAGAAGGTTGCGGAATTTGTTTTCCATCTTTAAAAAGAACTTTCTCTTTTTCTTTTCTTTCAGCTTTTAAAGTTTTTGGAACTTCGTTGATGTAATAAGTAATTGTTGCGCCAAATTCCGGATTCGGAGCTTTAAAGTAAGTTGATCCTTGCCCGTACCTTCCCTGGCTCGGAATATAAAGGTATGCATCTTGCACCGGAAAAATTTCAGCTTCTTTTTTCAGTTGATTTTTTGCAACCGAACGCAATGCAGAATAATCGTCAAGAATATAGAAACCGCGTCCAAACGTAGCAACAACAAGATCGTTTTCTCTTTCTTGAATTGCGAGATCGGTTACTTTAATATTTGGAATTCCATTTTTCAATTGGACCCATTTTTCGCCGCCATCAATCGAAAAGAATACACCCCATTCCGTTCCGATAAAAAGAAGATTAGGATCAACCGGATCTTCGACTATCGTATTGATTGCGCCGTTAGCAGGTAAATTTGCAGCAATCGATTTCCATGTTTTTCCTTTATCATTACTTTTAAAAATGTACGGTTTGAAATCATCTCGTTTGTGATTGTT
>Ga0209211_10008722_pt1 | contig 13781 bp, 7 predicted proteins | sample RifGroA2_FD_183992 | JGI IMG/M metagenome (GOLD analysis project Ga0209211, IMG submission 183992) | Groundwater microbial communities from Rifle, Colorado, USA - Groundwater A2 (SPAdes) (version 2) | ecosystem: Environmental > Aquatic > Deep subsurface > Groundwater | place: Rifle, Colorado...
GGTATTCAGCAGGGATCGATTAAAACTCTTGCTTGATGAAAACAGTTTCGAAGAGATGTGGGGCAACATGGTACCGTGTGATCCTTTAAATTTTAAGGATCGGATAACCTATCCTGAAAGGGTAGCTGCAGAACAGCAAAAGACAGGTTTAAAAGAAGCCGCAATTGTTGGCAAGGGAAAGATTAATGGCAAAGAGGTGATGATCGGAATCACAGACTCGTCTTTTATCATGGGAAGCATGGGCTCTGTGGTTGGAGAAAAGATTGCCAGAGTCGCAGAAAAAGCCCGTGAACTGCGTTTACCTTTAATTATCATTTCTGGTTCAGGTGGCGGCGCTCGCATGCAGGAAGGTGTCTTTTCCCTGATGCAAATGGCAAAGACAAGCGCAGCCATAGCACGGTTTCAGGAAGCAGGCGGTTTATATATATCGATACTAACCGACCCATCTCTGGGTGGAGTCATGGCAAGTTTTGCTTCTTTGGCCGATATTATGATGGCTGAGCCAAAAGCATTGATAGGCTTTGCCGGTCCCAGGGTTATTCAGGAAACAATAAGACGCTCCCTCCCAAAGGGTTTCCAGACAGCTGAATTCTTGTTAGAGCATGGTTTTCTGGATATGATTGTCCATCGGCAGGATATGAAGAAGGAATTGTCAAGATTGATTGATTATTTGCAACAACCGAAAAATGTAACTTGTGAAGTGCAAGTATAATTTTGCAATTTGCATTTTAAACTTTCATTTACTGTTCTGAGTTGTTCAGTTAGGTCGTAATAATAAATTCTGAGTACTTTTAGGCAACTTAAGGAAATCCAAACTTCAGGTTCCCCTGTAGCTCAATGGTAGAGTAGCCGGCTGTTAACCGGTTGGTTGTAGGTTCGAATCCTACCGGGGGAGCCAATTTGTATGAGAAAGCCCTTCGGCAATGATGTCGAAGGGCTTTCTGTATTTAGGGCAAAGACTTACGTCATTTAGCGTGTAGTTCGAAGCTATAAATTTTAAGATTTTTGCCTTGTCTTCATAATTTGCTCAATCGTTTTTTTCGTTTTTCTTCACCGAGAACTTTACAACCGCACACTCCACAAATTATCATATTATTAAAATGGAAATTTTTCCTGTTTGAATATGGACGAAAGTTCCCTGTTAGAATATTTTGCACTTTTCCAAACAGATCTTTTGTTATTAGGGGAGTATGGTTTCCTTGGTACATTTTATCTTTCCATTTAAAAACTCCATAATAAAAAGGATTTTTTAATAAATGGTGAAAAGTGCTTTCCCCAATCCGATTACCTGTCTTGCCCATTAATCCGTGATTAAAAAGCTTATTAGCAAGCATACTGAGTGAGTAAGAACCAGTAGCTATAAGAAGCGTCTTTAATGTAAGAAGCCGTTTTCATGTCTTCTTCGATTAAACCGGTTGCTGGATTATTTTTATATCCCAAGGAGGCACTTGAAGGGTATAATCCCTGCTTTGCTTTCTCAAGCATACCCATTCTTGTTTTTCTTGAAATATCGTTCGACATTTTCCTAGCGACCGCAACTTCGATGTCAAACATAAATTCATCATCGGGACTGGAGTCTTTGTTAAACATCTTATTAGTTCGAGAAAAATGAATTGTTTTATCATGATCGTAAATTAAGTTATAAATTTTAAGTTTATCAAAGTCGTTTCGTGTCATTCGATCTGCATACATTCAAATCTAATAGCCGTTACTGTTGTCATTGTTTATCCCTCTATGAATTCTTGTGGATTGTCGCTATTACAAAAACAAGTTGTCAGAAAAGGGGTCTTCTGGTTCTTGTTCTTTCACCCCGAAATTCAAAGCTGCCATAGCATCCTGCAAATTAAAATTGTTTTCTGCTAAAATTTTTTGAAGACTCTTAAAATCATTGTGTAGTTTTCTGTATTTACTTTCTTCTTCTATCAACTTGTTGGCATATACCACGTATTCCGCATCTTTTAAAAGCAACTCCTTTACTTTTTCCAAAGATTTCAGGACTTTTCTCTTTTCGAAGTTGGGACGTATCAGTATACGCACGTTAGTGGTACCTGACATCAACTCCTGGGTAGAGCTTCCGCAAATAGCAAAACCATCCTTGTCTGGTGTCAGAACATCGTCACCTGCGTTCTTTCCAAGGTAAAAAACATCGTATTGAATAAAACTTGCGGGTTTATCTAGCCTTGCGTAGTGCGCAAGCAGTTGCTCCTTCGTTTGCATCATCATTTTTTATCTCCAATTAATAGCTTTCAAATATCTTCTTTAAATAATCATACATGCCCCGCTTTTCTAAAAAAGTTCTGTTCCTCGCAAAGACAAATTTTGCATTTTGACTATGCGTTATAAAGTTTTCATAAACAGCGTTGAGCCGTCTTTCAGTGTCTGCTTGTGTTATCCGACGGCCTTTACCGGTATTTTTGAAATTCAATTCCATTTCACATTTTTTAATCTCTTTATTTATAAATAGCATTGAGTCCAGCAAGAGAAATCTATTGAGTTGGCTATTGCCTGAAAATGCCTGCAACACCATCCGAATAGTAAACAATTTTCATTCCTCCCACAAAAAAAAGGAAGATAGGGAAATAAAGATACAATTGTGGAAAAGAAGGCATTTATTTGATAGAGTGTGTTAATTGATTGATAGTAAGAGAAGAGACGGTTTTGGACGGAAGCATTGGAGAATGTACCAACAGTTTGTTTTTTTACCATGCAATGGTATATTGCGCCCAAAAAGCCACATGGAAGTGCTGTCTTTCCGCGAAACTTGATTGCAAACATTCATGAGCATTACAGGTCGTCGGGGAAGGGAGAGAGATAATGTTACAAAATGATGATACCGTATTGAAGAATCGCAATAAAGAGTCTTCAATCGAACTTTCCAATACTACTCATTCGCCAGCTCAAAAAGAAATGATTAACGATCAGAAACAGACCGTGGCTGAACTAAAAAAGCATGAAGCATTCTTTTCTCAGATACCGGACATTGCCTATATTTGTGATACGAAGGGGAATATCCTATTTCTAAATCAAACATTTGAGAAACTTACAGGCCGTAAACAGGATGATTTTTTGGGAAAACCATTTGCTCCTCTTTTTGACGAAATAAATCTTAAGAAGGCATTAGATGTTTACACCAGATCACTAAAAGGGGAAATTTCACAGTGTGTACTTAATTTTAAAGATACAGGGGTATTCTGTGAGTATAAAAACCTTCCATTGAAAGATATTGCAGATACTGTTGCCGGAGTTGTTTGTATTATCAGAGAAATTACAGAACAAAGACGATCAGATGCCATGCTTGTGGAACAAATGCGTCTGACAGGGTTTGCCAGGGATATTGGCATTTCACTTACTAAAAATGAAACCCTGGACGAGACGCTACACGGCTGTACGGAGGCAATGGTTCGTAATCTTAACGCTGCATTGGCTCGCATCTGGACGCTTAATGAACAAGAAAATACGTTAGAATTACAAGCCAGTTCCGGAATATATACACATATTGACGGTAAACACAGCCGTATTCCTATGGGCGCATTTAAGGTCGGGCTCATTGCTCAGGAACGAAAGCCGCACCTGACAAATTCAGTAGTTGGCGATCCGAAGGTGCACGATCAGGAATGGGCAAAGCAGATGGGGATGGTCGCTTTTGCTGGTTATCCTCTGATTGTTGATGACCGTCTTGTCGGAGTAATGGCAATGTTTGCCCGAAAACCACTCACGAAAACTACCTTGGTGGCTTTGGCATCAGTAGCGGATTCCATCGCTTTGGGCATTGAGCATAAGAAAATGGACGCGGCATTAAGAAAATATGAAAGTTTATTTTCAGAAATAAGTGACTTTGCTTATATTTGCGACAGCAAAGGAAACATTTTGTTTGCAAATAAAATGTTCGAGACATTAACAGTTCACAAACCCGGTGAGTTGGCGGGAAAACCATTTGTATCGCTTTTCGGCGAAGAGGACCAGAAGCTTGCAATAGACGCTTACACAAGAGCGCTGAAAGGAGAGAGTTCCCGGGGTGAACTGTGTTTCAAAGATAGCGGCATCTTGTGTGAGCATAAGAATACTCCGTTGAAAGGCGAGAAAGGCAAAGTTGTTGGATTTGCCGGAATTGCGAGAAATGTTACCGAAAGCAGGCGGTTAGAGCAAAATCTGCGGGAAATCAAAAGCCGGTTTGAGTTTTTGCTCTGGGTGAGTCCGGTAATGATCTATTCAACAAATTACGGTGATTACCGTACCACTTTTATCAGCGATAATGTAAGGTTACAACTTGGGTATGAACCAGGGCAATTTATGCAGGATCTGAAGTTTTGGTACGACCATATCCACCCTGAAGATTTGCCACGTGTTCTTGGTGAAATATCACGCATACCTGAAGTTGATCACATGGTTCTGGAATATCGTTTCCTGCACAGAAATGGAAACTATCTGACGATGTATGATGAATTGAATGTGGTGCGGGATGAGAGTGGTAAACCGCTGGAAATTATCGGTTGCTGGATGGACATTACCCGGCGCAGACAGATGGAAGAGGAATATAAGAAATTGCATGAACATCTCTGCAATATGCAGAAACTAGAATCTATTGTCACCCTTGCTTCTTGTTTAGCCCATGAAATTAATAATCCATTAACCGGCGTTATCAATTGTGCACAGCTATTGCTAGATAAGAGTCCCGAAGGAGATGAAAACAGGGAAATCATCACGATAATTATAAAGGAGGGGAAACGCATAGCAAATATGGTTGGCAGGCTCCTTTCTATCTCCAGAGCAGGCAGTGAAAACGAAAAAATGACCCAAGTAGATATAAAAGATTTATTATCCAATGCGTTTGCACTCATTACCTCACAGTTACAAAGGGAGGGTATAAAAATAAAATTAAACATTCCCAATCAACTGCCAAAAATCGTTGCTCGTCCACTGCAAACCAAACTGGTTTTTTTGAATATTATAAATAATGCAATATATGCCCTGAATCAGAAATATCCTGGAACACATGACGATAAAATTCTTGAAATTACCTGCGATGAAACCACCGTGGATAATCTGCCTTGCGTGAAAGTTAGATTTTGCGACCATGGCATCGGCATGAAGGAAGATATTATTAATGAAGTGTTTAAACCCCTTTCCACGACCAAACCTAAAGGAAAGGGATCAGGATTGGGTTTGAGTATATGTAATAATATCATCCGTGAATATAAAGGCAAGCTTGAGATTTCCAGCCTCTGGGGAGAATATACAACAGTAGCTGTTATCCTGCCTGTGCATACGTTAAAAGAATTTAGTGATTAGTTTCACCTAACGAAACAATACAATACTTTTTGTGGTATAACCGGCAAAAATTCTGGAGAGTCAGAGATGAAAAAAAAGATTCTTGTGGTTGACGATGAAGAATCTATTATATTTATATTTAAACGTTTCCTTTTAGATAACGGCTATGAAGTAGAAACTGCTGGCAATTACGAAGAAGCTCTAACCAAGGTTGGCGCATATAATTTCGATTTGATATATGCAGATATTATTCTGGGTGGCAGGTCTGGTATTGACTTATTGAAGGAAATCAGAAGGAAAGATTTGAATGTATCCGTTGTGATTATTACGGGGTGTCCCAGCGTTGAAACTGCCGCCGAGGTTGTTAGATTAGGAGCCTTTGACTACATTCCGAAACCGATATTAAAAGATGCATTGTTGCGGGTAACCAGGACGGCGCTGCGGCAGAAGGAACTGGTGGATGAGAAGGAGAGATACCGGATGAACCTTGAGGCAATTTTCAATAGCGTAAAGGACGCGATTATTACGGTAGATAAAAATATGTCGGTACTGGAGATTAACGAAGCGGCAGGTGATATCTGCAACCTCACCCGGGACATCATTGGGATGCCGGTAAATTCCCTTCCGGGATATTGCGGAAGGAAGTGTCTTGTCGCCCTTGAAGAAACAATGAGCAAGAGACAGCCGGTGGAATTATATCATGTCGAATGTAAGCACCGGTTACGCCCGGACCAGGTTGTGTCTGTTACCGCATACCCGCTTTTATCACGCGAGGGTGTATTTACCGGCTCGGTTCTGGTGGTATATGATGAGACGCCAGTAGTTGGATTTGAGCCCGGCGTAAGGGAACGCGAGGGGTTTTGCAATATTATAGGCAAGAGCAGAAAGATGCAGGAGCTTTACACCCAGATAAACAATCTTGCAAAAGTTAACACTACCGTTTTGATTACCGGGGAGAGCGGTACGGGCAAGGAGTTGGTGGTGGATGCATTGCATTATACGGGGGAACGCAGGGAGAGACCACTGGTCAAAGTGAATTGCTCCGCCATACCGGAGACGCTGATTGAGAGCGAGCTTTTCGGGCACGTCAAAGGCGCCTTTACGGGTGCGGAGCGTGACAGGATAGGGAGGTTTCAGATGGCAGACGGGGGGACGATATTGTTGGACGAGATTGGGGATATAACGCTGGATATGCAACTGCGGCTGCTGAGGGTGCTGCAGGAGAGGGAAATTGATCGGATGGGAGATTCGGCGACTATCAAGGTGGATGTCAGGGTTGTTGCGGCCACAAATCAGGATCTCAGGAGAAAAATCAAACAGGGCAAATTCAGGGAAGACCTCTATTACCGGCTTAATGTGGTTAATATACATCTGCCGCCTTTGAGAGAGAGGAAAGAAGATATATTGTTATTGGTATCTCATTTTTTAGATGAATACAACAAAGAATTCAATAAAAAGATATTCGGTGTGTCCTCCGATGTTCAGAGGATATTTATGGATCATTCGTGGCCAGGAAATGTCAGAGAGTTAAAGCATGTAATCGAGTACGCATTTGTCCATTGCCGGAAGGACATTATTACCGTTGAAGATATTCCGTCTGTATTGAGAGTACTTACTGAAATCCAACCTTTGCGCGACAGTGGTAGTGGCGCTGTCGATCTGCAGACAATACTTCAGGCGCTTAAAAAGGCGTCGTGGAACAGGGCTAAGGCAGCCCGCTTGCTGGGGATGAGCCGAAGTACTTTCTACAGAAAAATCGAAGAATATAAAATTAATTTAGAAGACGTCTGTCTCGACGGAGACACAACCAAAGAAAAGATGAGGTCTGATGACGTATGACAGGTGGCGAGCGCCGATATATTCGTCACTCATCACAATTTTTAAAACCTGCTAAAAAAAGTTTCTACCCACGAATCAATAAAAACATATTCACCTGACCGCAACGGCTGTCATCCCTGAAGCATCCTGAAATGGTTCATTTATTTGGTTTTTATAAAATATTTGGTATTTATGAAGGAAGGGTTATATTTGTGTAAGCATAGTATTTTCAAAAGTGTTACACGAGACATACTGTCTCGCGCAACACAAGTGTTTCATGAGACACCTTTATACAAAACATCCCATCCCATACTAAAGCGCAGAATTTTTTATATTTCTGCAATAATAAATATCATTTCTCATTGTAAAACAACAGCTTAAATTAGGCAACCACACAAGTAAAAAACGGCTATCCTCTCACAAACACCTCTAACTGGCACAAACCTTGTGACAGTATTGTCATTCAATCAAAATACACTTAAGAGAACAGAGTAAGACATCTCGATAAAGGTAAAACCCGAGTGATCGGGTGGCGCAAAGTTTAAGGGTCTTTAAAATATTTTCCCGCAAAAGCAGGAAAATATAAAGATAGCCTTACTGCCGAAGATGTGGAGAAAACATATCTTTGCAGTAAGGCGTTTTTGTTTTTATCGGGAGATGTTGTATGTCCTGGGCGGCACTTTTGGTAGGGGCCGTCTCCCGACGGCGCATGACAGCGCATAAGCGCCCGTTCGCCAACAGGAGTTGGCTCCTACCAATAACAGGGAAATTCCTGGACATAAATTTATGAACATTAGCCATACCATTAACCCGTCATTTTCTTCTTCAAATGAAGTTCTTCTTGATGCAGGTATGAAAGAAAAGATTCTTGTAGTTGACGATGAAGATTGTGTAAGGTTTGCCTACAAAGATATTCTTCAGGCTAAGGGGTATGAAGTGGCGACGGCGGGGGAATACAACGAGGCTTTGACGATGCTTGAAGCTTCAGACTTTGATTTGATATATACAGACATACGTCTGGGCGGCAAAACCGGTATTGATATTTTGAGTGAGGTTAAAAGGAGAAATCTGAGTATTCCGGTCGTAATTATGACAGGGTGTCCCAGCACTGAGACTGCTTCCGAGTCAGTCAGATTGGGCGCCTTCGATTATATTTCCAAGCCGATAGAAATGAATGCCTTATTGCACATTACAAAAATGGCTTTGCAGCAGAAGTCATTGGCAGATGAGAAGGAAAAATACCGTCTAAATCTTGAGGCGATTTTCAACAGCGTAAGGGATGCAATTACTACGGTGGATAAAAATATGTCCATATTGGAAATGAATGACGCGGCAAGTGATCTCTGTAACATATCCCGAGAGGATATGGGGAAATCGATATGTTCTCTTCCAGGATATTGTAGCAGAGAATGTCTTGCAGCCCTCAAAGAGGCGATGAGCGGGAAACGGCCGGTGGAATTATACCATATCGAATGTAAGCACAGGCTTCGGCCCAAACAGGTTGTGTCTGTTACCGCATACCCGCTTTTATATAGTGGGAGCGTACCCTCAGGAGCAATTTTAGTGGTAAGCGATGAGACACCTCCGGCTGATTTTGAGCTGGATGCAAGGGAACGCCTGGAATTCCATAATATTGTAGGCAAAAGCAAGCAGATGCAGGGGATTTATACCCTGATAGAAAATCTTGCCAAAGTGCAAACTACCGTTTTGATTACCGGAGAGAGCGGAACGGGCAAGGAGCTGGTTGTAAAGGCATTGCATTATGCGGGAAATTGTAGCAATAGGCCACTAATCAAAGTAAATTGTTCTGCTCTATCAGAGACCTTGCTTGAGAGTGAACTGTTTGGGCATGTCAAAGGCGCCTTTACGGGTGCGGTGAGTGACAGGGTCGGGAGGTTTCAGATGGCAGAGGGGGGGACGATATTTTTGGACGAGATTGGGGATATAACGCCGAAAATGCAACTGCAGTTATTGAGGGTATTGCAGGAAAAGGAGATTGATCGGGTGGGAGATTCAACTCCGATTCGGGTAGATGTCAGAATCGTAGCAGCCACGAATCAGGATCTCGTGAGGAAAGTCAAACGGGGTGAATTCAGACAAGACCTTTATTACCGTTTTAAAGTAGTTGAATTAAACCTGCCGCCTTTGAGGAAAAGAAAAGAAGATATACCCTTGTTAACAAATCACTTCTTAAATGAATTCAACAAAAAATTCTCCAAAGAGGTAATTGGCATCTCCGCAGATGTTCAGGAAATATTTATGAATTATCCATGGCCTGGCAATGTCAGGGAACTTAAACATGCAATTGAGCATGCATTTATCCATTGCCAACAAAAGGTTATAACAGTTGACCATCTCCCGGGTAATTTGAAGGAATTTACCAATATTCAACCCTTTCCGCTCAAGTATATGAAAGCAGATGAACGGGAGGCAATCTTACACGCACTTAAAAAGACCGCATGGCGCAGGACCAAGGCTGCCCGCTTGCTGGGGATGAGCCGAAGCACTTTCTACAGAAAAATCGAAGAATATAAAATTAATTTACAAGACATGCAAATTTAAGTAAGTGGTTAACATAGTATGTTTACAATCCAATTTTCCGTTTTCGGGTAATTTAGCTCTTTAAAAAAGGTAGCGCCGATCCCTTGTGGTCGGCTTGTGCGGGGGACTTCGTCGTGAGTCTTCGGCGTGAGTTCAGACGAACGCTCAGTCGAACGATAACCGCCCGCGCTACGGATTCCGTTACAGTGGTGGCAGGAGTCGTCGCGGGTTCAGGTTTGCAACCTGAACCCCTGATTTTGATAGTATAAAGGCGTCGTATCGGCAATAACGTGTTTAAAAAATATAAAACATAGGGTTCAAATTACAAATTTGAACCCGCAGGAGGTTTTTTAACAACATAATGTCAGAGGCGGTAATCAAATGCGATTACCAAACTAATTAACGAACACTTATCGCCATTCATTAATGCCATAAGACGCCTTTTCTGGACAATTTTCAGGTAGTTATTTATCAGAAACAACGGTAAGGAAAAACTAAACTAGGAGGAATATGAAATGAGGAATAGCTTGTTTGTTGTAATATTGATAATGGTGGTTGGATTTGTCTGTGGATTGTCTAGGGCGGCAGATCTGGAGATAATTTTGGGTACTTCAAGCGCATTTAATATTGTAAGAGGAACATCAAACTCGGGATCAAGCACATTTTATATTGGCTCATCCACTGTCAGCATTGGAACGACCACGCAGTCGGCCATGCTTTACGTTGTGGGTTCATCAACGGTTTCCGGTACAATTACGGCAGGTACGGATGCTGGCAGTAGCATCCGGTTTGGAACGACGACAACTCCATCATCCGTGCTCTTTACCGTTGGCACAACGACAAGTATATTTAATGTCGACAGAAACGGCTATGTCGGTATAGGCACAACGACGCGAAGTGATCGTAGATTGGTAACTTCAGGTGCAGGAGACGAAAAAGTCCTAATTAATACTACTGTTGCCTCTCAAGGCTCTGCTATTATGTTACAAAATACTGGCTACGCCAATGCCCCCCGTATGGAATGGCAGTTGTTGACACCTTCTACGGGTTTGTCTGATGTCAGCCCAGCGGGGATTTCTTTACTTAGATGTAACTATGTTGATGGTAGCGCTGATGCTAATAATCTTTTAGTTGTGACAGGTAGTGGTACTGTCTGCGTTGGGACAGTAACGCCTAATTTTGTAACACTTGGTGGGACTAATACTGCAAATTGGTCTGGTACTTATGTGGGCTCTAACGGTACTGCAACGGTAATGATCAAGGGAAATCTTAACGTAACAGGTACTATAGCGGCAAATTATATAACTAAATATGCAGGTACTTTTCTTATCCCTCACCCTGATCCTGCTAAAGGTAAAGGGTGGATGTTGAGGCACAGCTTTGTTGAATCACCAACAAGAGGGGATAATTTGTATAGGTTCAAGGCTGTAATTCAATCCGATGAGGGAGAGACCGCAATTCCATTGCCATCATATTGGTCGCATTTGAATGAAAACCCGGATGTATTAGTCTCTCCTGTGGGTCAGTTCGCGCGTGGTTATGGTTATGTGGACGAGTCATCAAACAAGCTGATAATAAGGGGAGAAAAGAAGGGTGTCTACACCGTGGTGCTGATTGGCACACGCAAGGACCAGTATGCCAAGGATTTCTTCGATGCCAAAGGCGTTGAATATAGGGACTCAGAGACGAGCGAACTACTGACGCGCGGAGAGGCGAAAGAGGAAGGAGATATACAACTGATAAACGCCCAAAACAATATTAGTAACAAGACATTCCTTGATCCTGTAGCCGATACATTTGGTCTTGCGGTTTGCCAATAATTATGTAAGTTGTGATAATAAAACCCAACTTCTTTGGGATAGCTTTTTTTTGCCAGCTATTCCTTCAAGATGTGCAAGTGCAGGCTTTGGACGTCACAATTCCTGCCTCTATCACCGTTAATCTCAATGAAACCACTGTGAACGTGCCGGGTACTGTTACCGTCTCGAGTTCCGGTACATTGCAGCAATCCACTGGTACCATTACGGTAAGTAATAACGGCAACTGGTCAAACTCAGGTACGTTTACTGCGGGTAACGGAAGTGTTCAATTTGCCGGAACGTCTCATGCCATAAATGGTTCATCTACATTTTACAACCTCAATTGCAATATTTCCAGTGGCCAGATGACGTTTGAAGCAAGCAGGAGACAAACTATCAGCAATTTGCTGACTTTGAAAGGCGCTTCCGGGAGTAATCTCACGTTAAGGAGTTCGTCCACAGGCACCCAGTGGGAGCTGTATCCACAGGGGACAACAGATATAAATTATGTAGACGTAAGAGATTCTAATAATGTGGGAAGTTCACGCATTCAACCAAGCAACTGGACCGATAGCAGTAATAATACCAACTGGGGGCCTGCACCTGCGTCGGGATCTGAACCTACGCCCGTGACACTTTCGGTATCATCGGCAAGCCCTTCCAGTGGCGCTACTGGCGTCGCGGTCAATACAACAGTTTCCGCAACCTTTTCATTGCTTATGAATGGGTCTACGCTTAATACAAGCACCTTAAAGTTAAGCGGAGGAGGTGGAGATGTCTCTGGGGCAGTGACGACCAATGGCGCAACCGCCACATTTACCCCATCCACTAACCTTGCGTATAACACCACATACACGGCTACAATCACTACCGGGGCTCAAGCGGCAAATGCGGCAGGTACTTCACTGTCATCGAACTATACCTGGAGCTTTACTACAATTTCAGCAGGTGTAAGCACACCTACTCCGACAGTGACGACATCGCCGTCGCCCACGCCAGCAGCGGCATCATCGCCAACACCTGTCCCGTCGGCTGTTCCGACACAGACGCCATCGCCTACGCCCACAACTCCCGGAGTTTCCGGCGAACTATATCTGAACAAGGCGGTGGCATATCTCTCCGGAGATACCGTTGCCGTTACGGTGGTAGATGCCGACCGTGACGCCAACGCGGCGTCTGAGGATACGTTAACCACTGCAATCAAGGTAACGGCGCTCAATTACTTTGCCGGTGGCGACCTCATATTAGACCTGAAGGAAAATGCCGTAAACAGCGGAACGTTCCTGGCGACCATTAAAACAGGCACAACCACGACTGGAGGCGCCAGTTCCAGTACAAGGTCAAACATCGGCACGATAAAGACCGTACAGGGCGGCACGGCCACGGTCATTTATACGGACACAGCGCCAGATGCCTCAACGATTACAAAAACACTGTCGTTCAGCAGTTCTGATGCAACCCTTGCCTTTGGTGCTGAATCATACGCCGTGGGTTCTTATGCTGTGGTAACGCTTGTAGACGCGGAGGAAAACGGGGACGCAACGCTGGTGGATACGCTCCTGAACCACGCCGCCATAGAGACGTCTTCTGTTAATCGGGCATGGATGAAGCTGGTAGAGACGGGCATAGACACGGGCACCTTCAAGGGCTCTATATTAGTGAGCAGCGAAGCAACGTTGGATTACGAGCGCATCCAGTCGTCTGGCGGCGACACGTTAACGGCCGGCTGCACGGATGAAATAAACACCAGCGGAGCGCCGCGACAGGTGACGGCGGTAAGCCGTGTCGTATCAGCAGCGGCGACTCCGTCCCCGTCTATAACACCAGCGCCAACTCCTACAGTAATGGCCACGCCAACGCCTTCGTATACAGCGATTATTTCCGGCAGAGTGGCAGACACAAAGGGCAGGCCTGTTGAATCAGCAAAAGTAAGTATCGTAAATAAAGACACAGAAGCCAGAGAAGAAGCAACAACGGATGGAAACGGGCTCTTTGTGTTTATTGGATTGGCGGCGGGTGAATATGAAATATCGGCAAATAAAAATGGAAGTAAAAGTTCCCAAAAGACGGTAACCCTTGCGGATGGTGAAAACAGGGAACTGAAAATTACGTTGTATACAAAGAAGTGGGTCTTTAACACCGCAAACGGGCACTTCTATAAGGTCATAAAAGGCGGCACCTGGTCTCAGTGTAACAAGATGGCGGAAAAAGAGGGTAACTTGGTATGTATTGAAGATAAGAAGGAGCAGAGATGGCTGGTGAAGCGTTTTGGAGGCAGCGGATTGTATTGGATTGGATTAACGGATAGGCAGAAAGAAGGGGTATGGAAATGGGTTAACGGTGAAAAGGCGGTAT
>Ga0209211_10008729_pt1 | contig 13770 bp, 8 predicted proteins | sample RifGroA2_FD_183992 | JGI IMG/M metagenome (GOLD analysis project Ga0209211, IMG submission 183992) | Groundwater microbial communities from Rifle, Colorado, USA - Groundwater A2 (SPAdes) (version 2) | ecosystem: Environmental > Aquatic > Deep subsurface > Groundwater | place: Rifle, Colorado...
ATAATCTGCCACCAATATACCAATCACTAAATCACTCAAACTGATGCTGACAGCTGATAGGGGTGACAGCGCCAACAGATGCACGCTATAATAATAAACACCAAGCAACGCTAATAATAACAAAACTAAATCAATAAAACCGATATATCTAAAACGGTCTTTGATCTTAAGGCGGAGAATTGTTTTTACATAATCATTTAAAAAAACACTGGCGATAACAATTAAGCCGCCAAGCAACAAGAATACAGAAATAAAATACAATACTGAAAGCTGTAATATTAGCGGCTCTCCGGTTATCAGCATCCATGCAATTATTATTGGAAGCGTCACGAAAAATGTACTAAAAAGCACAAGTTCCATCAGCATCATTCCGGTAGTTAAACTAAACATGCTCGGCCAAAAACCATGGCGACGGACAGTTTGCCAAAAACCAAGGTTCCACCGCCAAACCTGTCGCCGATAATCACGAAAACTATGGGGATCATCAGTCGTGCCGGAAACCAGTGGACTATAAGCGATCCGTCCCAATTTTTTATGATGGACTTCGAAGGTCATGTTGTAATCTTCGATAATCAATCCTGGAGCGTCAATATTAATTTTTCTAAGCGCTTGCGTTCGATACATGCTTACAAACCCAGGCGCGATAGTGGTAACATTGGCGTATTTCCAGGTTTGGCCATAACGCACGATGATTTGTAAAATACGGTACAAGCGAATGCGGTAAGCGCTAAAAAAATGGTTCCAGCGCGGCAGAGAATGCGCAGACCACTTGGATAAAACATGGCCGGCAATAGCCACCGTTTTAGGATCGTTAAAAAGCGGCAACGCATATTTTAGATAATTAACATCTATCTGGGAATCCGCGTCCACGATTAATATCGCTTGATAACAATTTAAAAGACCAAAATGATTAATTGTATAACGAATAGCGCCTGCCTTGCCGCGGTTAGGCTGAATGTTAATCACTTTGACGCCGGTATTTGTAGCAACCCTGCAAGTTCTATCAGAAGAGCCATCACTGCCGACATAGATATTTTCCCTGGGCAAAATTCTTTTTAGACTTTTAATTGTTTGCCTGATGGTCAATTCCTCGTTATGAGCCGGCACAACGGCCGCCACTTGCTCTTTATTAAGACTAAAAAAATCAGCTTGGGCTGACTTGCTTGAATTAAATTTCTCACTGATAAAACGCATCAGCCCGATTACGGCCCAAACGCTAAAGTTAAAACCTGTAACAGTTATAAAGCCTATTAACCATGTCATAGGGATTGTAAACTATCCTTCATTTTGATGAGCCCTTCTTCTAAATTTACGCGCGGTTGCCAACCCAAGGATTTTAACTTAAAAGTGGATGGACAGCGGCTGTGATGATCCTCTATAAAGTGCGGCGCGAATTTTATACCGTTTTTTTGACGGCAAATTTTTTTTACCAGATCAGCCAAATCACGAATGGAAATCTCTTTTTCTGAACCGACATTGTAAACTTCGCCGACCGCTCCTTTTGCCAAAACTGTCAGCAAACCGCTGGTGGCATCATCGACGTATAAAAAACTGCGTGATTGCCTACCGTCACCATAAATCGTCAATTCTTGTTTGTTTAGAATACTGTTTATGAATTGCGGAATAACGCGCTGATCGCCCAAAGACATACCAGGCCCATAAACATTAAAAAAACGAACAATCACTGCCTTAGCTCCATACTTCCTGACATAATAAGCCACTACGCTTTCGGCAAAACGTTTTCCTTCTTCGTATGGACTACGCGGCCCAATAGGGTTGACGTTTCCATTATAAGATTCTTTCTGTGGGAAATTTTCCGGTTGCCCATAAACCTCACAGGAACTGGTAAACACTACTCGCGCCTTCTGTCGACGCGCTAATTCCATGACATTAAAAGTGCCGACTGACGAGGTGCGCAACATCTCTTTTCCCAATTTTGCGATATTCGGCACTCCGGTCGGGCAAGCCAAATGAAAAATATAGCGAAAAGATACCTCCTGCATGGCGGTTATAAATTCAGGCGCGGTAATGTCTAATTCGTAAAACTTAAAATTTGAATTTCCGCGAAGAACGGCTACGTTTTTTTTATTCCCGGTAACAAAATTATCCACCGCGTAAACCGTATAGCCTTTTTCCAATAACAACAGGCAGAGGTTAGAACCGATGAACCCGGCGCCGCCAGTTACTAACACTTTTTTCTGAGCAGCTTTTTCTTTAGTAATTAAAACCATAAATACTGGAAATATCGATCTGAAAAAAATAACTTAGCCCAGTATTATATAGTATGAGAATAAAATCTGTCAACGCGCGATACACAGGTTAATATTCTTCCCCACTTTATCCACATTTTAAACCTTGATTTTTTTTCTAAAAATAATAAAATCAATTTCTACTGAGCTCTTGACACGCGCCATTGACTAATCCAACCGGTATGCTAAATTGGCTTGACGAGCACCGACTGCCTTGATATACTAATCGGATTTGAATCAATTTATCGGTTAACAACCTAGGTAAAATATTTAAGGAGGGATTAAACGTTCCTTTTTTATTTTATCTAAATTTATGCGCGCCCTTTACGCCCTTTGCGCTCCCCTTTTCCCAAACTGCTTTAAACTAGCCTGCCAATGCTTTGCCATTGATTTTTTTGCTGTCGAAAAATTGGTTATTTTTAAACATCAACCAACCAAAATGTAATTGCGGTTGGTTTTTTTGATTAGACTGCCCGGGGTTTGTCATTCCGAGCGAAGTCGAGGAATCTCTTTTCGATTAAACAAGGGATCCCACCCAAAGGGTGATCAGCCTCTGGCTGGCCTCGACAGGCTCGGGATGACAGAACGGTGCTTTGCTTGTTCTCCGCCAGTCTCCGCTTCTTATCTTTACCGAAATACCCAAGTAAAACCCAGCTGATAGTTTACTCTCGTAAATTATCAATTGGGCTTTACCCCGCATTAACTTAGAATGGTTTCGTTCTATAACCATTCAAGATTAGTGCGGGGGAAAATCCCCGCCCCAAAATTTAAATGGGGATAAAGGTCGAGGCGGCAGACTGCCAAAAAGTCTGCAACCTAAAAACTAAACTTTATCCTTCTATTATAAGTCCACTATATATATTATATGTTGGGGTTATAACAGGGACAACAATTATGCAAACATTCAGCAAATTTCTATTAGTTTCCATGTTGCTTTTCGTGCTCGCTCCAGTCGCCGCGTTGGCGCAGGTCACTACTGGCCTCACCCGCGATTCCGGTGGCGGTGCAGCCCCGATCATTAAAACTAAATGGGAAATGAACGGCCCTTGGACTGCCTTAAAAGGGACCGACGACGCCATCACAGCTGGCGCCCAATTTAAGGCCCCTGGCGTCTGGGATGCCACTATGCAATATTCCGTCTGCGCGGTTGTAACCGATCCAGATGGTGTGGCCGACATCAACGCGGTCTATGCCGACATCTATTACCCAACCGCTATGGCTCTTCACGAAAGCGTGCCTACCACTGACGTAATTAACGGCGGCACCACCGCCAATCCAGATTACGGACAAGGCGCTTGCGGCAACCAAATCGGCGACGAAGCCAAATTGACCAAATTGCCAAAGATGGATGGTTACAATTTATTTTGCGACACCATCAAAAATCATAACAACAACTTGCCGACATTCTCTGCTACTGTATACACCTACAACGAAATCTGCGCCGCTGACGGCGAATTAATGAAAGAGACTGCTTCCGTGTACTGTGCCGACCGCACCTTACGCTGGGAGGACCCAGCCGGTACCTACAAAATTACAGTATTTTCCTTAGATAAAGCTGGTGTCTTTAGCAATCTCTTGGAGAATAACTTTACCTACCTCCCGTTAACTGCCTACGCTGTTGACTTTACCAATGTTAACTACGGCCTAGTTAAATTAAACACCCACAAGCTGATTTCCGGTGACTTAACTTTTGGCACCGCCGCTCAACCGACTGTCCGCAATATCGGCAACACTCGGTTATACATGGGTGTTAAGCAAAATGACATGGGATTAGGCACTACTGACGGCGTTTATAACGTCAAATACGACGGCCGCGTTGGCAATGCCGAAGCTGACTGGAAAAATTATTGGCCAGAAAGCCATGTTTGGTTCGAAGATATTCTTGATTTATCCGAGACTGAAGAAATGGATTTCTCCATTTTAATCACCAAATTCCCGGCCCCAAGCACCACCTACACTGGTACCATGATTTTAGATGCCAAGATGGCGAACTTCCGCATGTGTGGAACTCGATAAGCTAATTACTGGTAATTACTAGCAATAATAATTACTGTTAACCAAAACGGTCCGATTCTTTCGGGCCGTTTTTGGTTACCAATTTTTCTTGACTTCTAACGACTGCTCTGCTAAAGTGAGGGGATTTATCGTAGGAAATTTCTCTTGCCAATAAGCCATCTTTATGGCATTTAAAAATTAAAACTTATGTACACAAACGCTTTCAAAAAATTGGTGATTACTGCTCTAACCATCATCATTTTTATCCCCAGCACAGCGCTAGCTATCGGAATGATGTCCCAGCCCATAGAAATTCAAGGCGCTCTACGCGGCCAAGAAATTAAAGACAGCCTGGACATTTTAAACTCAGAGGATAAAATCGTCCAATTTGATTTAAACGCCGAAGGCGCGATTGCCAAATGGGTTACTTTTTACAATGCTAAAGGCGAGTCGATCAGCAATGTGCAAATGCCGGCCAAAGGGAACTTCAATGTACCGCTAATTATCAAAATTCCAGAGGACACGCCTAACGGCACCTACAACGGCAGCCTCACCATTTTCTACAACCCAGGGGTAGGCGAAGCCGCCGAAGGCTCCAGCAATACCGTGATGCAACAAGTGAGCCGCGAGGTATTTATCACCGTGACGGACAAAGAAAACACGGATTTTACAGCTTCGATTACTCCTCAAACCTATGTCCTGGAAAAGGAAACAGATTTAAAAATTAACGCCGCTTATACCAACAACGGCAACGTGGAAATCAAACCAGACCTGGAACTAAAAATCAGCCAAGACGGCAAATCTCTTTTTAAAGCCATCTTTCCTTATCCTGACGATCAAGATCCTCTTAAACCTTTGGCCCAAAAAACGATTGTCGTAACCTACCCAACTGCCGGACTGGAAAAAGGCAACTATAACGCCAATATTCGGGTGCTCTTAAACGGGCAGGAAAAATACACCGACAGTTTTAAATTTACTGTCGGGCTTTCGGCCGAAGAAGCAATGTCGCAATCAAGCCCCAACCTAGCTACCGGACTTTTAAATTCCCATAATTTAACTTATCTAGTCTGGATTTTAATTTTGGGAACAATGATCTCTGTTGTATTTATCAAATTTAGACCGCGGGATAAAAAAACCGCGCACAAGCCGCGCGCCCCAAAAAACAATTCATAAAATATCTTCTAACCTCTGCTCTTTCGAGGCCCCACGCCCCAAGAGAGTCGCCCAACTTATGTTGTATCTTTTTTCCAAACTTAAAAAACCCCATTTAGCCTGGGGCAGTTTGATTTTTTTTACGGTCGCGATTTTCGCGATTAATTTCGTTATTGGCGGCTTTCCCATCAAAACTCAGGCCGGCGACCAAATGTGCCAGGCGCCGGTTGATGCCGTGCTTTTGATGGACCGTTCCGGCTCCATGACCGAAGGCGGGAATCTTAGTGTTTGCGAATGGAGCGATGTGGAATGGGTGGGGTCCTCCTCAATGCAGTGCGTTAAACATATTGATACTAACCAGACCAAAGCCTGGTGCGACGCCAGACCTAAATGCTTTGCAGACAGCCCGGATCCGATTTATACGCCAGCCACCAATGCCCAAATTACTGACGCCAAAAACGCGGCTGACACTTTTTTAGGCCTGCTCGGCGACCAAGACAAATCTGCTTTGGTTTCGTTTGCTAATACTGCGGTCTTAGACAAAGGACTCTCTGCCAACCATGCCGCGACTCAGGCGGCGGTTGATGCGTTGACACCCTTTGGCGCCACCAACATCGGCGATGCCATTTCTGCCGCCATCCAAGAACTCAATTCAACTCGCGCCAACCCGCAAGCGGCTAAAACAGTTATTCTTTTAACCGATGGCCGAGCCAACAAGCCTAACGGCGACGGCCTCGACGAAAATCCGGCCGACGTGGCCTACGCCATTGCTCAAGCCAATGTTGCCGCCGCGACGGGCATCAAAATTTTTACCATCGGCTTAGGCACTGACGTTAACGACGACACGCTCGAAAATATCGCCAGCATTACCGGCGCCGAGTATAATTTCGCGCCCAACGGCGCCTATTTAGAAAATATTTACAACAGCATCGCCTCACGTGCCTGCCGGTATGGATCAATTTCCGGCTGTAAATACAATGACTCCAACGACGACGGCAGTTTAACCGGCGAAAATCCGGTGGCTGATTGGAAAATTAACTTAACCTCTGGAGCAGTGGTGCTGACGCAAGAAACAGACGACGCTGGCTGTTTTCAATTCGCCGGACTATTACCAGGCAATTATACAATTGACGAAAACAACAACCTCGAACCGTACCGTCAAACTTATCCTTTAACTCCGTCTTACAGCGTTATGCTAGCTGAAGCGGAAAATTTAAATAATTTGAACTTTGGCAACTACTTCCCGACCTGCGGCAACAGCCGGATTGATGATGATATGGGAGAAATTTGCGAACTTGGCGAGACTAAAGATTGTACTGCCACTGATAATTACCCAGGCAAACAAAGCTGTAGTGCTGACTGCCGCGGCTGGGGCAGTTGCATTGCGCAAGAATCCTGCGGCGACGATATCAAAAATGGAAACGAAGAATGTGATGGAACTGACGGCGTAGGAGAACACTATACCTGCAACCAAGCCTGTAGCCTGGTTTATGTCCCCTATTGCGGCGATCAAATAAAAAATCAACCTAGTGAAGAATGCGACGGCGACACGGCCAAAACTTGTACCACCACCCAAGGCTATAGCGGCATGCAATCCTGCCTAAGCTGTACCTGGAACACTTGCCAAACCAACGAACAGTGTGGCGACGGCGTTACCAATGGCCCGGAAATTTGCGATGATGGAATCAATAATGGAAACTATGGCTTCTGTAATCATGACTGCACCGGCCCAACACCCAGCGTCTGCGGCAACGGAACAAAAGAAGGTGGCGAAGAATGTGATGACAGCAATGTGTTGAACAACGACGGCTGTAGCGCCCAATGCACGATCGAAGTGCCGCCGACTTATTGCGGCGATGGCATTAAAAACGGCAATGAGTCTTGCGATGACGGCACTTTAAACGGCACGCCAGGACATTGCAAGGCAACTTGCGATGGCACTGTTCCAGGTGGTGGCGACGGACCGGTTTGCGGGAATCAAGTTATTGAAACTCCGGAAGTGTGCGAAATTAACGACACTTTAGCCTGCACGACCACTAGCAGTTACGCTGGAAACAAAATTTGTAAAAATGATTGTACCGAATTTAGTAGCTGTAATTCGACTCTCTCTTGCGGCGATGGCATCAAGAACGGGCCGGAATCTTGTGATGATGGCGAGCTAAACGGCCATGCCGAGCATTGCAACTTAACTTGCGATGGCAATATTCCTGATGGGGGCGGTGGCGGCGGACCAATCTGCGGCAATCAAATTATTGAGTCTCCTGAAATTTGCGAACTCGGCGGAAGTAAAATCTGCACCACTGCATCTGGCTATAGCGGCACTCAAACTTGCCAAAATGATTGCGCTGGATTTAATAGCTGTGTGACCGCGGAAACCTGCGGCGATGGCATTAAAAACGGTAGTGAAACTTGCGATGACGGCATTCTAAACAACACTGCCGGGCATTGCAATCTCACTTGCAATGGAACGACTTCTGCTGGCGGTGGAAGTGGCGGTAGCGACGATGGTAGCGGTGGTGGATCTGGCGATGGCAGTAATGGTGGTGGCGGGAGTGGCGCTGGACCTGGCTCGATTTTTAATTTTAACGGTGGTGGTAGCGGCACCGGCAGTAGTGCCGGACCCGGCACCGGCAACAGCGGTAACACTGTCAGCAACACTGATACTAGCTCTGGCACCGGCAGTAATGCTCCAACTGATCAAACACCTACCTCGCCAATAGTTTTAGGCGCAACCGGCGCGCCAAGTTTAACCATTATCAAAATTACTAATTTGACTGAGGGTGTTAGATTTGCTAACCCTGGCGATAAAAATATTGAATACAAAGTAGGCATCAATAATAACGGCAATTTAACCGCTTATCAAATTACCTTAAACGATGTTCTGCCAGCTGGCTTTACCCTTAGCGACACTGGTTTGGGTTCTGGCTCCTGGCCGCTCGGCGATTTACCGGCTGGCGCGAGCCGCGAGTTTAAATATTTGGTAAATGTCGGATCTACAGTCACGCCCGGCGTTTACGTTAATACCGCTTCTGCCCGCGCTTTAAATCACGATCCAGTAACCGCGACCGCTAAACTGGAAGTTAAAGGAGTAAAAGTGGCTGGCATCGAATTGCCGAAAACCGGTTTTAGCTGGCTGGAATTTTTTGCCATCGCCGGCGGTTTAATCACTGCCTTTTCCCTGTCCCAAATCTTGCGCCGTAAATTAAATGAGTCTACCTCGAAAATCAATAATTAAAAAATCTAGGTCTAAATCATTGATAATCAAAAAGCGCCAGCGTCTGCTTAAAGCTCTAGTAACCATGCTAGGGCTTTTGGGCGTTCTGATGAGTTTATATTTGATTATCCTGCCATTGTACCCGATCGTAAAATTTCGGGGACAGGCCGTACTGCAAAACTTGCCAATCGCTTTTTTTGATAAAAATGAGGCGATAACAGATGACCTCTGGCTCAATAATTTAAATCTGTCGACTAATCGGTTGATTATTAAAAAAATCGGTGTTGACGCGCCAATTGTTGATTCAATCAACGGCGACTGGGCGCTCTCGCGTGGCGCCTGGCATCTGCCTAAAACTTCGACGCCGGACAAAGGCGGCAACACCGTACTTTCCGGCCATCGCTTTAAATATCTGCCGCCGCATAATTTGACGTTCTATCTTTTTCATGAGCTCGCCCAAGACGATCAAATCTATGTCATTTGGAACGGTAAACTCTATCATTACCGCGTCACCGGCATCAAAATCGTCGCGGCCACTGATTTGTCGATTTTAGCTCGCACCGCCACGCCGACTTTGACGATGTTTACCTGCGAGCCGCTGTTTTCGACCGAAAAAAGGCTGGTGGTGACGAGTGAATTGGTGGAGTAAACTGAATTTGTAACCTTGCAACAAGTTTGTCATCCCGAGCTTGTCGAGGGATCCCTCGCTCGAAATTTTCAATTTACTAATTTTCAATTTTCAATGAATTTTCAATACTAAATGAACAAATTTTCAAACTGTTTGGAAATTAAGTTATTAAAAATTGAATGTGGGTTGTTTGTAAATTGAAAATTGAGAATTGAAAATTAAGCACTTTGTATTTCCATTTTTTTAATTTTACCCCATAAGTGATATACTATAAAAAGTATGTCTATTTCAAACTCTCCCCAATCAACCCTCCCCTCTTGGTTTACCAATATTTTTCTGGGCGGTTATTTGATTAGGCTGGCAAAATGGATCGTTGGCACAAAAAGCCGGCTGGATCAAACCGTCGCCAAGGAACAAACTGAGGTTCGCAGATTACGGCGCCACCAAGAATCTTGGCGCAAATTTTTGGTTGATTCATTTAAAATTTTTAAAGACTTCTTTATCCCCCACGACGGCAACGACCACCGGCCAAAAATTTTACGGCCGCGTGCTTTAACCGTAATCATTCTAATCGCGACGCTCCTTAAACTATCGGCAATCGGCACCTTGTTTTTTATCTATCCCTCTCGGGCGCATATGTCCGAACTTTTAACTGAACAGCTTTTGGCGCTCACCAACCAGTCGCGAGCCGCGTCCGGGTTACCGGCGCTCTCTATGGATCCCGAACTAACCAAAGCGGCCAACTCCAAAGCGACTGATATGCTAGAGCGCAATTATTTTGCCCACCAAAGCCCAGGCGGCAACTGGCCTTGGGATTGGATTGATCAAAACTCTTATTCTTACTTGTACGCCGGAGAAAACCTGGCGATGAATTTTAGTTCAGCTGAATCTGCCCACCAGGCACTAATGCTTTCGCCCGGCCATAAAAAAAATATTTTAAGCGAACGATATGCAGACGTCGGGCTCGCCGTGGTTAACGGTACGATTGACGGCGAAGAAACAAGCCTGCTCGTGGAAATTTTTGCCGCGCGCCGACCGGTGGAGACGGCGATCGTAAAACTGACCGAGCAACCGGCACCGCTCAAACCGATTTTGCCTGCGCCAGTTTTGATCCCTGCCACGCCAACAGTAACCATGGCTGGAACAGACAGTTCAGCCAGTTCAACCGCTGTTTTGGCTTTAGATTCACCAGCCGTTTTTGAGAGTCCGCAACCCTCGCTTGAACCAGCCACTGCAACAATAAAGTTAGCTGACGCAACGCCATCAAACACATCCACATCAACGGCAATAATGCCACTAACTCCATTCTTCGCAAATTCGGCCGCCACTGCGACCGAGGATTTGACCAACCGCCTGCCAGCCTATCAACTGGCAACGACACCGCCCAGTCCTAACCCAGAACTGTTGACAGCCGCGCCGACGACAATTCAAGTTTTCTCGAATAATGATCACGGTTTATTAAATCTCGCCCTCTCCTTACTGCGCGCCTCGCGCTGGGCATTCGTCGGCATCATTGGATTATTGACGCTGGCATTATTCATCAATATTTTTGTCCGCATCGAGATCCAGCATAAACCGGTTATTTTCCAAACATTAATGGCAATCGTCCTGATTATCGCCTTAGTTTCGGTCCGCGTGCATTTTGTTGAAGGACTGACTGAACGAATAGCAGTATTATAACGCAAACGACTGTTTTAATTTCTAAACACGACTTTCCAAGAAACAATAACCAAGTGTCCAAATAATAACCAATTTTCAAATAGCCAATAATCAAATTATTTGGTTATTGATTATTGTAATTTATTTGGATACTTGTATCTTGGAGATTGGTTATTCACTTTAACCAATTAACCCATTCGTTAAAGTTGCTTTTCCCGCGGCTTTAGTGTATACTCAATTTAAAGCTCAAAAAATCATCTAGGAGGGATTCCCTCTTTTTTTAATTATTAAGGCCAGCATGGAGCAAGTCTTAAAACTAGACTGCCCTCGTCTAGTTTCGCCCTTTTTTAATAATCAATTCGAGCCGACTTACGTCAAGTGGTTGGCTTATTTTATTTGCCTATGAAAAAAATTCTATTAAGTGTTTCGATTATTATGCTCGTCGCCGCGGCCAGCGTCGGAATTACCGCGTCCTACTTCTCTGACACCGAAAAATCAGTTGGCAATACCTTATCCGTCGGCACGATCGATATTTCGATCAATGATCAAAACCCTTGGTCCCAGCAATTTGCTTTAAAAGACATGAAGCCCGGCTACACTGACTACATCAATTTTGAGGTTCAAAATGCCGGCCCATCAGCCAACCCGGTTGACGTCTACAAACGCATAATTATCGATCCTTTAACCGCTTTCTCCACTGGCGTTCAAACCGAACCGGAATGTATAGAAGAAAACGGCACTTGGGACAATGCCGCCAAAACCTGCTCAACCCCGACTGCCGAGGATAATCAGATTGACAAAGCGATTAAGTATGATTTGATTGTCCACGTTTTCGATGCGACTGGAACAGAAGTTTGGTGGCAAACGATTTACGATGATGAGGTTAGCATCAAAGACGTTTACTATAATCCAGATACCAGCGCTTATGACCGCTACGTTTATTTGGGCTTGATTCCGGCTGGCGGCAAAATGAAAGTTGAGCAAAGCTATAAGATGGCCGAAGAAACCACCAACTGGGCACAGGGAGATGTCATGACTTTTGATATTGAGGTAAAAGCTGAGCAGGTAAAAGGCAAAGTGGTTTTAGACAACAAGATCGAGAAAAAAGATGATGCGTATTACTGGAAAATCACCCAGGCTGATGATATTCAAGGTATTTTGACTTTTGTCCCCAAAAACCCGACTTTTGATTTTGATTTTGAGGGCTATGCGCCCTCTGCCAGTACTAGTTACACGCTGGTCGTCGGCACTGACCCATGGTTTAGCGGAAAGACAATTGACACTGCTGTCTCTGGCGCTGATGGGAGCATTACGCTAAATGGTGATGTGGAGCTGAGCACTGATCTCAAAGATAAAAAAGTCTGGCTGGTCTTAACTGCTGATTGGAACGAAGCCGGCATGACCGCCTGGAATCCAACACAATATTTATTTGAAACTGGACTCATCTGGTACGACGATACAAATTTGTAAATGTGGTTTTCTGTCATCCCGAGCTTGTCGAGGCCAGCCAGAGGCTGATCACCCTTTGGGTGGGATCCCTGCTAGCAGGCAGGCCTTGTTTAAATAAAAAAAGCGATTCCTCGACTACGCTCGGAATGACAATAGTTGGGCAGATAGTAATCGAAAAATTTTTAAAAGTGAATCAAACGAAAAACTAATTTCTCCTGCGCTCAGTCGTTGGAAGCAACGATTGACTGCAAGGACAAAGCGTTATGAAGAGAATTCTTCTTAGTCTAAGCGTCATCGCCGCTGTCGTCGCCATCGCGGCCGGCGTGACCACCGCTTTCTACCAAGACACCGAAACTTCCACTGGCAATACTTTTGCCGCTGGCGGAATCGATCTTAAAGTAGACAGCACTGCTCATTACAATGGCATGGTTTGTGTTTGCCCAGCTGGCGCCGCGTGCACCTGGCAACCAGAGACAAATACACAACCGCCCTTTTACCCAGCACAAGGCTCAGCTTGTACTGGCACCTGGGGACAGACCGACTTAAAAGACGGGATCCGCCGCTTCTTTGATTACAAAGACTTAAAGCCCGGTGATCACGGCGAAGACACCGTGAGTTTGCATGTGATTGGCAATGATGCCTGGGGCAAATTTGATATTGCCAATGTCTTAGATTTAGGCAACACTTGCGTGGATCCGGAAACCGAGGCCACAGCTGATGCCGACTGTTTTAATCAAGTACCTGGCACACCAGAACCTGACCCGAATGGCGAACTGCGCGAAAATTTGATGTTCTCGGTCTGGTTAGATCAAGGAACCATTCCTGGCTTCCAAAATAATAATCCAGAAGGAACTATTATTGATCACGAGGAAGGCGACAACATCTGGCAGAGAGAAGTCGAACCAATAATCATCACCCCTGGTACAATTGACGCCGGTGGTGAATCATACTTACTTTCCGACGCCTTAAAAGCTGTCTATCAAATTGCTTGTCTGCAATCTCCGGCAGATGGCCACACCAGTTATGGCCCTTGCCACGGCATCGCCGAAGATGGCCGCATGGTTGGCAGTGCTGTTTACTACTTTGGAATCGACTGGGATTTACCGCTGGCCACCGGCAATGAAATCCAAACCGACGAACTTAAAATGGATTTAATCTTTAAAGCAGTCCAACAACGCAATAATCCGTCGCAAACATTCTAACTTATTAGATTGACCTTGTTTATGTCATTCCGAGCGAAGTCGAGGAATCTCTCATTTCTGATATCGCTTGATTCAAAGCTTCGTTGAACTGGAATGCACTGCGGCCAACCTAATAAAAAAACTCTATGAAAAGAATAATCATAAGTCTCATGATCATTGCGGCGACTGCGAGTCTGGCGACGGTAGCGGTAAAATACACCACTGCCTTGCTTTCGGACAACG
>Ga0209211_10008730_pt1 | contig 13769 bp, 6 predicted proteins | sample RifGroA2_FD_183992 | JGI IMG/M metagenome (GOLD analysis project Ga0209211, IMG submission 183992) | Groundwater microbial communities from Rifle, Colorado, USA - Groundwater A2 (SPAdes) (version 2) | ecosystem: Environmental > Aquatic > Deep subsurface > Groundwater | place: Rifle, Colorado...
TCCGCAAAAAATGGACGATGCCGATCAGGGATTGGAAAGCGGCGTTAAACCGGTTTACTATCCAGTTCGAAGACCGGATGCCGCAGCAGTAGAGAAACCCCGTTTACACAAAATCCGGGACACCCTCACCAAGTGATAGAAGGGGCAAAGGATCAGCCCATTCCAATGCACTCATATCAACATACACCGTCTTTGGACGCTTCCTAGTTCTTAGCTTATCTTTCACGCCGCCCAGTTCGGCAGAACACTCACCATCCCGGAAATTTCTTCCCAGTTTAATAGTTGCTGCGGTTAGCTGAGCAGCATCGTTCCAATCTATTTCCATTGCATCTCCGTACAAAACATAAATATGCTGTCATAACCAAGCCGCTTAGTCTCACTACAAGCTCATCTTTCGTTGAACTTGATCACCAACTAACAAGCGAATGAGAGCCGCATCACATTTATTTTAAGCGTGACCGGCAGAGAACACGGTTCGGCATATTCATCCAGTGGGGCACAAGAGGCTTTTGTGCGGGCACCCGCACGGCGCGCCGTGCCCCTACAATCCTCCCAGCGACTTCTCGAACTCCTCTACCGGCACCGGCTTGCTGAACAGATAGCCCTGATAAGCCTCGCAGCCATGGTGTTTCAGGAACAGGCGCTGTTCATCGGTTTCCACGCCTTCGGCGACGACATCCAGGCCGAAGTTTTGCGCCAAGTCGAGGATGGTGCGCACCATGACTGCATCGCTGCTGTCGGTGGCGATGTCGCGCACGAAGCTCTGGTCGATCTTGATCTGGTCCAGCGGCAGCTGCTTCAGATAGGACAGCGACGAGTAGCCGGTGCCGAAGTCGTCCATCGACAGCGCCACCCCGATTTCCTTCAACTCGCGCATTTTCGCGACGACGTCGGCGACATCGCTCATCACTACGCTCTCGGTCAGCTCCAGCTTCAGCCGTGAAGCATCGACGCCATGGGCGCGCAGTTCGTCGACGACCTGCTCGACGAATCCGCGCTGGCGGAATTGCGCCGAACTGACATTGACCGCGATGGTCAGATCGCGCGTGACCTTGTAGTTGCGCCAGATCGCCAGTTGGCGACAGGCCGTCTCCAGCACCCAGCTGCCGATATCCAGAATCAGCGAACTCTCCTCCGCAACCGGGATGAATTGTCCCGGCGAGACCATGCCGCGCACCGGATGCTGCCAGCGCACCAGCGCCTCCACGCCCAGCGGACGGAATTCGTTATCCACCTGCACCTGGTAATGCACGCGCAACTCCCGATTGGGAATCGCATTGCGCAAATCCGCCTCCAGCCGCGCGCGCGTCTCCACCGCCAGCTGCATGGCCGGATCGAAGAACCGCACCGCGTTGCGGCCGGACTCCTTGGCCTGATACATCGCCATGTCGGCCTGCTTGAGCAGGGTCTCGACCAGATCGACATTGCCCCGATACAGGCTGACCCCGATGCTGGGCGAACTGTGATGCACGTTGCCCTTGAGCAGGTATGGCTCGGTCAGCTTCATGCGGATTTTCTCGGCGATCAGCGCGGCCCGCTGCGACGACTCCTCCGCATCCTTGCCGAGTTCCTCGATCAGCACCACGAATTCGTCGCCGCCCAGCCGCGCCACGGTATCCATCTCGCGCACGCAATGCTTGATGCGCTGCGCCACCTCGATCAGCAACAGATCGCCGTAATCGTGGCCCAGCGTGTCGTTGAGCAGCTTGAATCTATCCATGTCGAGGAACAGGATCGCCCCGTAGGCATGGCTGCGCGCCGATGACGTCAATGCCAGACGCAGGCGGTCCTGCAACAGCCGGCGGTTGGGCAACTGGGTCAGCACATCGTAGAACGCCAGGTTGCGTATCTCTTCCTCGGCCTGCTTGCGCGCGGTGATGTCGCTGAAGATCGCGACGTATTCGGTGATCTCTCCCTGCGCGTTCCTGACCGCGGTGATCGTCAGCCACTTCGGATAGATCTGACCGCTCTTGCGCCGGTCCCACATCTCTCCGCTCCAGTTGCCCGTTTCCTTCAACTGCCGCCACATCTCCGCGTAGAAGTCCTTGTCCTGGCGTCCCGAACCGAGGATGCGCGGATTCTTGCCCAGCACCTCCTCCATACCAAAGCCGGTGGTTTCCTCGAAGGCGCGATTGACGCGCAGGATGTTGCCGTCGGCGTCGGTAATCATGATCGCCTCGTGCGTCTCGAAGGTCGCCGCCGCGATGCGCATCTGGTCCTCGGCATGTTTCTGCTCGGTGATATCCTGCACTGCGCCGACCGAGCGTAGCGGCTTGCCCGCCTCGTCGAAATCGCTGCTGCAATGCTCGCGCACCCACTTGACATGTCCGCTCGCAGTCAGCAGACGATGCACCACATCGTAGGGCTGTCTATCCTCCAGCGATTGGGTATAGGCCTGATTCACCTTGTCGCGGTCGTCCGGATGGATCACGTTCTGGAAATTTTCGTAGGACGGTTCGAATTTTGCCGAATCGAGTTCGAATATCCGGTAAATTTCGTCGGACCAGCGCAGCTCGCCGCTCACCAGGTTCAGCTCCCAACTCCCCAGTTGGCCCATATGCTGGGCCTCGTTCAGCAACTCCCGGCTATGTTGCAATTCCAACAGCACCCGTTTGCTCTCGGTGACATCCATGCCCGAACTCAGAACGCCTGTAATACCGCCTTCTGCATTGGTCAAATAAGTACTTTGCCAGGCAATCAGACGCTGTCTGCCATCCCGACACAAAACGCTATTTTCGAACCGCTCCGCCGACTCGAGATTGCCGGTCATCAATTGCAGGAAAACCGGGTAAACCAATTCGTACCCCTCGGGCTGCGGCAAGCAGGTTGAAAACCAGTTGCGTCCCAGCAACTCGCCCTCGGCGTAACCCAGCAGACGCTGCGCGCTACGATTGATCATGATGATGTTGCCGGTGCTATCGAGTGCAACGATCAGCACCTGCACCGTATCCAGATAGCGCTGATTGATATCGCGCTCCTGCTGCAACGCCATCTCGGCCTGCTTGCGCTCGGTGATGTCGGTGCGTATCGCGATATATTGCGTGGGCTTGCCATGATCATTCAGGTAAGGGACGATGGTCGTCATCACCCAATAGAGGGCGCCATTTTTGGCTCGGTTGCATATCTCGCCATCCCACACCTTGCCCGCCGCAATGCTCCGGTACATGTCTTTGAAGAATTCGGCCGAATGCACACCGGAATTCAACAACCGATGGTTATGGTTCAGCAGTTCCTGCGCCGTATAACCGCTGATCTCGCAGAATTTCTCATTGACGTAGGTGATCGTGCCCTGCACGTCGGTCGTCGCGACTATCGCATGCTGATCCAGTGCGAACTTCTGGTAGCGCAGTTCGTCTAGCGCACTGATCGCCTGCTCCTGACTTTCTCGCAATGCCTTCTCGATATATTCGCGCTCGATGACTTCTTCCTGCAGCTGCTCGTTGGTCACGTTCAGTTCGCGGGTGCGCTCCTCGATACGCTCTTCCAGCGACTGGTACAAACCCTGCAGATTTTCGGTCATGCAGTTGAAGGCGCTCGCCAGCATGCCAATCTCGTCGGTTCCCGATTCATCCACCCGCTTGGACAAATCCCCCTGGGCAATCTGCCCGGCGGTGTGGGCAAAACCCTGGAGCGAGCGCACCATGGCGCGCCCCCAGTAGAGCGCGATCAGGCCCGCAAACAGCGTCAGCGCCAGCAGCCCCCCCAACAGCAGGGTGCGCTGGCGATATAAAGGCGCAAACGCCTCGTCGGCATCCATCTTGACCACCAGCCCCCAGCGCAACTCCGGCAGATAGCGCCAGGCGGCAGCCACCTCCGTGCCGTTGTAATCGGTCGCCAACCCGCTGCCGCGCAACCCCTGCAAGGCGAAGCGCATCGGACTTGCACTGGTTCTCAGGTCGATCCTGCGCTGCATCGCCGCCTGCGGATCGCTACGCAACGGTACGACGATCAACGCCTCCCCGCTGCCCGTCGATTTGGCCAGCGTGGCCTCGCCGGTCGCGCCTAGTCCGCTCAGATCCCCGGCCACCCGATAGATGCTGTCCGTGCCGAGTTGCGCCGCAACCACGCCCAGTAACTGGCCGCCGCGCAGAATGGGCACGGTGATGAATGCCGCGGGCGCATTGGAGGGCGCATAAGGCTCGAAATCGGAAATACTGCTCTCCAGCGTCATGCGCGATTCACCGAACGCTCGGGCAAGTTGCGAATTGCGATAAGGACCGTCGAGCAGATTGGTGGCGAAATCCGCCTCGTGCTTGTCGGTATAGATAATCTCGCCCTGCGGCGAAATCAGGAACACGTCGTAGAACTGCGCCCCGTCGTAGATGAAGGTGGAAAAATAATCGCGTATCGCATGATCCGACTGACGGTATTGCGGCGAGTCCGGGCCGTATTGCAGGTATGCGCGCTGCAACTCGTCCATCGCCTGCGCGGTGCTACGCTCGCGCGCCAGAATCTGCGCATCGTGAACGCGTTCGGACAGATAGACTTTGATCAGCAACAGCTTGCGGTCCGCCAGGCGCGACATTCGCCCCAGCGTCTCGTCGCGCAGCGCCGTCTCGCTCTCCAGCAGCGTCAGCACACCGAACAGCGCCAGCGGCAGCAGCGCGACAACCACGAACCAGAGCAGGAAACGCTGGGTCAGCGAGGTGAATTTCATTGCGCAACTCCCATCAGGGACTGCTGCACCGCCAGCCATTCCGCATGGCTGCGATAGAACGGGAACGGCGCGGGCCGCACTGCGCCAGCGGATTGCCAGACGATGCGAAATTGCCCGTCAGGGCGCGCCTGTCCGATGCGCACCGTTTTCCACAAATGGCCGTTACCGAAATCCACTGCCAGCATCCCGCCGGGCGCCAATACGGATTGATGGGGCAGCACGGTCTTCACCAGCACCAGGTCGGCCGACCCCAGCTCGCGTACGCTGTTCAGCCACAGCTGAACGCCGACGTAGCTCGCTTCCATCGGATCGTCCAGCACGCGCTGCTGGCCGAAACGTCGCTTGAAGCGCGCGACGAACGCCCGGTTCTCCGGGGTATCCACGCTCTGGAAATAATTCCAGGCGGCATAGTGTCCGGCGAGCAGATTTGCACCCATCGCCGCCAGCTCCACTTCGGCGATGCTGGTCGAAAACACCGGAATCTGCTCCGCAGCGATGCCGGCATCATGCAGCGTCTTGAAGAAATGCAAGTTGCTGTCGCCGTTCAGCGTATTCAGCACGAAATCCGGACGCAGCCGCGCGATGTCCTGCACCACTGCGGCCATATCGGCAGCGCCCAACGAGAAATAGCGTTCGCCGAGCAACTGTCCGCCCTGCGCGAGCAGCATATCCGTGACCATGCGATTGGCGGTGCGCGGGAACACGTAATCCGAACCGACCAGGTAGAAACGTTTGCCGCGCTGCCGCATCGCCCACAGCGCCATCGGGATGATCTGCTGGTTGGGTGCGGCCCCGGTGTAAATAATGTCCGGCGACTGTTCCAGTCCCTCGTACTGCACCGGATAGAACAACAGATGACGATGTTTCTCGACGACCGGCTTGACCGCCTTGCGGCAGGCCGAAGTCCAGCAGCCGAACAGCGCCTGCACCTTGTCCTGCGCAATCAGCTTCTCGGCCTGCTGCGCGCAATACACGGCATCGGAACGGCAGTCGGCGACGACCATCTCGACCTGCGCGCCGTTCAGCCCGCCCGCCTCGTTCGCCTCCTCGACCGCCAGCCGAATCGCATCCACCAGCGGCGCCTCGCTGCCGGCCATCGTGCCTGTCAGCGAATGCAGCACGCCTATCCTGACGGCCGGTTTACTCTGCCCGTAATACAGATAGGTGAACAGAATCGCCACAACTATCGAGGCAATAACAGCAACGAGTGACGAATTGAATCTGCCGGTAAAAAGCTTTCTCATCTCTGCAACAATTTCCTGTCCGGTTTATGCATCCTGACGGGCATGGCAAATGTGCCACCCCTGATTATGAAACTTGCCACGCCCGTTTCCCACTAAGCCCGCAAGCGGGCAAGTGGCTGGTTATCCCGCAAGCGGGCGAGGAAAAGAACGAATCGCTACGCGAGTTTCACGTTAACGCACTCCCTTGCCGACCAAAAACCTTCCCAGCGGCTTATCGGCATACTGGATGTGATTCAACAGCCAATCCTTGATGGATTGTAACGCCAACAACTCTCCGCCATGCCTCAATCCGGTTTGCAGATGAGTGGCCTCGTTCACCAGTTGGACATGTTCCATATCGTGCCTTGCGATTTCGCCATAACCGTATTGCTCCATCAAACGATGCTCGGTCGCGAAATGAAAGGCCGTAAAGGACAGCAGGTCTTCGAACAAGTTGTGCAGCGTATCGTCGCCCTCGCGATTCTTGATCGCACCATTTAGACGATTGACCAGGCGCACCAGTTCGCGATGCTGTTCGTCGATCTCGGTGACACCGACATGATGCTCGCGGTCGAACACGATCCAGGCTTCAGGGTCGTTCACGGCGAACGGCTTGCCGCCGAAATAGGTATAGGTATTCTTGCCGCTACGTTTACTGTCGTACATCGCGGCATCGGCCGCAGCCAACAGGCTGTCCATTTCATTGCCGTTATCCGGGAAGATGCTGATGCCGATGCTGGTTCCGACGCTGCATTCCCGCCCGTCCGGCAAAATCATGGCCTGGGCGAAAGCCTGCAATATCTTTTCTGCCACCTTCTCAATCTCGGCCGGATGGTCTATTTCTCCGGCGACGATGGCGAATTCGTCGCCACCCAGACGCGCCACGCTGTCCACTGCACGCACACAGGCCAGCAGGCGTTGCGCCACCATTCTCAGCACCGCGTCTCCGGCTTCGTGTCCATATATGTCGTTGATCGGCTTGAAGCCATCCAGATCGAGGAATAGCAGCGCGACGTGCTTCCTGTTCCTGCGAGCCTGCGACATGGCCTGCGAAAGGCGATCGAAGAACAATGCCCGGTTCGGCAAGCCGGTGAGCCGGTCGTGATAGGCCAGGAAGTTGATGCGCGATTCGGCCTGTTTGCGCGCCGTGATATCGATAAAGGAAATCAGCACATGGTCGAGCGTATCCAGGCTCTCTTCCGCCACCGACAAATTCAGCAGCAACTCTTTCCTTTCTCCTCCGCCATCGCGTACCGGCACTTCATAAGCGAAACGGGATTCCCCAGCGGCGAGCGCCGCCAGTTCTTCGGCAAAGCAAATCCATGAATCTTCCAGAAAATATCTGGGCATATGCTGCTTCAACTCTTCCTTGCTCTTCACGCCGAAAAAATCCAGCCCTTGCTGGTTGACCGCGAGTATCCGGACACTCAAACCGCAATGCTTCACTTCTTCGGGATGAGCCTTGAAATAGCCGCGAAAATCATGCACACCGGATGCGGAAAGTCGCTCAAAACGAGCCTTGACCTGCGAGAAATCCTCTTCCAGTATCGGCACGGCAGCGCTGTCGAACAGGCTGTGATACTGCCTCTCGCTTTTCAGCAGCGCGGCATCCGCCTGTACTTTATGTTCGAGCAGAATTGCCAGCTGCGCGGCCTGCTCGCGTTGCCGCCGTTGCCATCCCCATGCGACCGAAATCGTGAATACGAGCAAAGCCAGCGACAAGGCCAGCAACTCGACCTGGTCGACCAGCGCATAGGCTTCTTTTTCCGACATCTTGGAAATCAGCACCCAGGGCGTTTCCGCGATCGGCGTGGCGAACGACAGCACCGGAGCGCCCTGATAGTCGTGTGCATGCTCAAGTAGCCCATTCTTACCCTGCACTGCCTGCGCTGCGGCCAAGTCTGGCGTATTCAGCGGCAAACTGAATTCCATCGGCGCCGTCTCGCGATGGCGCAACCGACTCAGGAACTGAACCTTGTCGCCGTCGATGCGCACCAGTTGCGTTTCGGCAGTCTCGCTCTTGACCGGCCAGGTCTCGATCAAAGGGAACAGGTAGCGGCTCGGATCTTCCGAAAAATAGATCGCACCGGAGGGTTTGCCCGCCACGCTCAACGGGCTGATGAATCCCAGCCCAACCGGCAAGCGGGCGTCGTCGTGACGGTGCAGGTCGATCAGCCGGATGCGGCCCGAGCGCATGGAGCCCAGCGCGGCTTCCGTCATGTCTTCTTCGTGCTCGATGAACCTGCCGACATGCAAGACAAAACGCCCGCTCGCATCGTAGAGCGCAATCGCATGGTAATGGTGAGCATCGATGAAGGCGCGCAACCTGTTCTCGATGCGCAGGCGCTGAATGCCGTCCCTCATGCCATCGGACATCCATTGTTTCACTTCGGTCGCGAAATAGGAATCGATCGCCAGGGTATTGATGTCGGAATGGCGATCGTCCAGCCACGCTCCGATCTGGCTGGCTTTCAGTATGCCGATCGCAGCGATCTTTTCCTTCTGGCTGTCCTTGACCGCCTCGCGCAGGTTACCGAACACCAGGCTGCCGACCAGCAGAAACATCGCAAATACCCCCGCCACCCCCAATATCAGCTTGTACCCCGATTTGAAGAGCGTATTCCCGAAGGCGGATTGGGTAGGGGTGTTCATTTCAAGACTCGTTGTTTACTTTTAACGTGAAACTCGCGTAGCGAGACCTTGTCCCTCTCGCCCGCTTGCGGGAGAGAGCCGGAGAGAGGGTACGGGCATGGCAAGTTTCATCATCAGGGGTGTCATACTTGCCATGCCCGTTAGCCATACAGTTCACTTCTTCGCTATCCGACAACCCGTCTCCAGTCGGCGCTGGATTCATCGCAGCCACGTTCGATCAATGGCAACAGAATGCCTCTCGGGCATTATTTCACAATCGTGATTGAAATGGCGGCGGGGATGGCTTGAGTCGTCCAGATTGGTCGGATGCATCGAATGCGCAATCGAATCGGCGTTTCCCGCTATGCGCCCAACGTTGCCTCGAATTGTTCTATCGGCACGGCATGCTCGAACAGGAAGCCCTGATAGAACATGCAGTCGTGCCGTTGGAGAAAGGCAAATTGCGCCTCGGTCTCTACGCCTTCGGCCAGAACATGCAGACCGAACCGACGTCCCAGGTCGATGATCGACTGCACCAGCTGCGTGTCATTGTCATTGAGTTCTATCCCCTGCACAAAGGATCTGCATATCTTGATCTGATCCAGCGGCATCTGCTTCAGATAGGTCAGCGACGAATAGCCGCTGCCGAAATCGTCCATCGACAGGGTGATGCCCAGTGCCTTCAGCTCCTGCATCTTCTTGAGAGCCCCCGAAAAATCCTCCAGCACCATACGCTCGATCATTTCCACAATCAGCAACCCGGGATTAATCCGGTGCGACGCCAGCAACGCGGTCATTTCATCGATAAAGTCTGGCAATGCAAAATATCTGGCGCTGATATTCACGGCCAGCGTCAAACCACGTGCCTGTTCATTTCCCGCCCAGCGGGCTAGCAGGACACAGGCCTCGTTCAACACCCAGCGGTCGATATCGAGGATCAGCCCACTCTTTTCCGCAACCGGAATGAACTCGTCCGGCATCACCAGACCGCGCTGCGGATGCTCCCAACGCAACAGTGCTTCCGCGCCGATCGGGCGCTGCTCACCGCTCACCTGCGGCTGGTAGTAAAGATGCAACTCCCCGCGTTCGAGCGCATGGCTCAAATCCTCCATCAGAACGTCGCGAGAGCCTGCACCGACCTGCATCGTCGAATCGAAGAAGCAGATGGCATTGCGTCCGGATTTTTTGACCTGATACATCGCCAAGTCCGCTTGCCGCAACAGATCATCCACCGATTCCCCGTTGCCGTGATACAGCGTGACGCCGATGCTGGGCGAACTCAGGTATTCATGTTCCTTGAGCAAATAGGGGCACGCCAACGCTTCGCGGATCTTTTCCGCAACCGTACCCACCTTGCGCTGAGCATCCTGATCGTCGCTGCCGGCATCCTCGATCAGCACCACAAACTCGTCGCCGCCCAGCCTGGCCACGGTATCCATCTCGCGCACACAGGACTTGATACGATTGGCTACCTCGATCAGCATCAGATCCCCGTAATCGTGCCCCAGCGTATCGTTGAGCATCTTGAACCGGTCCATATCGAGGAACAGCAGCGCACCGTAAGTGCGACGGCGCGCCGAAGCGGTCAGCACGGCACGCAAGCGTTCGAGCAGCAGCCGCCGGTTAGGCAGGCCGGTCAGTACGTCGTAGAACGCCAGATTGCGGATTTCTTCCTCGGCACGTTTGCGCTCGGTGATATCGGTGAACACGCCGACATAATGGGTAACCTCGTTCCTGTCGTTCCTGACGGCGGTGATGGCCATCCAGCGCGGATATATCTGGCCGTTCTTGCGCTTGTCCCATATCTCTCCGGCCCAGACTCCCTCGTTTTTCAGGCGTCGCCACATCTCGCTGTAGAAGTGTTTGTCGTGATGTCCCGAACTCATCATGCGCGGGTTATGCCCCAGCACCTCGGCAGCGCTATACCCGGTAATCTGCTCGAACGAACGATTGACCCGAATAATATTGGCATCGGCATCGGTGATCACGATCGCATCCTGAGTCTCGAACGCCACCGCGGCGATTTGCTGCGCCTGTTCGTCCCGTTTGCGCCGGCTGATGTCGTGACAGAACACGAACAGGCGCTCGCCCTCGGCCATATATTTGACCGACACTTCGATGTCGATGATGCGTCCATCCTTGCGGCGATGCCGGGTCTCGAAACGGTCGTAGCCCTGTGCAAGAATTTTCTCCATGTGCGCCTTGATTTCTTCCGGCCGCTCATTCGCCTCCAGTTGGCTGATGTGCATCCCGACCAGTTCGGCGGTCGAATAACCCGACATGTCGGCGTAAGCCTGGTTGACCTCCAGCAAAATACCGCTCAGGTCGGTCATCCAGAAACCATCGATTGCCGTTTCGATGACTTTTTCATGCTGTTTCATCACCGCTTCGGCCTGCTTGCGTGCGGTGATGTCGCGACTGGAGGCGAACAGGAAAGACTGCCCATCTATCTCGACGCCGGCGGTGCTGATCTCGACATGGATCAGCGTGCCATCCTTGCGACGATACACGGTCTCGAACAATTCAGCTTTGCCGATCAGCAACTGGAAGCGTTCGCGCAACTCTTCCTTAGACCATTGCGCGTCCCAGTCGACCACATTCAGTTTCGCGATTTCTTCCCGGCTGTAACCCAGCATGCGGCAGAACGCTTCGTTGGCCTCGACGATGTTGCCCTGCATATCCATCACATGGATGCCGTCCATCGAGGTCGCCATCAACGCCTGATTGCGACGCAACTGCACCTGCACTTCCTGCTGGCGCTTGTTGCCCTCGTCGATCGCGGCCTGCAGCAATTCGTTGCTGAAGGACAAATCCTTCATGCGCTGATTGACCCGATCTTCAAGCTCGAGATTGACCCGCAACATATCCTGCTCGCGCCGTGACAACGCTCTGAACATGACTCCGATCGCTTGCGTCAACCTGCCGATCTCTGCGACACCCTGCTGCGGCAACCCGACATCATGCTCGCCGGCAGCGATCCTGTCGGCAGCCAGCGCCAGCTGTTCGAGGGGAGCGAACGTGCGGCGCAATGACGACATCGCGATTGCCCCGATCAACAGTATCCCGGCCAGCCAGGGAGCCAGATGAGCCGTCGGCAACGTGAATAACTGCTGCCCGGCCAGGACATCCGGTATGCGATACATCAACACCAGAAAGCGGCCAGGATTGGCGGGATCGAAATACAAGCGGTTGACGGCGAACAACTGGTTGTCCTTGCTGGTCATGGCCTGCATTGTCCGTTCCCTGTCGGCGCCCGACCGGAACATCTGCATCAGGATCGGAAAGTCGGCGGTAATCCTGTCGCGCTCGGGCATACCGGAACTGAAGCTGCGACTTGCATCCGGGTGCAGCAGATATTGCCCTGCCATATTGGCGATGTAAGCCTGCACGTCCGCCGGCAGGCCTTCCCGGGACGATTCCAGCAAATCGCGCACATCCAGGCTGACCACCACCACGCCAAACACCTTACCGGAGGGATCGTAAACCGGCGTTGCCGCGCGCAACGTCTGAATGCGCCCGAGCCCGGCCTGGGTTGTTTCCTGCTGATATTCGAATTCGGAAAGAAAAACTCCGCCCCTGGGCAATTTCAGTGCATGCCTGAAGAACTCGCGCGCTCCATAATCGATGTCCCTGTCCGGCATCACCGACAGCACTTTGCCGTCCAGACTATCGACGCGCACCATCTCCTTGCCGCCATTGTCCACGCCGATGTAGCGTATCCGGTAGTAAGCGGGATGAGCCTGGGAGAATGCGGAGAATATTTCCTGTAGCCGCGCTTCCCACTTGGCGCTGGTATTGCCATCGCGCGTGTCGATGCCACGATTCAGCCTGGCGCGCATGATGCCGGAAATGGGCGGCGTATTGGACAGGAACAACACATCGCGACGCAGCAGATCGATCTGCTGGTTCAATCTTAACCGCTGTGTCTGGATAGACTTGTCGAGATGGGCGGCTCGCTCGCTGACATAGGCCTCGCGCAGTCGCGAATGCTCGATATACCACATCGCCAATGCCGTCACGACCAGCATGATGATCAAGCCGATGGCGATGCGGGTGGACAATCGAGAAATGCTCAGCATCCGGATCTCCCTCAAACAAATTCTTGAGTATCCTACTACAGAATTATCCCCATTCCATAACAAACCGGTATATTCCCGAGGAAGGCAGGAATTGCCCGCGAATCAGAGAGCGTACTTGTCTCGCATCGTGTGCTGCGCCAGGCACAAGTCCTGCCAGGCATGGGCTTTCTCCAGCGGACTGCGCAGCAGATAAGCCGGGTGATAGGTGACAATCAGCGGAATACCGTTGAGATCATGCACCGTGCCGCGCAGCGAACCGAGCGCAACATCGCCCGTCTTCAATAATGCGGTCGCAGCGGTCTTGCCCAACGCGACGATCACCTTGGGCTGGATCAGTTGTATCTGGCGTTGCAGATACGGAAAACAGGTGGCGATCTCGTCTGACCTGGGTGGCAATTGCTTGCCCGCCGCATCGGCAGACGGTCGGCACTTGACGACATTGGCGATGTACACGTTGTTGCCGCGCTTCAGCTTGAGCGCCAACAGCATGTTGTCGAGCAGCTTGCCTGCCTCACCCACGAACGGCTCGCCCCGCGCATCCTCGTCAGCGCCCGGCCCTTCGCCGACAAATAGCCAGTCGGCCTGCTGGTTGCCGATGCCGAACACCGTCTGCGTACAGCCGGCACGCAGCCTGCAAGCGGTGCAGTCGCGCACCATGGCCTTCAACTCCGGCCAGCCCAGTTTGGCAATAAGCTGTTCGCGATTCGGTTCCTCACTCGCGACTCCCGCCGCAGATTCGGCCTCGACTGGCATACCGGATGGAGCGAACGCTTCGTCTGCGCTCGGGGCTGGCTGCGCGACAGCCAGCTGTTGGGTATCGGCTACGCCTCCACCCAACCTACCTTCTGCCGGAGAACTTGCGTAGGATGGGTTGAGCCCTTCGTCTGCGCTCAGGACAGGCTGCGCGATACCCATCCGTTGGATATCCGCTTCGGCTGCGGAAGTATCCACCGCAGGGGCGCATGAAGCTTCTGTTCCGGCATCGGCACGGCACGCCGTGCCCCTACTCTCATCCGCAGGCTGTTCCTTGCGCACCCATTGCGGATACAGGTTCAGCTCGCGCAATACCGATTCGTTTCTATCCATTTGTTTCACCCGATAATTCGCACGCCATCACCAGCGCATCCTCGCTACCGTTTGCATCCCGATAATAGCCGCGCCGCAAGCCGATCTCGGCGA
>Ga0209211_10008733_pt1 | contig 13764 bp, 8 predicted proteins | sample RifGroA2_FD_183992 | JGI IMG/M metagenome (GOLD analysis project Ga0209211, IMG submission 183992) | Groundwater microbial communities from Rifle, Colorado, USA - Groundwater A2 (SPAdes) (version 2) | ecosystem: Environmental > Aquatic > Deep subsurface > Groundwater | place: Rifle, Colorado...
CCACCTATCAGGCGGTTTCCGGCACCGGGGCCAAGGCCATTGAGGAGCTCAAGCAGCAGATTCTCGATTACGCAGCGGGCAAGCCGATGACGCATAGCGTCTACCCGCACCAGATCGCCTTCAACTGCCTGCCCCAGATCGACAGCTTCCTTGACAACGGCTACACCAAGGAAGAGATGAAGATGGTCAACGAGACCCGCAAGATGTTTGAAGACCCGACCATCGGCGTCACCGCCACCACGGTGCGGGTGCCGGTTTTCTACGGCCACTCCGAGTCGGTGAACATCGAGACCGAGAAGAAGATCACCGCGGCCGAGGTCAAGGCCCTGCTGAAAAATGCCCCGGGTGTCAAGTTGGTTGATGAGCCGACCCTGGGCCAGTATCCCATGGCCATTGATTGCGCCGGCAGGTTCGAGACTCTTGTGGGGAGGATTCGCGAGGATGAGTCCATCGCCAACGGGATCAACCTCTGGGTGGTGTCCGACAATATCCTCAAGGGCGCGGCGCTCAACGCGGTGCAGATCGCCGAGGAACTCATCCGGGATTATCTGTAATTGCGGATCATCAGCGGCAGCGCCCGGGGGCGCAAGCTGCTGGCGCCGGGTCAGCGGTTCGGCAATCTGATTCGTCCCACCTCCGATCGGGCCAGGGAGGCGATCTTCAGTATCCTTGCCGCCAAGGTTGTCGGCGCCCGGGTATTGGATCTTTTTGCCGGCACCGGCGCCTTGGGGCTTGAGGCCTTGAGCCGAGGGGCGGAGTTGGCGGTTTTCGTCGATGGGCAACGCTCCGTGACCGAGCTTATTGCGTGCAATATCGGACTTTGCGGTTTTGCCGGGCGTGCCACGGTGCTGCATAGGGATTTGACTCGGGGGTTTGCTTTTTTGGCCCCGCAGCAGCCGGTCGGCGGTTTTGATCTGATTTTTCTTGATCCGCCCTATGGGGGCAAACTTGCCCTGCAGAACCTTGAGGCTTTGGCCGGCGGAAACCATCTTGCCGCCGAGGGTATTGTTGTTCTTGAAGACGAGGCGGAAGCGCAATACCCGGAAATCATGGGGCCGCTGGCCTGTTTTGACCGCCGCCGATACGGAGAGGCCGGGTTCTGGCTCTACCAGCATACTTAGGAGCCGTCACAAAATAACTTGTGCATTCTGCCTCTTCCTTTACGGCTCCTTATGCCGTTTTGGCTTCCGAGAATGAAGAAGTTATTTTGTTAACGGCTTAAGGCAGGGTGCCATGATTGACTATGAACCGTTTGTCTCTGAAAAAACATCCGAAGCAGTCGCCGTCTATCCCGGCACCTTTGATCCCATAACCAACGGCCATCTCGATATCATCCATAGGGGACTTAACCTGTTTGACCGGATCATCATCGCCGTTGCCAGCAATCCCGCCAAGCAGCCGCTTTTTCCCCTGGCAGAAAGACGCAAGATGATTGAGGACTGTTTTTCCGGCGAAGAAACCCGGATTACGGTCGAGGAGGTTTCCGGGCTTCTCGTTGATTTTGCCTACAAACGCGGGGCCAAGGCGATCATCCGCGGCCTGCGGGCCGTGTCGGATTTTGATTACGAGTTCCAGTTGGCCCTGATGAATCGCCGGATCGAGCGGGAGGTGGAAACGGTTTTTCTGATGACCGGCTTCCGCTGGATCTTTATCAGCTCCAGCATCATCAAGGACGCGGCCAGGTATGGCGGGGATGTGAGCGGCCTGGTGCCGGATCATGTCTGCGAGAAACTTCGGGCGCGATATCTGCAACTATGATTGAGGTAAGGTTGACCAGTCGAGGGGAAGCCGCTTGCATTCAGCCCAACGCAAGGGGAGGTTTTTTCCTGTAATGGCTGAGACGGTTCGAAAAGAGGAACTCTCGACCAGACGGTCATTCCTGGCGGGATCCTGGTCATGGCTGCGTTGGGGCGCCGGTATTCTACTGCTGTATCCGCTTTTTCGTTTTCTCGGCTACCGGGCCCCCAGGCAGCCACGTATTGTGAAAGTGGACAAAGTGGTGCCGGTGGGCGGGTTTGTGCTGGAGCATGATTTCATCCTCTTTGTCGAGCAAAGCGGGGCGTGGGCAATCTCCAGAAAATGCACCCACTTGGGTTGCCGGCTTAATTACCAGGAAAAAGAAGGCGTCCTTCTCTGTCCTTGTCATCACAGTCGATTCAGCAAGGAAGGTATCCGGCTCAGTGGTCCGGCGCAAAAAGATCTTCCCCGTTTTCCGGTGGCAACGGTGCGGGAAGAAAAGGACGGAAAGGGGTATCTTGTCAGCCTCTAAGTTTATGGGCATCCGCACGCTGATCATCGAGACGAAATGGGGAGGCATGAGTCTGATCTCTCTCTATCTCTCTGTTTTGTCCGGAATGGTGGTCGCCCTTCAATACGATCCCGCCACGCCGTATTTTTCCGCCAGCTCCCTTGATCTGCTGACCCCTTTCGGGCAATTCTTCCGTTCCTGTCATTTTTATTCCAGCCAGTTGTTTTTCCTCTTCTCGGTGGGCCATCTGGCTGCGGTTATCCTGGCAAAGGCTGACCCTGACCGGCAGCTGCGCTTCGATAAATGGCTCCTGCTGATCGGTTCCGTTCCTGCCGCGCTGTTGCTGCTTTTTACCGGCTATGTCCTGCGGGCGGATGCAACCGGGGAGGCGGCTGGGGTCATTGCCGAAAATATTCTCCTCTCTGTTCCCTGGCTGGGGGAGCCGTTGAACTCGCTGCTTTTTGCCATCGAAGCCGAAGGAATGAAGCGGGTTTACGCCAACCATCTAATCGGCTTGGGGCTTGTCTGGGGGCTCTGTTGCTGGGACCATCTGCGCCGCTACCGGGTTGGTTTCGGCCGGCATGGCTTGCTGCTGTTTATCACGGTACTTGGCAGTCTTTGCCTGGCCGCGCCCATGGAACCAGCCCGTCTCGGGCTGTTCCACATCCAGGGGCCATGGTTTCTCCTCGGCCTGCAGGAGTTGTTGCGCTACATTCCGCCTTTCTGGGCCGGGGTGATCTTCCCGAGCACCGTGGTTGTCGCATTGGCCTGCGTGGGGATAGAGAACCCGGTCCGGCGGAGAGCGTTGCTGTTCATCGCAGGCTGGCTTGTCGTTTATTTCCTTCTTTCCGTGATTGCCGCTTTAAGATAGCCCTCAGCCCTATCACGGCAGGGGCAGTCTGACGGAAAAAATCGTGCCTTGGGGCTGGCCATCGCGCAGGGAAATCTCGCCGTCATGGCTGTGCACGATCTGTCGGACAATGGCCAAGCCCAAGCCGGTTCCTGTTTCCCTGGTAGTGAAAAAAGGCTCGAATATTCTTTCCCGAATAGCTTCCAGGATGCCGTGGCCGTTGTCTTCGATTTCCAGGATAATGGCGGCTTCTGATGCTTCCATGGCCCGGAGCACTATCCTTCCTTTTTCCATATTCCGGCAGGCATTGGCGCTGTTGGCAACCAGATTGAGAAGCACCTGTCTGAGCAGCTGTGGATCACCCCAGCAGTCAAGATCGGGGGGGATTTCAAGGTCAAGGGTCAGAGTGGAGTCCCAATCTGGGTTCTGGCTTAAAGTTTCCAAGGCTTCCTGGGTCAGCGCCCGCAAGGAAAACCATTCTTTTTCCGGGTTGACCGGCTTGGAGAAGAGGAGGAATTCATGAATTGTTGCATCCAGACGGTCTGATTCCCGCATGATGATGCCAAACAGCCGCTTGTTGACCGAGGTTTCCCGGGTTTCTCCATCCAGCAGCTGCACAGCCCCGGAAATGGCGGCCAGGGGATTCCTGAGTTCATGGGCAATGCCTGCGGCCATTTCGCCGATGGTTGCCATTTTTTCGGCCTGTTGCACCTGGGCTGCCATTTTTTTTATCTGACTGAGATCCTGCATGGTGTACAAGGAGCCGCTTTCGCTGTCATCAGGGGCGTTGAGTCTGGAACAGGAAAATCCCACCGGGATTGTCTCTCCGTTTTTGCGGGGAATGACGGTCATATGCCGCCGCTCATCGTGGAGTTGGGTTGTTTCCAGAGCGGGAAATACCTGGAAAATTTTCTGGCCGAGAATCTCGCCGGCGCTGTAGCCGGTTATGTATTCCGCCGCCCGGTTGAATGAAGTTACCCGGCGGTCGGTGTTAACGGTGATAATGCCGGTATTGATGTCATCGAATATCTGTTTGTACAAAAAGGAAAGCCGACCATAATCGCTTACGGTCCGGAACAGTTCCGCTTCTGTTTTTTGGAGTCTGGTCGAGAGCATGGAGCTCAAAATGGCAACCAGAAAAAAGGTAAGGCTGTAAATGGTGAAATAGTGGAGCAACATCTGGAGGTTGGTAAGCTGGTCAGGGTCGACAGGAACAAAGCGGGAAGCATATCCGCCATGTTCGACAAGGAGCAGGGTACCGAACACCAGGGTGCTCAGTGCGGCAAAAAGCAGGCTGCCCCTTCGGAAGAGCATGAAAGCTCCCATGACAATGGGGAAAAAATATACCACCGTGAACACGGACTGGCTGGCGCCGGTGAAGAAAACCAGGAGAGTCACCATGAGGGTGTCAAGGGTGATCTGCAGGTAGCCGAAGCGGGAATAGCACTGAATCATCCCTAAAACAAGGGCGGAAAGGATGGTGAACAGGTAGAGCCCGGCAATGAAATAGGTAAGATAGTGCAGCGGGGGGAGAAAGATGGGAGATTTTTTTGTCTGGAGAAGAATGCTGGCCCCCAGCATGAGGGAAAGAAAAAGCACCCTGAAAAACAGCAGCCACTGAATCTGTTTCTTAAGGTGATCATTGGCGGCAGACGAACCGGTGTTCGGGCAGAGGGTAGAAAGTTTCATGTGGCCTTTTTGAAAATGGGCTTTTTCTCAGCCTCGTTGGACAGAGTTGTCCTGAAAAGGCCTCAGAGATTATATTTTTTCGCTTTGTGACGGAAGGAACGGAAGCTCATTTTCAGGAGATCCGCCGCTTTCATCCGGGAATTCTTTGTTCTTGCCAGGGCCGTTTCAATCAGCCTTCTTTCAATGTTGGTGATGTATTGCTCAAGGCCCAGAGTAAAGGCAAATTCCTCCCCGGCTCCTGAGGCGCCATCTTCCGTCTGCTCAGAGCCAATGGGGTGTCCAGGCCGGCGCCCTGACAGGGTAAGGCTTTCCGGCAGGATGATGTTGGAAGATTCCAAGGCTACCCCGCGTTCGACGATATTTTCCAATTCGCGGACATTGCCCGGGAAATCATAGTCCAGCAAAACCTGCAGGGCATAGGAGGATATCTGCTGAACCTCCTTGTCGAACAGGGCGGAGTATTTCTTCAGAAAATGATCGACCAGGAGCGGCACGTCCCCCTTTCTCTCCCGGAGCGGCGGGATGCGGATGGGCACTACGGCCAGACGGTAAAAAAGATCCTCCCGAAAGCGACCGGCCATGACCTCTTCTTCCAGGTTCTTGTTGGTGGCGGAAATGATCCGGACTTTGACCTTGATCGTTTCCGTGCCGCCGACTTTTTTGAATTCCCGTTCCTGCAGGACCCGCAGGAGCTTGGTCTGGATAAGCGGCGAAAGTTCGCCGATTTCATCCAAAAAGGCGCTGCCATGGTTGGCCAGTTCGAACAGCCCTACCTTGTTGGCAATCGCCCCGGTGAACGAGCCCTTGGTGTGGCCGAAAAGCTCCGATTCGATGAGGTTCTCCGGGATGGCGCTGCAGGTGATTGGCACAAAGGCGTTTGCCGCCACCTTGCTGTGCTGGTGAATGGCCTGGGCCACCAGCTCTTTGCCGGTGCCGGATTCGCCATAGATGAGAACGTTGGCCTGGGTCGGGCCGATGCGCTGGATGAGGTCGTAAATCTTGAGCATCTCGGGGCTGTTGCCGATGATTCCTGCAAAAGAATCACGGTCCTTGGCCGGAATCTTCTCCTGCCGGCTTCCCAGGGCTGCCTTGACAACCGAGAGAATGTCCACCACCTTGAACGGCTTGGTCAGGTAGTCGAAGGCCCCGTTTTTCATGGCCAGTACCGCATCTTCCGGAGAGGCATAAGCGGTGATCAGCACCACCGGGATGGAAAGGTCCTGCTGCTTGATGTTTTCAAGGAGGGCAAGGCCGCTCAAATCCGGCATGCGGATGTCGGAAATGATCAGGTCGAAATGGCGTTTTTGCAGAAGGGCGAGCGCCTCGGCTCCGCTTGCCGCAGTCCGGGTTGCGTAGCCGTTTTTCTCCAGAAGAATGGCGAGAAACTCACGCATGCTGGGTTCATCGTCGATAACGAGTATCTCGGTTATTTCGGCCATCTTTCTTACTCAAGTCTGAAATGTTTTTGGAGGATGTATAAGCGAAGTTATCTTGTCCTATCCAGCTCAATGCCGGAAATAGTCAAAAACCACCGAAATGTAATTGTTCAGCAATGCTGCCGCAGCTGCTAGGCAGAAGCCGACGACGTGTGCAAGTGCACATGAGCAGGCTGATATAGCTGAGTTGGGCAGCTTGTCTGCCCAAACGAAACTTATGCCCTTTGGGTGCAACAACGCAGCTACGGTGCTGCTGGAGAGTTACGTTATCTTAACAGAAAAGATCTCCTCTGAAACAACAAAAAAACGCGCAGGGCTTGCAAGCCCTGCGCGTTTTTGGATGAAATGAAAAAACCGAAGACAGGTACCCGGGAAATTATTCGGCGCCGACCCCGAGATAGGTTCTGAGTTTTTCATCTTCGAAAAGCTGCTCGGCGGTTTCTTCCTTGGTCATCAGGGAAACGATGTAGCCCACGAGGAAAGAAGCGGTCATGGAAACAATGGCTGGGTTCTTCAGGGCAAACAGTTCGGAGCCTTTGGGGTTATTGAGAATGTCCACCCAGACCGTGGGGCTGATAATGATGAGGCCCACGGCCAGGAAAGCGCCGGTCAGGATGGCGCAGACCGCGCCGGCGGTAGTGAATTTCTTCCAGAAGATCGACAGGATCAGGGCTGGAAAATTGGCGCTGCAAGCGATGGCAAAGGCGAGGCCCACCATGAAGGCGACGTTCTGTCCCTTGAAGAGAATTCCCAGCCCAACAGCAACTACGCCGAACAGCAGAGTGGCGATCTTGCTGGCCCGCACTTCTTCTTGCTCGGTGGTTTTGCCCTTCTTGATGACATGGACATAGATATCATGGGAAAAGGAGGATGCTGCAGCCAGGGTGAGCCCTGCCACCACCGCGAGAATGGTGGCAAAGGCCACTGCGGCTATGAAGCCCAGGAAGGGGGTGCCTCCCAGAAATTCGGCCAGAAGCGGGGCAGCCATGTTGCCGCCCTTGTCGATATTGCTGATGACCTCACGACCGATGAGGGCGGCGGCGCCAAAGCCGACAATGGGGATGATGATGTAGAAGTAACCGATGAAGCCGGTGGCGTAGAGCACGGAAATCCGGGCCGCCTTGGCGTCGGGTACGGTGAAGAAGCGCTGGAGGATGTGGGGCAGCCCCAGCAAGCCGAACATCAGGGCCAGGCCAAGGGAAATTGCGTCGATGGGGCTGGTGATCAGCCCGCCCGGCTCAAGCGCTGCCTGGCCATACTGGGTGGCCACCGCGGCATAGAGGTCTCCGGGGTTGAAGTTGAACTTGGCCAGAACCATGAGCATCATTGCGGAGACACCGCAGAGCAGCATGACCGCCTTGATGATCTGGACCCAGGTGGTGGCCAGCATGCCGCCAAAGAGAACATAGGCCAGCATGATGGCGCCGACCATGATCTCCGCGTATTCATAAGGAATGCCGAACATCAGCTTGATCAGGCTGCCGGAACCCACCATCTGGGCGATGGTGTAGAAAAGCACGGTGAGGATGCCGCCGATGGCCGAGGCGATGCGCACCGGGGTCTGTTTGAGCCGGAAGGCGACCACGTCGGCAAAGGTGAATTTGCCCAGGTTTCGCAGGGGCTCGGCGATGAGAAACATCAGGGCCGGCCAGCCAACCAGCCAGCCCACGGCGTAGATCATGCCGTCGTAACCCTTGAGGGCGACCATCCCGGCGATGCCGAGGAAGGAGGCGGCGGACATGTAGTCGCCGGAGAGGGCCAGGCCGTTCTGAAAGGCGCTGACGCTGCGGCCGGCGGCGTAAAACTCCTTGGTGGTCTTGGTGCGCTTGGCTGCCCAATAGGTGATCGCCAGGGTGATGGCGACAATGATCAAAAAGAAAATAATGGCAGGCGCGGTGGGTGTTCCCAGGGTGGTCTGGATGGCGCCCGCCGCCTGTTCGGTTACTGGTGGCATGGTGAACTCTCCTTGGCTTATGGTAAAGGGAAGAAAATGGAGGTGTTATTTTCCGAACAGCTTGGCCCGCAGTCTCTTGACCTCGGGGTCGTAAATGGCATTGGCCCAAACAACATAGATCACGGTGAGCAGCCAGGAGGCGAGGATGACCGATACGGCCAGGGGAATCCCCAGGGTGGTGGCCGTTGCCTCGTCGAGCTTCTGGGCCAGGAAGGGCTTGTTGTAGCCGATCAGGAGGACGAAGCCGTAGTATGATAAGAAGAGCAGAATCGTCAGCAGTATTGAGATTTTTGCCCGTTTTGCCACGAGGGATTTGAATTCACTCGATTCGAGCAGACTGTGGACGTCTTTTTGCATTGCGGCCTCCTTGGGTGGTTGTGTGACGTAGGTAGTTTTTTGCCTAAAAAAATTAATACCTTAGGCATGTTACTCTAATATTTACCGTGTCGGGACAATGAAGAAATTAGGTATAAATACCCATGGGCATGATCGCTGTCAACTTTTTTAGGTATTTTTACCCAGCGTTGTCCGGTTAGAAAATTGCATGTGATTGGTCTATGTTCGGTTCAGGCCAGTACTTCTGGGCATTATTCATGCTTTTCTCCTTTTTTAGGATTTTTTTGCCAGATACCCTGATTTGCCAACAAAGGCTGCCTTATGGGTATATATACGCACGAATGGGTATATATACTGATACGGGAAATGTTGTCAACGGGATTTTAAAAGAAAAAAACAGGGGGGAGGGATCATGTTCAATATTATTCTTTCCTCTTGACTTTTATGGGGCTGGATGTCAATTTTAACTACTAAATTCCGGCGGTAATTGGCGGAAAAAATTTGGTCTGCCACGTGCCCGCAGCCTGGGTGTGAACTGGCCGGCTAGTTCTGTTACTCATTCCATCCATCTTCGGAAAATAAAGAGGGAGATCTTATGTCCACGACTTCTAAATCGGCAAGTCCCACAATTGACCAAGCGGTTTCTTCGACGGCTAAGCCGTCCAACCCTGTACCTGTTGGCGTGGATGCCCGTCAGATACCTGCTCAGCCTCAGCCGGTTGCCAAAGGCAAGGTTCAATTGAATGAAGGGTTGCGGAAAGCGGTGGATGCCGCCGCCGGCCAGCCGGCCAGCCAAGGCGGCATAGAAGGCGGCAGGCGCGTCGTTAAAATGAAGGGCGGGGAAGAAGAGATTTTGAATTCGTCTGGCGACCCCGGCGATGCAGCAGCCGGTGCGGATGGCGAACAGGTTGCCCTGCAAGATGGCTATATCATGCTCGCCCAGGCGGAGGTCGGGGCGGCGGCGGGAGGTCAGGCTGCCGGTGCTGCTGGCGGAGCCGCATCGACCACGGGAGCGGCCGCAGCTGCGGCCGCGGCAGGCGCATCTGGAGCTGCCACGGCAGGAGCAGCCGTTTCCGCCGGGATGATTGCGGTGGGTGCCGCCGCCATCGCGGTGGGTGTGATTGCAGTAAGCGTGGTGGCTTCGGATGAAACGGTTAACACCACCGCGCCCAATGCTCCTGCTGGATTGGATTTGGCCGCCGCTGATGACTCCGGCAGTTCTGATAGTGATAATATCACCGGTACGACCAGCGGTCTTACCATCAGCGGTACCGCCGAGGCAGGGTCCACGGTCAGGATCTACGACACCGATGGGACGACCCTGCTTGGCACCGGCACCGCCACAAATGGCAACTTTGCCATCGATGTGAGCCTGGCTGCGGGCAGCCACACGCTTACGGCCAAAGCCACCGATGCGGCGGGTAATGCCGGCGTGGCTTCGGCGGGGTTAAGCATCACCGTGGACACCACCGCGAATGCCCCCGGAGTTGCCCTGGCCACCGATAGCGGCGGCAGCAACACCGACCTTCTCAGCAACGTCGGCACCCTGAGCCTCACCGGCATCGAGGCCGGCGCCACTGCCCAATACTCCATCGACGGCGGGACCACTTGGACCAATACCTTCACCGCGGCTGAGGGAGCCAATACCGTCCGGGTCCGTCAGACCGACGCAGCCGGCAATGTTTCACCGGCCAGCACCGCCCTGACCTTCACCCTGGACACCGCTGCGCCCGCCATCCAGTCGATGACCGCTCAGGGCAGCACGGTTACCCTTACCTACGATGGGGCCTTGGACGCCGCCAACATTCCGGTGGCCGGCAATTTTTCCGTCACGGTCAACGACGTCGTCAATGTGGTGACCAATGTGGCGGTGGCCGGCAGTACGGTTACCTTGACCCTCACCAATGCCATCGCCACCGGCGCCAACGTCATTGTTGCCTACACCGATCCCACCGTCGGCAATGATGCCGCCGCCATCCAGGATGCCGCCGGCAACGACGCGGTCAGCTTCAGCACCGGGGTGGTCGCTGACGGCTATGTCCGGGGCGCTCAGATCTATATCGACAGCAACGGCAACGGCACCCCGGATACCGACGAGATCCTGGTTGGCGTGGTCACCGACTCCAATGGTAATTTTATCCTGCCGGACGGCTCACCGACCGGCACGATTATCGCCACCGGCGGCATCAACATCGACACCGGGGTGCTCAACACCATAGTTCTTAAGGCCCCGGCCGGTTCAAGCATGATCAGCCCGTTGACCACCCTGGTCCAGGAATACGTGGAAACCAACAGTACCACCACCGCAGCCGCTTCCGCGGCGGTGGTGGCGGCGCTCGGCCTGGCAACCGGCACCGATCTGACCAGCTACGACCCGCTTGCCGCCCTGGCGGCCGATGCAAACGATGCCACCGCGTTGGCGGTGCAGATAGCAACCGCTCAGGTGGCCACCATCGTGATCCTGGCTGCGGAAAATCCGACGGATGGATCGGATAGTACCGACGCCGCGGCCACGGTCATTGACAACCTGGTGACTCAGATCACCACCGCCACGGCAGGGAGCACCACCATCGATCTTACCGACAACGCGGTCATCGACGCCGCCCTGGACGAGGCTTCAACCACATCGGTTGATACCATCACCACCGCCACCCAGGACATCGCCGACGCGACGACGCTGACGGAGGTTTCCGCCGCCCAGGCTATAGCCACCGACACCATCGACCCTGCGGCCCCCACCGCCATTGTGCTCACCGCTGCTTCCGACAGCGGCGTCTCCAGTACCGACAACCTCACCAATGACACCACCCCAACCGTGCGGGTCAGCTTTAATGCCACGGCCAACGACGGCACCGCCGTGGTCGCCGACGATACGGTCACGGTGCTCAGTGGCGCCACCGAGGTCGGCGAGGTGACGCTCACCGGCACCAATATTGCCAACGGCTATGTCGAGGTCACGGCTTCCGCCCTCACTCCTGATGGGGTTCACAACCTTACCGCCGTGTTGACGGACATCGCCGGCAACGAGTCCGCCGCATCGGCAGCTCTTGCGGTCACCCTCGATACCACGGCCCCCACCGTCGCCATCACTGACAACGAAGCCGTCACCGGCAACATCGCAGGCGGCGACATCACCTACACCTTCACCTTCAGCGAGGCCGTCACCGGCTTCACCGTCGACGACATCACGGTGGCCAACGGCGCCAAGGGCACCTTCACCGCCGTCAGCGACACCGAATACACCCTGGCCGTCACCCCCAACGTCGGCTTCGAAGGCAACGTCACGGTCGACGTCGCGGTCGACAAAGCCGTCGACCTGGCGAACAACGCCAACACCGCCGCCACCCAGAGCGTCCAGACCGTGGACATGAAGGCCCCCACCGTCGCCATCACCGACGACGAACCCGGCACCGGCAACATCGCGGGCGGCGACATCACCTACACCTTCACCTTCAGCGAGGCCGTCACCGGCTTCACCGCCGATGACATCACGGTGACCAACGGCAGCAAGGGCACCTTCACCGCCGTCAGCGCCACCGAATACACCCTGGCCGTCACCCCCAACGTCGGCTTCGAAGGCAACGTCACGGTCGACGTCGCGGCCGACAAAGCCGCCGACCTGGCGAACAACGCCAACACCGCCGCCACCCAGAGCATCCAGACCGTGGATATGAAGGCCCCGACCGTCACCACCACGGTCCTGTCCATGCCCGAAAACAGCATTGCGGGGGTAGCGCTCGCCGCCGACGATACCGTGACCTGGGGGCCTGGCACCGGAGATGACACCGGGTTGTTTAACCTGAGCGACGGCAACCTGAATCTTATTCAGGCCAAAAACTACGAGAGTGACGCGCAGGCCTATACCGTCAATGTAACCGCCACCGACGGGGTGGGAAACGTCACCAACCAGGCAATCACCGTCAACCTGACCGACGTTAACGAGGCCCCCTTCGTCCAAGCGGGGGTTGAGACCTCCATTACCTTGGTCAACGGGCAGGAGCTGGAGATCGGTACCAGTTTTGCCGAAGATTTCGGCGATCCCGAAGACGATGTGCTGACCTTCACCCTAACGGCAGGCAGCCTGCCGTCGGGCCTGACCCTGGACCCCAACGGCACGGGCACGGTGACCGGTACGCCCACTACGGACGACGTGTACACCTTTACCGTCCAGGCAAGTGATGGTCAGTATCCTGTCAGCCAGGAATACATTATTACCGTGGTTTCCGCCCCGGTGGTGCAAAGCTTCACGGTGGCCGATGCCAGTGGGACGCCATCGGTGGGCGAGGTGGGCGATGCGCTCACCTTTTTGGTAACCTTCAGCGAAGAGGTCACCGTCGCCGGCGGTATCCCGGAAATCACCTTCAGCATGGGCGGGAACCCGGTGGTAGCCACCTACGTCTCAGGCTCGGGCGGCAGCACCTTGACCTTCACCGGGATCGCCCCGGCTGGGGACGGCACGTCGGTGAGTCTCACCGCCATCGACCTTAAGGGCGCCACCGTGACGGGGGACAGCAGCCTTCAAGGGTGGGTGACCACGGCGATTGATCAAGCTGCCGCCTATACCCTGGATAACAGTGATCCGGTGTTCACCAGTGCCGGGGCGGTTAACTTTGCCGAGAACGGCGCCGGCACGGCCTATGCGACGGCGACGACGGATGCGACGGTCATTACCTATTCCATGGGTGGCGCCGATGCCGCTCTGTTTGATATCAGCAGCAGCACCGGTGCCGTGACCTTCAAGGCGTCGCCTAATTTCGAAGCGCCCGCCGATGCCGGCCTCGATAACATCTACAACATCACGGTCACTGCGACCGACGTCCTTGGCCATGCAATAATCCAGAGCGTCGCCATCACCGTCACCAACGTCAATGAGGCGCCTTCGCTGACCAGTGGCGCGACGGCGAATTTCGCCGAAAACGGCACGGGTACAGTCTACACCGCGACGGCGACCGATCCGGATGCGAGTGCAGCCTTGACTTATGCGTTGGGTGGAACGGATGCTGCCCGGTTTGCCATTAACGCCGATACCGGTGCGGTGACCTTTGCCGCTGCGCCCAATTTCGAAGCGCCGACCGATGCGGACGCAAACAATGTCTACAACATTACCGTTGCAGCTTCCGACGGAACCAATACCACAGCTGCCCAAGCTGTCGCCATCACCGTGACCAACGTCAATGAGGCGCCGACGATATCGAGCGGCACGGCAGTAAACTTCGCCGAGAACGGCACGGGCATCGCTTACACCACGGTC
>Ga0209211_10008734_pt1 | contig 13763 bp, 16 predicted proteins | sample RifGroA2_FD_183992 | JGI IMG/M metagenome (GOLD analysis project Ga0209211, IMG submission 183992) | Groundwater microbial communities from Rifle, Colorado, USA - Groundwater A2 (SPAdes) (version 2) | ecosystem: Environmental > Aquatic > Deep subsurface > Groundwater | place: Rifle, Colorado...
TATAACCAAAAATCAGACAACTCTCCGTAATTCTAGGTAAATTTGAATATATTCCTGATTGAGAATGTATTGACAGGACAAGATATTTTGATATACTATGGACAATATGCCTCTCCAATTTAGACCAGGAGTAACTAAAGAGCATGCTTCTTCAAGCACCTCATATCAGGCTTTAACTGTCCCAATTGAGAAACGTTTTAGATCAAGGTTTGAAATTTCAGCCTCAAAACCTGTTTCAGGAATGGTTTTTGACAACTTAGGCACAATACTCGGTACTCTTCGTGACGAAAAACTTATTCCTTTGATAAAAACACAAATAAAAACAGACATACATAGAACTTATGGACTATTGGAAGCAAAAGAGTTTAATTTACCAACAGAGATACACTTACGAGCGCTTTGGCTCATGCTACTAGATTACTTGCTATACCATCAGCAGTTTTAAATAAAGTTCAAGTTGAGAAACCATATGTGTTAATAGTACAAGGAATACCAGTAGAAGATAAATATATTGGATTTCTTCACTCAACTGTTTACAGTTTACAAAGAGATAAGGATACGGGTGTAATTAAAGTAGCACAAACTAATGTTGAGCATGGTCAATATTATTGGGAGCGGCATATAGAACAGTGTAAACAAATTATTGCAAAATCTTCTAGAGTATTTTTTATGCTTGATGGATACTATCCTCCTTCTAAGTCTAATTAGTGGTATTTTACTATCAAAGCAGTCTAAACCTGTAACCCTTGGTATACTAGTTTTGGAAAATAAAAATTTTCCTCAAGCACTCAAAGCCCAGATATTCAAACCAAATATATATCATGGTATATCCTATAATCTTGAAGTTTCACTATTTTTTTGCTATAATGCCCTAAATATTATTATGAGTGAACGAAAAGGATTTGTATATTATCCAGAAATGCCATTTCTTTCAACTGAAAAAGGGTTAACAGGCATGATTTTAGCCGAATCCAAGCCAAGCTACAGAAGATGGGGTGCTACTTCCAAGTTTTCAATTGAAAACCATGCAAGATGTTGTTTTGCTTCAGGCGTAGAGTTATTGTATGCTATTTATGGACAGCTTCCAAATCAAGGAGGACAGGAAATACAGCTGTCTCCGCAAGATTCTCCACCACCAAGGGAAGTATTTGTACTTGTAGGTAAACCGACTGGTAATTATTTGCATGACATTTGTTTGGATGAATTAGATACTAATTTGATCAAAATAAAGAACCAAATGGAACCTTCTCAAATCGAATTAAATTGGAAGCAAGCCTCTGTGTTCTTAAAAAAAAATGGGCTAAAACATTCTATTTCAATTCCAGATGCCATTAAAAAACTGAATATATTAAGTGGTAACGATGAACAAAAAAAAATACTCTTAGCACTATTTGCCGTACGCTTAATGAATCAGGTTATTACTTCTATTGCCAATACCTTTCCTGCCGATCTTGATAAAGATCTTTATTTGTGGGAATGTGCTATGCCAGATTATGGTGCAGTAATTGCTAAATTATCTCCTGATGCTTTGCAACGAATAGGAGGTAATACAGAGGGGATGGGCGGAATTGAAATAACTAGTATATAAATCAAATTGTTTGTATGTGATCCATCGTTCATCGCAACCGAACCAAAACTGAGGCTAGTAGTCTCAGAAGTGTTAGATTGGTATTCTAGCTTCGAAGCAAACAAGCTACTTTTAAGACAATTTCAAGTAAACAAACATCTTCGGAGGTGTATTGGCCTTGTTTTATTTAAGATCTAAATAATAGTATTCAAACTTATATCCACTTGCAATTTCTTTATAACCAAAAACCAGACAACTTTCAGTAATTCTGGATAAATTAATATTTTTATTTTGACAAGAAAGAAATTGAGTGGTAATGGGGAAATAAATTAACTTATCGTCGACAGTTTGTTTAATGTTGGGTGCGATGTTAGTTTTATAGTAAGACGATGTTTTAAATCTACTTAAAAACTTCATAGCGGGCGGGTCGTAAAATTCAATTAAATATTCATTATCTTTCCCATTCTCATACAACATTTGTACAAGGTAGGCATAGTGGTCAGCGGAAGTTACACTTAATAGACCTAACATTGTTACATTAGTTTTAAATGAAATCGTTCCTTTAAAGCCAGATAGAGATATTCCTCCTTCGTTATTTTTATCATATACCATGATATCGCTTGAAGTTTCAGTAATCATTTTACTTGAAATCTCAGAGGGTACAAAATTTAGCGGCGTGAATCCAGCATTATTTAGTAACTCCCATTGTTCATTGGACAATTTGAAGTTTACGATCTTTTGGACAAAACCCTCTATAAGAGTAGAAGTAGGAGAAGGAGAGACAGCAGGCGAAAGAGTTGGATTTTGAGTTGGAGTTGGTTTCATTAAACAACAGAAAAGTGAAGTGGTACCTGAGCATCGATAAAGATTTCCATGACTTTTTTTACAGTCTTGTGCACATCGGGAACTATTATTATATTCATAACAACCATTAGTATTTGCAACACCTCCTATGATATATGGTGTCTCTGCTTGAGTGTTAATAGCTGTTTTACTTTTAGGCAGTTGGGATAAGACAAAAGCAACTGTTTCTATAAATAGAAATATGATAATTACTATCACTACTGATTTATCGAGGCAATATTTATCCTTTTTCATAGGCTATCCTATCCTCATATTAAAGAATATAAAAATTAAATGCAAGAAGTGATCCCATTGATGACTTCAACCAAACCTGAGACTAATTGTTCAAGAAGTATTAAGTTGGTATTTCAGCTTCGGAGAGAATCAAAACCTTCTTCAAAGTATCTACGTTTAGGGATTCAAATAATATATTGAATTTGATTAACATTGTTAGTTATAATACAAAATATGTGGATAGATAAAAAAGGATATAGTACAAATTTATTAGCAAATGAGTCCGTACTTGCATTAAAGGGAACTCAAATAGAATTAGTTCGTTTTTATAAGGGAAAATATAAGCATTATCATAAAGTAAAAACGGAATCATTTTATTTTTTAAAAGGTAAGGGTTGTTTAATATTGAAAGAGGAAAAAATTGAAATACATCCTGGAAAATTTATAGTTATTCAGCCGAAAGTCGTACATGAATGGATAAATGACTCTGATGAACCTATGGAGGCTATTATGATTAAAACCAACAATTCTCTTGAGGATACTTACATTGATTAATCAAAAAAAAATTTAAATTGTTGTGAATTGCTCGTTACAAATTTGAAATGGCTGAAGATTTCATTCTAGGCTTGCACTTAAATATCAGACATGAGTAGTGAAAGTTCCACTATAACACTGATTTGCAAACCGACCCTCTCCCATATTTACAGGTTTAGCATAATTTGCGCTTGCTGAACTACAGTTGATTTGTATCCTGTGTGTTACCCCTTCTCCCACAATCGAAGACACTGAAACATCACCGACTTTAACTGGGCAGGAAATACCCGTGTCTTCACCCATGACAGTAAATATTGTATGTTGAGGAATGACTACTTGAGAAGGAGGGTTCGTAATATCGATTGAAATTGATGCGCCAGCAAATTTTGCATCTCTAAAATCGTGACGATGTATTTCAGTCATAATTATTATTATATATGATTTACCTTAATTTAGTGTTCCCATGTGGTATTTTACTATCAAAACAGCCTAAACCTGTGACCCATTGAACGCCGCAACCGAACCAAACCTGAGGCTAGTTGTGACTGAGATATTAGATTGGTATTCTAGCTTCGGGCAGGATAAGTCGTTCCTTCAAGTGATGTACGCTTAGGTATTCAAACCCTACAAATTAGACTGAATTTATAGTATAATCTTATAGAAGAATTAACCATCAATTTACTTTTAATGGGAAAAATACAGACAAAAGATATGATACTAGATCGATCTACCGGAATAAGAGGGGTAGTTGCTACTGAGCAGCAAAATAGACTAGATGGATTTGAATTGGCAGGTAATCAATCGTTCACGGTATTTCAAGGATTAATACAATATCTTCGTCATGAAGCTAGACAAAACAATACTGAACAGGGTTATTCTTCATCTTTGAGATTACCTCGAGGCAGAAGGTTATAAAAAATAATTCTTTAAATACTCTTAAAGGGCTAAACATGTGACCCATTGATGACCGCAACCAAACCACGGCTAAGGTTAATCTAGCCAGAAATAATAGACTAGTATTCCATCTTCGGAAAAGAAAAGCAATTCATTCAAACATACTCCGTTTAGGTATTCAAACAAAGAGCTATAATAGAACATCCTTATAAGTTATAATTCTTAATATGTGGAAAGATAAAAATGGTTATAGTACTTTATTATTGGCAAATCAAGCGTCTCTTTCATCAAAAGGATCTCAAATAGAATTAGTTCGTTTTTATAAGGGAAAATATAAACATTATCATAAAATAAAAACGGAATCATTTTATTATTTAAAAGGTAAAGGTCATTTAATATTAGATGGGAAAAAAATTAATATACAACCGGGCAAGTTTATTGTTATTCCACCAAGATGCACTCATGAATGGATAAATAAGTTTGATGAACCTATGGAAGCTATTATGATTAAAACCAACAATTCACCTAAAGATACTTACATTGATTAACTAATATCTTCCTTATATTTTTGTGTGAACGTTTTCGAACTAATTCGAACGTATTATCATCACTTAAGGCGACACAATTCTTCAAGTACTTTACTTATTTCATAGGGATTTGCTATACGGAAGTAATGAGCTCCGGACGCTTTTGCAGCTTCTAAGCCAATTTGAGTATCTTCAACGATTAAGACTTGCGACGGTTTTAACCCAAGACGTTTAATTGCAGTATTGTACATTTCCGGATTTGGTTTTGGATGTATTACATCTTCATTTGAGATAAAGAATGAATACCCCGAAAGTTTAATCGTTTCTAGCACGAGTTTAACGGTTTCATGGACACAATTGCTACATATAGCAAACGGTATACCCATCTCTTTTATTTTGTTGATAGAGGAAACTACTTCGGCGATAGGATGAATCAGTTTGGGTATAAGCTGTTGGGTAATTTTCTGTTTTCTCTGGTTAATTTCTTCAATTTTTTCTTTATTGAATCCAAACTTTTCAAGTTTTTTCCTTGTGGGGAGTCCATTGAGGTATTTCTGGTGATATTTTATACTGATTGTTTTATGCGGTTTTATAGCCTTAATAAAGGCGTTCTGATGAAGAGTAACTGCATCAACCAATACTCCATCCAAATCGAACAAAATTCCTTTAATCATGTTTCCTGCTAATTGTTTTTTACTATCTTGGCCTTTCCTTCATTGATGGTGATCCCATGGGGATTCGAACCCCAGATTCTCTGGCTGAAAACCAGATGTCCTAGGCCGCTAGACGATGGGACCAATTCTGGTCTTTAGCCTTTTTCCAATTTACTCATTATATCATCCAAAATCTTTTTTGCCGCGTCTTTACCTCCTAATCCGAATGCAAGTCCTCCTGCTATCGCAATTGCCGCAACAATACCTGTAAAGAAAATACGTATAAGATCTTGAGCAACGCCTAGTTGATTCATCATGATGAGTACAGTGAAAAAGATGATGGTTGATTTAGCAAAAGCACTGAGGGTAATGGCGGATGTTGCGCCTGAAGACTTAATACTATGTTTAACTAAATCCGAGACAAGGTTTGAGACAATAATTCCGACAAATCCGATTATGACGGCAACGATGACATTAGGGAGGTAAAATAAAAACTGATTAAGTACGGCAGTTGCTCGCGATAGCCCCCACGTTTCAAGCGTAGGAATAAGAAAAAGAATGATGATGGTCCACTTGACCAATTCGGTCAAAACTTCTTGCCAGATTCTCACCTCCTTTTGAGTAACGAGACCCGTTTTATTTAATATTGCGTCTACTCGAAAAAAAGCTAGCAATGTAAAAAGAATTTTTTTAAATAGTGCGGCAACTAAAAAACCGACTACTAAAATGACAAGACCTCCAAAAAAAACAGGAAGATAATTTATAAAATTAATCCAAAACCGCGTTAGCACATCATTGGTTGACGCAAACATAATAATTGTGAATTAAATTTATAACAAAACATCTTCAAAATGCTTAATGCTCTCAACTTTTAAGTCGGGAGTTAAGATTATTGATACGACGTGTATTGACAGTTTATACTCTTTCAAATTATTTTTCAATACATAAAGTTCCGCGGCTAATTTGAGGTGACTATATTTATTTCTGGTAACTGCTTCATAGGGTTTTCCTTTTTGGTCGCCGATTCTTGTCTTCACTTCAACAAATATTATTTTCTTGTCTTTTTTAATAATGAGGTCAGTCTCTCCGTATTTGGTTCGAAAGTTCTTGTCAATTATATGTAGTCCTTTTGAAGAGAGATATGAAAAGGCAATCTGTTCTCCTATTCTCCCAATTTGAATAGATGAGGGCATTATTTAGCGCTATAAAGCTTTCGTTTCACTTCTGACTCCGTAAGTCCTCGGATAAAATAGAGTTTAGACTTTACGTAAGTACTTTTTTTATCGACTTTAATATCTACGAGGTTAGGGGATATAAGAGGGATAATTCTTTCAACACCCACCCCGATTTTTGATATTTTTCTGACAGTAATCATGCGATTTTCATCAGTGCTCCCATTGATCTTAAGAAGGATGCCCTTGAATAGTTGTTGTCGTTCCTTTTCACCGTCTTTAAATTTGTAGGTAATGCTAATAGTGTCTCCTACATTTAAGACGTCTTTTTTATATGGAATTGAGTTGGACATATAATATATTTTACCAGTTAGAGTAGCTATTTACAAGAGCCTTGTTTAAACAAGTGAGTGATTTATGCAACAATATGCGTATCCGCATGCGATAGCATCGGCTTGGTCGTCTTGCTTTAGTTCTTCGCTAAGTCCGAGGGACATATTTAACATTTTTTGGACGCTTTTTTTATCTGATTGACCATAGCCGGTCACATTCTGTTTAATCTCAAGGGGAGTCATAAAAATTACCGGCATTTTGTATTCCGCCGCCAGTAACATAATAACTCCTTGAGCCTGACCAACCGCAACGATGGTCTTTTGATTTTTAAAGAAGAAGATTCGTTCCATGATGAGGGAGTCGGGTTTATATTTGCGAACAAGCAACAACAAATTGCTATGTATTTTCAATAGACGCTTTTCATGTGGTTTCTTCTTATCAGTTTGAATAAGCCCAGAAGTCAGGTACGTATAGTCAGAAGGACTTTTTTTATCAAAAACAGCATAGCCCACTCGATCAATTCCAGGGTCTATGCTCAGAATAATCATGAAGTAATTTTATCATTTAACCAACGAAAGAGATGGGAGATTGATTTTAGTGCGTCTTGACTAAACCCGTTACGGGGCTTACATCGAACGTCTATTAAACCAGTATTCTTCTGGTAATCTATATGGATTTCTTATCTTGGGGTTCGTTTCGCACTTGATATGCTTTCAGTGCTTATCGGTGGGAAATGTAGCTACCCAGCGGTGCCCTTTTGGGACAACTGGTACACCAGGGATTTCCTCTTCCAGGTCCTCTCGTACTGTGGAAGACTCCCCTCAAAAATCTAATCGTCTGCACCGGATAGAGTCCGAACTGTCTCACGACGTTCTGAACCCAGCTCGCGTACCGCTTTAATGGGCGAACAGCCCAACCCTTGGAACCGACTACAGCTCCAGGATGCGGTGAGCCGACCACTTAATCCTCCTATTACTAGGGGAGTAGACTATACATTATCCCGCAAAGCGGGATGCAACGTGTTACCTATTAATAAATTAATAAGTCTCATTACTTTTCGTAAAGGTACGAATTTCATTCAGTCGTTACGGGGACCTCCGAATCGGAGGTCTTCCCACGGTATTGCCCCAAAGGGGTTCCACCGTTATGAGTTGCTTTAATCCTCGACAATCGATATTATCGAGGTGCCGAACGACGCCGTCGATATGAACTCTCGGGCGTCACCAGCCTGTTATCCCCGAGGTAGCTTTTATCCGTTAAGCCCCTCCCAAAATCACTTCGGGATGGGGGATCATTTACGCCTGCTTTCGCATCTGCTCGGATGGTCATCCTCACAGTCAAGCCAGCTTATGCGTATACACTTACATTCCGATTTCCATCCGGAATAAGCTTACCTTTGCGCTCCTCCGTTACCTTTTTGGAGGAAACCGCCCCAGTTAAACTGACCACCAAACACTGTCTCCTTCCTTGCGGAAAGATGAGGTGAGAAAAAAGAAAAGAGAGGTGTTTCATTGGCGCCCGAAGGCTCCCTCCTACGCTCAACAGTTTCTTTCTTCCCCCCAATGTCTAGCTTCAGTAAAGCTCTCGGGGTCTTTTTGTCCAGGTGCAGATAGGCCGCATCTTCACAGCCATTTCAACTTCGTCGAGCAACGATTCAAGACAGTTATCAAATCATTATACCTTTCATGCGGGCCGGAACTTACCCGGCAAGGGGTTACGCTACCTTAGAACTCTCAGGGTTAGAGCTGTCGTTCACTGGAGCTTGCGCCAGAACCTGTGAATGGAGATTGCTCGCCAAACGTCAGTCCCAACGATTAACTTACCAGTACTGGACAGGCATCAGCTCCTATACTTCCCCTTTTGGGGTTTGCAGGAACCTGTGTTTTAGTTAAACAGTTGTTTGATAAACTTTTGTTGTAATCCCGTTTTAAGGCGGGACAGAGCATCTTGCAAAGCTTACGCTCAGTTTTTTATGCAGAGTTCCTTGAATCGTCCTTACTCGTATGCCGTGGTGTTCTCCACCAACTCACCTGCGTTGGATGTCGGTACGGCTATACATAAAACTCCTTGATTCACTTTTCCCGGAAACATGAATTGACCAGCTCGCCAATCTTGCGACCAGCTTGACATCACTGTTTGCTCATACCTTGCGGTACAACCTTGCAGTTTAAACCCTCATATAGAAGGCCTGACCTTACACATTTCGTTATGAACCAAGTAATAACGCTTTACATACAGTAGCTGAATATTAACAGCATGTACATCGCGATCACCTGATACGGTGAACGCTTAGATCCGACTAACCCTCAGTCGATTGACGTTGCTGAGGAAACCTTGAGTATTCGGCATCCCGAATTTTCATCGAGAGAAATCACTACTTATGTCAGCATTCTCACTTCTTGCCGCTCCACCAGGGTTTACACCCTAGCTTCAGTGCAACAAGAACGCTCCCCTACCACTCTCAACCAAGGAACGCGGACGGCAAGCCAAAACCTAAAAAGGTCCAACTTAACCGACCAGGTTCCTTGGTCAAGAATTTCCGAATTCGGCAGACTTTTTGAGCTCCGAATCATTTTAGGCGCATGTCTTCCAACCCCGATAAATCGGGGATTATTCAGGTGAGCTGTTACGCACTCTTTAAAGGATGGCTGCTTCTGAGCCAACCTTCCTGCTGTGTTGGAAAACACACGACCTTTCCCACTTAAAAGTCATTTAGGAGCCTTAATCGGGAATCTGGGTTGTTTCCCTCTCGCCCACACTCGCTTATCCGAGCGGGACTGACTCTATCCAATAAGCCTTGCGCATTCAGAGTTTGGTTAATCTACGAAGCCCGAAGGCTCCGGAAACTATCCAGTCGCTTTACCTCACAAGGTAGTTGAATAGGCTATACCTAAATATATCTCGGGGAGAACCAGCTATCTCTGTGTTCGATTGGCATATTACCCCTAACCACAAGTCATCTCACACCATTTCACCGATGACGAGTTCGGTCCTCCATCTGCCTTTCGGCAAACTTCAACCTGCTCATGGTTAGCTCACACAGTTTCGGGTTAACCGATATCTACGTTGTGACGCCCTATTAGGACTCGCTTTCGCTCTGCCTCCTCCCGAAAAACGGGATTAAGCAATAAGCAGATATCGATAACTCGCTGACTCATTCTTCAATAGGCACGAGATCATCCCGAGGCTTACGCCGAAGGACTCTCTCTGTTTGATAGTTAATGGTTTCAGGTTCTATTTCACGCCCCTCTCGGGGGACTTTTCACCTTTCCCTCACGGTACTCGTTCACTATTGGTTAGTTTGAATGTTTAGCCTTGGATCGTGACCGACCCAGATTCCCACAAGGTTTGCCGTGCCTCGTGGTACTTAGGAACTCCACCGGGGTATAAGTTGTTTCGGATACGAGGTTATCACTCTCTATGACCAGCCTTTCCATGCTGTTTTCCTACAACTTATACATCCCTACTGTGGTCCTGCAACCCTCAAAACTTGCGTTCTGAGTTTAGGCTCCTCCGCGTTCGCTCACCGCTACTGACGGAATCTCATATGATGTCTTTTCCTCCGGTTACTTAGATGTTTCAGTTCACCGGGTTCCCTTCCTCACCTTACGGCAGGATATCCCGAATTACATCGGGACGGGTTGCCCCATTCAGAAACCAACGACTATAACGCCTGCTAAAGGGCTCATCGTTGATATCGTACTTAAGCACACGTCTTTCTTCGGTTCAAACTACCTAGGCATCCACCATTAACTTAGTTTTCTCCCATCTCTTATGTTAGTTAAAAAGATGAACCGTCATACAGGACATGTATAACGGATTTAATTAATTACTTCACTGATTGTCAAAGAACTTAGCATTTAGCCGTTAGCTACTAGCTATTAGATATAATTGTCTAATTGCAAAAGCAAATCGCTAATGGCTAACTCTGTGGACCTAGGGGGACTCGAACCCCCAACCTTCGGAATGCAAATCCGACGCTCAAGCCAATTGAGCTATAGGCCCTTCGTCGTTTATGCTCCCCAGGATAATCCCGAAAAATCCTCTTGCATAAAGGACTTAATTCATTTCCTAATTTAAAAGTGCTTTAAACACAAAAAACGCCACAAAATCATTCCTTAAGCTTTTTTTGGATTTATTTAAGAAGGCTGTTAGGAGAGCGGTATGTTGCCGTCCAATGGTGCCTTATGAATATATTTTATTCATCGGTAATTGCAATAATAACATAGAAAAAAAGTCCTGTCAAGGCCAATTCACGCCATTTACGGAGATTATTTACACTACCTTTTCCCTAAACCCAAAATAGATAAGAAAAGAGGCAAGACCTATGATGCCTAGTAAGGGCAAAAGATTTCCCGCCTCAAGAAGTCCACCTTTTGTGCCTTCATCCTCAGGCACACTTCCAGCTCCAATTGTCAAGATAAATGAAATATTTTGCTCTCCGGAAGATACTTTTACGTTATGATCCTTCTTTTCAAGTTGTCCTTCATGGGTATACTTCCACTTCCCGTCTTCCAGATCTGCTTTTATCGTTTTTACACCATTATCAATATAGACATCAATATTAGCCCCTTTACTTCCCATCCCCTCAAGGGTCAAGTTAGTCGGTTCATACCACCAATGAGTAAAATATTTACCCTTCACATCGAGCGCTCCTATTTTTGTTAAAGAAAGCCCGTCAGCATATGCAAAAGTTGCAATTAAAAGAAAAAGCGGAATAACAAGAAAGTTTAGAAGTTTTTTCATATTAATTTCATACTATACCTTTTTTTAAGTTCTGTCAAATAAAATTATTTACATGCCTCATCATCAGTTGATCTTTTTCCAACACATTTTTGGCAGGTGAAATTCCAGGAACAGAATGCAATTTTTTTAAAACAATCTGAATAATTATTATTATAAGTACAAAGCGATTTTTGTGAGATTTGAGGTGGGTATCTAAAACGTCCGAAAGCATCATAATTAACACCAGTTTCATAATTAATTAGTGTTTTTTTATTTATCCATTCAGAGTAATGGGCCACAGATGTATAGAGGGCATACATTGAACAATCCGGTCCACCTGAAGACGTAATACCTATTACTTGAGGTTTATTATTTATTACCATTATAAAAGGGCCACCCGAATCTCCACGGCAGGTACCGACATTTTTTTTGGAAGTTAGACCGAATTTATCTTGAGTCCATTCTCCATTTTTTTGTATGGAAACAATTCCTTTTAAAAGATCATATGAAATATCTTTATTTTCAGTCGAGCCAAATCCTATTATCGTGCCAGAGTTTTCTTTATACAACTCTTCGGGGTACTCTTCTGGTTCTATTTTCTTGTCAGCATTACGGTCAGGATTAGGAATTGATATAATAGGGACACCTACTGCTTTTTTTTCAATGTGAAGAAGTGCTATATCATTGGTTGTAAGAATAAGATCGGCCATACTCATTGCATTTGTAAAATTTTCATGTAAAATCACCTCATCTACGCCCGATGAAAATTGAGCATTTAATTTTGAGTCTATATGGTTTAACCCAATGACTACAAAAATATCCTTTGCATCTATATCATAAACACAATGCGCGGCTGTTAAAACATATTCTTCACTTATAAGAGAACCCCCACATCCACCTACATCACCGTTTTTATAAAGTGAAATGAATACAAAATAGGGAAATTCATTCTCATCCGCGAGGGTTCCATTAATTATTTTGGTTTTAGAAGTTACCTCCTTAGCGTTCGTCCTTACCGTCGTTGGTTTCTTAATAAGAAGGTTAGAAAAATATATTGACCCAATAGCAACAAATGATGTAAATAAAACTAGCAGAACTAATCTCCTTGAAGCGCAGAATTTGCTACTCATACAATCATTGTAACAAAAACAGCCTCATTCAACTGGTCCAGTTAAACGAGGCTAACCCGGTCAAAATTAGTAGGAAATCACCATTACAATCTCCCCACGAAATTTCATTTCACTCAATTCTTTCGGTGTTCCTCTCAAAATTTCTTCATATATTTTTGTCAATTCGCGGCAGACACAAACGGTAACAGTTGGTGCAATAGCATCCAATAATAACAAGCTCTCATTTAATCTATTTGCAGATTCGTAAAAGACGACTGGAGCATGATCTAACAATAAAGACACTTCCTGAGCTTTTAATAACGCCTTATTTATATCACCTTTTTTTCGGGGGAGAAAACCAAAAAAAGAAAAATGATTTAATTTAAATCCCGAGTGAGCCAGGGCAGTCACTAAAGCAGTTGGACCAGGAATAACTGAGTAAGGAATCTTTCTTTTAATTACTTCCTTTACCAATAAATATCCTGGATCTGATATGAGCGGCATACCCGACTCAGACATAAGAATCATTTCTTTTCCCTCCTCAAGTAACGATATTATTTCAGGAAGTTTCTCGAACTCTTTTTCCTGATAATACGATATAAGCCTGCACTCCGGCTTTTTATTGAGATGAAATAACTCCTCAATTCGTTTCAGTACCATGCCGGTTGAACGGGTGTCTTCAGTTACGATAATTTCCGCCGAAGTTATAGCCTTCGCCTGGCGTAAAGAGAGATCCTCCATATTCCCAATCGGGGTACCTACAATATAAAGCATAGATGTAAATGCAGACTAAAATTTCAATTTTTTCCTTAAGATTTCATACATAATGGGCACGAGGGATAAAAATACCACTGCAATAATCACTAAGGAGAAATTCTCTTTCACAAATGTGATATTCCCAAAAAAATATCCGGCAAGTGTCGCCACCCCCACCCATAAAATACCCCCCACAATATTGTAGGAAATAAACGTACGGTAGTTCATATTTCCTATTCCGGCTACAAAAGGAGCAAATGTTCGTACAAACGGCATAAAGCGGCCAATTATTATGGTCTTCCCGCCATATTTATGAAAGAATTTCTGGGTTTCCTTGATATGTTCTTCATCGATGGGGATGCGGGGATGAGCCACAATCTTTTTTCCAAAAAAGTGACCGATCCAATAGTTCACGG
>Ga0209211_10008736_pt1 | contig 13760 bp, 9 predicted proteins | sample RifGroA2_FD_183992 | JGI IMG/M metagenome (GOLD analysis project Ga0209211, IMG submission 183992) | Groundwater microbial communities from Rifle, Colorado, USA - Groundwater A2 (SPAdes) (version 2) | ecosystem: Environmental > Aquatic > Deep subsurface > Groundwater | place: Rifle, Colorado...
CGATCCCAAGAAACCCGATTCACGTGTATGGATGCACTACGCGCTTGGGTTTGAGACACGGTGGATGAATGCCACAGTATCAAGGGGTTCAGAACGGATTGCCAAGTTGCTTGGCGCTGATGGTGAAAATCGGGTTTCTTTTGCCAGAAAACCGTTGGATTTTTTCCGCTTGCTTGAACAGGTTTCCACGAGGCGTGAAAAACCGGCTGAAGGAGACGGCGAAGGAAAAATCATTCCGCTTCGTTCGATTGTGACAGAAGCGCATATGATCATACCGAATTCTCAGACTGCTTTCATGCGTCCGGAAGATCGAGAACTTCTCGTTCTTTTGCGCCGGTTTGCAACTGAGCCAAGGTATGATGCGACTGATACTCTGATCGTTCTTGTGACCGACGCACTCTCTGGAATTCATTCTGAATTACGCGAGGTTGCGGTTACAATCGAAATTCCGCGCCCGGATGAAAAAATCATGGTTGGTTATCTTGATGGTGCGGTTCTTCGAGCCAAGGTGGGAATTCAGGCAGAGGACAGACCGCGTATTCATCGGTTGGCAGTTGGTTTGACGCGGCGGCAAGTGGAGAATGTGGTGGCAGAAACCGCGGCGGCAAAAGAATCGCTGAATGCCGGATTCCTTTCCAAGCGTCGAAAGGAATTGATTGGCCGGGATTATGGCGAATTCTTGGAATTCTTTACACCGACCTGGTCGCTTGATCATGTTGGCGCGTCGCACCTTGCGGTGGAAAGACTTCGGGAGCTTGCGTTGCTTCTCAAAGAAGGCAGTCGGCAGATTCCCTCGGGAATCATTTTTGTCGGACAAAACGGCATTGGTAAAACATTTTTAGCCAAGGCACTTCTTGGTTCAGCCGGAATTACCGGTGTTGAATTGCGACCTTTCAAAGATTCAGAGCTTGGAAAGAGCGAGCGGAATTGGGAGAAGGTTGAAACTGCACTGAAGTCAGCCGGGCAGATCGGCATCATGGTTGACGAGGCCCAGTCGCAAATGGGACGCACAAGCGGCCGAAATGTGCACGAGGTTTCAAAGATCCTGTTTTCAGCGCAAATGAAACTTATGGGCGATCCGGTTTATCGCGGCAAGATTTTCTGGATTTTAATGACTTCGCGACCCGATCTTCTTTCTCCTGATGTTAAGCGACCAGGACGAGCTGATCTCGTCATTCCGCTTTTTCCGGTTTTGGATGAACAAGGCGCGTCCGAGATTTTGCAGGCGCAGATTACTCTTCTTGCACGCGACGATGGATACCAATTTTCTGATGAATTTGTGTCCGGTGCGTTTAAAGAAAACAAAGATCTTTTGAAAGCTTTGGTTGGAAAAACCGGCGGACAAATCTGTGACAAGGTTCTTCGTCGGGCCAAGGCGCGTCATGCCAAGAAAGAAGCGATTAGAATTGAGCACGTGATGAATGTGCTTAAAACTACTGGCCAGTTTGCAATTGAACCAGAAGCTTACGAGCTCCAGCGACTTCTTGGAATTGCTGAAGCTATTGAAACAGAAAATACTGATCTTGTCCCGGAGTGCTACCAAGCGCAGGTGACAGAGAAGTATCGTGATGTAAATGGAATGAAGATCAGAATTGATGAGTTGAGAGCTCACGTCGACGACCTGTAAAAACAGGAACCTCAGAAACACGTTGTTTCTGAGGTTTTTTTAGTTAAGATTAAAGATTTAAGATTTAAGATTAAAGAGGAGAAAAGAGAAAAGAGAAAATAGAAAAGAGTCGAGAGAGGGGCAGAGAGAAAGTTTGTAGTGAGTAGTTGGTAGTAAAATTCCAAGCACCAATTTTCAAATACCAAACAATTACCAAATTACAAACCACAAACACAAAACAAATTCGTCGTCCTAAATTTTGATAACAAATACTCCTACAAGATTAATGGACAGGTTTGTTATTTTGGTCATTAGATAAACCGCAGAGATCCTTCACTCTCGCAGGAATATTCGTTACCACAGTTCAGGACGACTCCTTCGGAGTCGGTTTGGAGTTTGGATATTGGAATTTGGGATTTAACAAATACCAAACCACAAACCCCAAGCATCAAACAATTTCAAAACTATAAATTACAAATCCAGAACAAATTCGTCGTCCCGAACTGTGGTAACGAATATTCCTACGAGAGTGAGGGATCTTTGCGAGTAAGGTTAAAGATTTAAGATTAAAGATGGGAGAATGGTAGCGTAGGGGCTTGTCCCCCGCCTATTTTTGCATTATTTGCCGACTTTTTCGACAACAGAATTACGGTACTTTCTTTATTTTATTAAGTGTTATTTTGTGGCTAAATTTACACGTTAAATTAACAATTTTAAAACACACTAATTAAAATTAAAAAATTGTATCTGTCGGAACCATTGACAATTCATTTTTTTATTGCTATGTTGGTAAGGTTAAGATCAATTAGATCATTAACCACTGCTTCTAAAAAATACTTGACAAAAATATGTTTGCATGTTAAAAGAGGCGGATGTCTGCGCTAGATTACTTCTTGTAATTTAGCAAAAAAAGAACTTTGAAAATTTGTAAAATTAGTTAAAAGGGAGGCAAAAATGAACCTCAAACATGGTTTTTGGCAATGGCTTTGGGATTGGATTTGGGGGGATAATTTTGAAAAAGAAGATCCTCTTGAAAACAGCTTGAAGGAAATGAAGCAGGCGCTTGACGAAGAATTGATTGTTTTGCGCAAAATTATTGCTCGTGCTTCGCAGGCACGCAATGATCTTGAAAAGCTTCTTACAGAATACGAAGATTTGCGTAGTAAAGCAGATAGTCGTGTTCGTCAGGGAGAAGTTTCCAGAGTTGCAGAAGATGTGATTATGCTACAGTTGCTTTCTGAAAGCATTGATCAAGCTTCTGCTCATTACGAAACACTACAACAAGGCGCAAGCCAAGCTTCAAAAGTTTACACTGCCAGACGCACAGAATTCTTAGAGCGTGAACGGTCACTGCCAATGCTTCAACGTGTTCGCAGTGTTCAAAAATACAAGCGACTTGGAAAAGAGGATCCAGTCGCGGTGTTTGATAAAGAAGCGCGGAGAATTCGTGAGGAAGAAGATCGTTGTCAGATTGAACACGAGCTTGAGGAACTTGTGCAAGAATCTGTACTTTCTGAGTTTGAACAAATGGCGTATCGAGATCGAGCGCGCGAGATGGTGGAAAGTTATAAAAAATCGCAAAGACATGTTCCAATTCCAGAATCTGTGGAACGAGCATTGAAGATTCTTGGTGCTGATAAAACAGAAGAAGGTTCTGTTGAACCTAGACTCGTAGCTGAACTAATTCTTAAAGATAAGAGTTAGTTAGAAAAAAGTTTTGGAATGTGATATCCATACGCACGAAACACAAAAATCAAAAAGAAAGGAAGGGAAAAGAAAATGGATTACTTGCTTGGTCCGAATCTCATTTTCATTATCGCAATGTTTCTTGGTTTGATTCTGATTATTGGTCAGATGACAGGATCTTTTGGTGGTGATGCTGATCATGATGTGGATCATGATATTGGTCATGATGTTGGCCATGATGCCGGTCATGATACTGACGGTGATCATGACCACGACCAAGACGGCCATGACCATGGTCCGAGTCTCATGTTCAGAGCTTTGTCGTTGCTCGGTGTTGGTCGAGTTCCGTTGACTGTTGTGATGATGACTGCCGCTCTTGTCTTTGGTGTGTCTGGTTTGATTGCCAATGCGATCATGGAGCCGGTTCTCCGTTTCCCATGGGTGTACGGACCAATTTCTTGCGGCGCTGCTCTCGTGGTCATGTGGTTTTGTACCGGTTTGATTGCGCGTCTGGTGGCAAATATTTTGCCAGGCACAGAGACCTATACTGTAAGTAAGAAAGATCTGGTTGGCAAAACTGCTAATCTAATCCTTCAAGCTGGTCCAGATTCAAGGGTTGAAAATGCCCATGTTTCTGATGACGGCGGTACGCTGCACACGGTTACTTGTAAAACTGGCGGTGAAGTTCTGGAAAGGGGAACGCAAGTTTTGTTAGTTAGTTACGATCACGAGGCCGATGTGTTCACTGGAGAAAAAGCCCGGCTCTAAGGGCTAAACAAAAAACATCCTGGCTTGCCAGGAGAAAGGAAAGGGAAAAAATGGGTTTGATTCTCATGTTCGCGCTTGGGGTAGCAATGTTGTTTGCACCGGTTTTTGCCGGTGTGGCAAATTTCAAGCTCGGCGTCATGGCAACTACGGTTTTTCTCGGTGCCGGTCTTGTGTTCGTGATTTTGGCCGGAATTCTGTTCGTTATTACGAGGCTCTATGTACGTACGAAAGCCAACATGGCCTTTGTTCGCACTGGTGCCAAGGGTAAGCTGGTAATCATGGATGGTGGCGGAATTGTCATTCCGCTCATTCATGAACTCATGCCGGTGTCGCTTGAATCCACCAAGCTTGTGGTTAGGCGTATCGGGTCAGACGCCCTACTTACCCACGACAAGCTTCGTGCTGACATTCACGCCGAGTTCTTCGTCAAGGTGAAAGCGGATAGTGAAAGCATTATCAATGCTTCTCGTACGCTTGGCGAACGAATGCAGGATATGAAACAACTTCAGTCGTTTGTTGAGGAAAAGGTTATTTCGGCATTGCGTTCAGTGGCTGCTACGAGAACGCTCGAAGATCTGAACTCCAAGCGGGATGAGTTTATTCATGATGTTCGAAAGAATGTTCAGGATGAACTCAGGCCGAACGGTTTGGAGCTTGAGAGTGCGACTATTTCGCATCTTGACCAGACTGATCCTAAGGGTTTGAATCCGGATAACGTCTTCGATGCCCAAGGTTTGCGTACGATTGCCGAGATCACGCAGAAGCAGCGCACTGAGCAGAACCAGCTGGTTCGCCAGGGTGAACAGGCACGTATGGAGCAGGACGTCACTACCAGAGCAGCTATTCTTGGTCAAGAGCAGAAGAAGGCTGAGCTCGAGGCGACGCAGCAAGCCGAGATTAAGAAGATTCAGGCTTTTCGAAACCGTGAGGCCGAGGAAAAGCGGATCGAGGCTGAGCGTCAGATCGCTATGGCCGGTGTAGATAAGGAGAGGCAGGTTGAGGTGGCCAAGCGCGAGCAGGAACAGGCGGTTGAGGTTGCTGAGCGCCAGAAGATCGAAGCCGTAGTCGCGGCTGATCAGAAAGTGGAAGTGGCGACTCGCGCCAAGGCCGAGGCAGTGGTTGAGGCGGACAAAAAGGTTGAGGTGGCAAATCGCGCCAAGGAAGTGGCAGTTGCGGAAGCTGAGACCACGCGTGAAAAGGCGCTTGGTGAAAGAGCCAAGGCACAGGCTTTGGCTGAGAAGGAACGCCAGGAAATCACGACTGTTCAGGTCGTGGAAGCAGCTGAGCGCGCTAAGCGTCAGCAGATCATTGAAGCGCAGGCCAAGGCCGAGACTGGGTTTGTAGAGAAGCAGCGCGGGGCAGATGCCGAGGCTTACGGGATCAAGACCAGGGCTGAGGCGGACAAGGGAGCGGCGGAAGCAAGGGCTGCGGCTGTGCTTCGTCAGGCTGAGGCTGAGGCTGAAGCCGAGACGAAGAAGGCGGCTGGTAAGATGGCAACCGAGATGGTGCCGGTGCAGGTCAAGGCTGAAGAGGTCAAGGTCAACAACGCCGCGGCTGACGTTGAGATCAAACTGCTCGAGAATCAGCAGAGGTTCGGAGAGGCTGGTGTTAAGCTGAAGATTCGGCTGGCTGAGATCGAGGCCAGTGCTGAGGTCGGCAGGGCCGGAGCAGAGGCTCTTGGTGTGGCGCTGTCCCACGCCAACATGACCATGTACGGTTCGACCGACATGCTCAATAACATCATGAAGCGCTTTGGCCAGGGCCAGAGCGTCATGGCCGCGATCCAAGGCGCAACTGATGCCATGGATCCTGGGACCAAGGCAATGCTCCAAGCTGGAGCAGAGGCCATTGCTGGCAAGCTTGGTGTGGATGTCGAGAAGGTGAAGGAAGCTGTGGCTGCTTTACCGAGTAGTCACCGGGCGGATGTTGTCGACACGACAGCAATGCCGGCTAAGTAACTGGAAGTATCTATAAGATTTTCTGAGTCGCAAGACAAAGAAAATTCTCTCGTCCCCCGGATTCGTTCCGGGGGATTTTTTATTGAGGGAAATGAGATTAAAGATTAAAGATTTAAGATGTAAGAGAAAGGACTTAGGACTTAGGACTGAGGGATTAGATTAAGATTAGGGAAGCTAAAAAGCTACAAGATAAGTAGGGCGGGGTCTTGTACCCCGCCATGATAGAAATTAGCTGTTTAGAGATTAGAAATTGGTAATAGAAATTAGAAACTAGAAATTAGTTTTAAGTCTGTCCGCATTCATTTCTAATTTCTATTTTCTAAACATCCAATTTTCAGCACAAGTAAGGAAATGCAGGAATATTCCTTCCTTTCCTGCGTCGCTCGGTAATTCCAAAGCAAGCTTTGAATTACACTCACTCCTTGGAAAGTAGGGTGGGGTCTTGCACCCCACCAACGAATGAGTAGTAAAATTACAAATCACAAGCACCAAACGACTTCCGCAGGAAGTCGTCCTGAACCGTTTTAACGAATATTCCCACGAGGGTAAAGGATCTCTCATTCCCACACAAACAATATCAAATATCGAAATTCGAAACAAGCCCAAAATTCAAATGACTAAAATTCAAAACCAGTTTTAAACATTTGTTTTTTGATCATTTGAATTTGTTTCGTATTTCGGATTTTGTGCTTCGAATTTAACCTTTACAGAAAATGTCGTCCCGAACTGTTGTAACGAATATTCTCATCTACATGAGTCGCTGTCTTTGTTTCTCTGTTCTTCTGTTTCTCAGTTTCTCTGTTACTCTGTGGTGAGGGATCTCTGCGGAAGAGCCACTAGGTATTAGCCACTGGCCACTAGTAAAGACGTGGGGCGTAAATAATGGATCAAACTGCATAGTAGGGCGGGGAACCTCATCAAAATAGATGTAGCTCAAACCTTTAGGTTTGAGACGGTTTCAGATCTCTAGACCTGAGCTACAACATTTGTGACATTGCTTGTTTTCGGTGTTCTACGATGCTAAGCCTCGTAATTTTGCGTAGTTCTGCGTGGTTTTGCGCAACATTTTTATATTTTTCAACGCTTGACAACTTTGCAAATATCTGCTAAGGTAAGGGCGCGTTCGTTTACAAAAAACCTGCACAGAAAAAAACGAAAGGAGAAGGAAAATGGGACTTTTTAAGACTGGGCTTGTTTTTGGACTGGGTTTTGTAAGTGAGAAGGTTGTCAAGGAGATTGTAAATGATCCAGATGTTCGCCGTGCCGCGGCTGATTTACGTGATTCAAGCAAAGAGTTTATAGGCGAGTTGAAAAAAGTAGCCGTAGATGCGAAGAAAGACGGGCGCACTGTTCTTGGTGAGTATGCCGAGAAAGCGAGCCGTGTTTGCGGTCGGGTGGCTGAATGGGCCAAGGAAAAAAAAGAAGAAAAACCAGCCGATCCGGATCAGGAACCAACTCCTCCGCAGGAAAGCGATCCACCTCGTGAGACTGGTACGGAAACTCCTGCCAAGTAGTTCAACAGCATAAAAACCCGCAAAAGAAAGGGGGTAGTTCATGGGACTCTGGACTCTCTTGTTCCTAGTTTTTTCTGTGGTAATGTTGGTTAAGTATGCTAACGAATATCCGAAGAGACCGCTTTGGTTTTTCAAGGCTGTTTGTATGGGCATTATTGCCACAGTTGCAGTTCGAGTGCTTCTCGGACTTGCTTCAGTCCTTCTTGGGACCATCGGATTCCTGCTGCAAGCGGCGATTACAATTGCAATCATTGGTTTTGTTGGCTTTGTTGGTTATAGGGTTTTAGGAAAAATTTTCAAGTAGTTTCCAAAGCCAAAACCAATAGAGAAAAAAATGAGCGATCCAATTGTAGTTGGCATTGGTCGTGAGCAAGTTAAAATAGTTCCAGGATCTTTTCGTTCCAGTGTTGTTTTTAAAAAGGATTTTTCCAAAACTGTGGTAGTTGATTGCAGTGATGGTCGTTTTACTCCAACAAACGAGGAGTTTGTTGAGAGGATGTTTGGCACTTGCAATCCTGATGGACTGGAGACCCCTGGTGGTTCGGCCGCCCTTTCCATGACATCAGCTGCTTCAGTGGCACAATATATGTCTGTCAAGGAAAGTCTGATTTTTCTTGTGAAAGGACACAATTCAGGAGTAGTTGTTTTGTTTGCACATGAAGATTGTGGACACTACAAGCACAAGAATCCAGGCCGGAGTCCGGAGGAGATCCGTCTGATTCAACTTCGTGATTTGCGTAGTTGTTTGAAATTAGTTTCAGACATGCTCCCGAGTCACGTCATAGTCCGCGCTTTTTTCAAACGTTTGGAAAAAGATCATGTTGTTTTCGACGAGGTTCTTCCAACCTAGAATCGTCCGCTGCCATTCTCTATGGCAGCGGGTTTTTTTAGATTAAAGATTTAAGATTAAAGGTAAAGATATGGGACGTGAGTATAAAGTATCAAGTATAAAGTATAAAGAGATGTGGGGACGAAAAGATGTACGTAGGGCGGGGGCTTGCCCCCCGCCACGAGGATATAGAAATTACAAATCACAAGCACCATAATAAGTTTATAGTTGGTAGTTTATAGTTAGTAGAAAAATTTAAAATTCCAATATCCAAATTCCAAACAATTTCAAAATTACAAATTACAAACAAAGATGCCATTCTGAGCAAAGCGAAGAATCTCGCGAAATCGTTCGCTACGTTCAGGATGAAATGATGTAGCTCAAACCTTTAGGTTTGAGGACGTCTCAGGCCTAAAGGCCCGAGCTACATTTGTTCTCATGCTCTTCTGTTTCTCAGTTTCTCTGTTACCTGGTGGTTAAGGATCTCCGCGGTCCAAGATTTCAGGTTGTAGAAACAAGAAATTAAGATAATTAAAAATGTGTCAGAATGTGCTCGATCGAACAGATTCTGACACATTTTTTCGGTCTATTTTATCTAAATTTAGATTGTTGATTTAAAAATGCAAATGTGTCATTTTGTGTTCGAACGAACATAAAATGCTACGTTTTTGTTTGCCCTAAAAAATGAAAAAGATTTTTGGTTTATATATTTTTAATTAAATTTTTTAGTGTCTTAATTTTTCCATCGTTTATCTTATGCCCCTTTATACTTTATACTTCTCAACGACCTTGACAAACCAGTAAAAATATAATAGAGTAGTGAGGTCTTATGGTAAAATAATATTTAGTTGCAGACCTTAGGAATTAATACGCGCCCGTAGCTCAACGGATAGAGCAGTGCTCTTCTAAGGCATTGATGTTGGTTCGATTCCAACCGGGCGCACATATAGACACAGCACTCCAAAATTGTCCTTATAACCTATTAAAATTGCGGCTGGCTTGTTTTTCACTTGAAAAAATCCTCAATGTATCTACTGATACATCTGCGGTTTTTTTAAGCTCCAAAATCAAGCCATCCATCAATTTTAATTAGGTTCTAAGACCGATTTTGGAGTGTGGTGTCTATGAAAACATGGCGGCCATAGTTTAATGGTAGAACAGCGGGTTGTGGTCCCGCTGGCCCGGGTTCAATTCCCGGTGGCCGCCCCACTAAAAAATCAGTGCATTGCGCACTGGTTTTTTAGTTTGATTAGAAAAGAGAAAACAGAAATCAGAAAACAGTCGGCAAGAGGGGGTAGAAAAAATAAAAGAACAGACGCAGATGAGAATCGTGTAATTGAGTAATTGGGTAATTGATAAATCCGAAATACGAAACAAATTCAAACAGTGGTTAGAAGTTGGCAGGTATCGGGTAGTAAAATTCCATTCTCGAATTCTCGAGAATTCGAGATAAAGAAATAAATAAAAACAGGCAGTTAAAAATAAAAGTTTTCTTTAAATTTCTTATCTGAAATTTTTAAGAACCTATTTGAAAAGCCTCTTTCGACTGCAATTTCCAGATTTTGGCTGCAAATTGTCCAATACTCCTCGATGTATGCCGTGCACACACCTTCGTCGTATTGTACAATTTTCGCTCAAAATCTGAAAATTTCGTAACGAAAGATACTTTTCAAATAGGTTCTAAGATTTTCAGATCGTGTTTTAACTATTTACTATTCTTACATTCTCAAGAATAGGAGAATAGATTTTGATTATTTGAACATTTTATTTTTTGAATTTGTTTTGACAGCGGCTTGCAGTTTTGATATTCGATATTCGAATTTTTACAAGCTACCAACTACAAACTAATTCCTTAGTCCTTAGTCCTTCTTTTTACATTTTAAATTTTTAACCTTCTTCGCAGAGATCCCTCATCACAGGGTAACAGGGAAACTGAGAAACAGAAGAACAGAGAAACAAAGATAATAGTTTGTATAAATGGGAATATTCGTCACAACAGTTCGGGAAGACAGCTTCTGTGTTCTACACCTTAATTCTTAATTCTTGATTCTTAATTCTTATTTCTTAATTCTTAATCCTCATCTTTAATCTTAGATCTTTAATCTAAAAAAAACCACCCCTCCGTTTTTTAGAGGGGTGGAAAGAAGACATATTAGATGTGAAACGTTTCACGAACAGCGCGCTGTATTTCTGGGGTAGTATCGCCGTAAACCACCAGATTCAATTTGTTGGTTTTGAATCGACGCCTGGCCACTTCGCGCAAACGCCGGCGAGAAACCGCATTGATTCCAGTTAGGTAGTCACGATAATTTTTGATTTCACCATGGGCAATAAGTTGGCCGGCATAGGACCTTGCAATACTCAACGGATAGTCAAGAGATTCTCTGACCAAAGCATTGATGTTTGATTTGGCCAAGTCAATTTCTTCAATACTGACAAGGTTTTCACAAAGATCGCGAAGCTCTCCAACAATAGTGTTTACTACTTCAACAATATCTTCTTTTCTGGTGGCGGTTTGAACATACAAACAGCCGGTATCAAACCAGTGCCAGCAGTTTGACAGTGCTCTGTACACCAAACCTCGGTCTCGCAATTTTGTGTGAAGACGTGAACTCGTGCGTTCGCCCAAAATATTGGAAATAAGTTTGAGTGGTACGCGATCACGGTGCCCGTATTTTACAGTGGTAATACCAACCAATACTTTTGCCTGTTCACCGGGTGTTGTCTGGAAAAGAATACGGCGTCGTCTTTGCGTTTTGAGAAAAGGATTTATTGGTGTGGGAATTCCCGGACGAAGTGACCCTAGTTTTTCTTTTACATTCTCAAACAACTTTTTTTCATCAAACCCACCGACTGCCACAAAGACCAGATTGTTTGCTCTGATAACCCGCCGCCAATGATTCCTTACATCTCTCAAGGACAGACGCTCGATATTTTCTGCGGTTCCGCCAGGAAAAAAAGAAAGCGGGTGTCCTTTGAAAATCAACCCATCCAAAAGTTCGAGTGAGTGAATATCCGGAGATTTGTTTGCGATTTCCGTAAGAATCACACCCTTTTCTCTCTGGACAACTTCCTTGGAAATAATTGGATGTAATAGGTTGTCTGCGATCATATCCATGGCCAAAGCTAGATGGCGTCTATGAAAACTAATTTGCCACCAGATGAGGTCTGGAGTAGTTTCTGGATCGTAATCACCACCAACTCGATCCATGACTTTTTCTACATCAAAGATCGTGGGATATTTTTGCGAACAACGAGCAATAACATGTTCAATAATATGGCCAATGCCATTGGTCTCGACTGTTTCGGTTCGTGAACCACGATTCGACGCAATGACAATTGCTACAGTGTTGAGATTTTTGGGAATAAGCACAACCCGTAATCCATTGGAAAGAACTCGGCACTCCATTTTCAGCCTCCTTTTTTCTATTTAGTAACCATTTCAATTTACCATAAAATTGTTATTTTGTCAAGGTTAGAGAAGGAAGCGATTTCACAAAAACACCAAAACAATAAAGTACTGAAGCAAGTCTGTTATCTCGACGTCTTGTTGCTTTAGTGTTTGGGTGCTCCAGTGCTCTTGTGAATTCGTATATTATTGCGACCAACAGACCTTGACATTCTTAATACTATGTGATATTATTTTTTGACCAGCGGTCTTTAAAAAAAGGAGGGGAAAATGCATAAAGAAATCGAGAAGCGATTCCTAGTCTTGTCTTTTGATAATGATTTTGTCAGAAGCAAAGCCAGGGAAGGTATTCCAGTTTTTGATATTATTCAGGCCTACTTTGTAACCGCACCGACACACAGTTTGCGCGTGCGGATTACGAATAATGAGCGTGCGGAGTTTACACGGAAGTTTGGAATTGGTGAGAATAGGGATGAAGATCCACACCCGATTCCTCTTGAAACTGCTCGGTTTGTGATGGAGTCTTGTCCTCACCAACTTCATAAAACTCGCCACGTGATTGATGGTTGGGAGTTTGATTTTTTTCATGGCAATCTGAATGGTATTTTTATTGCGGAGTTTGAAAAGAAAATTCCGGATCAAGAAGTGGTGTTGCCGACTTGGATTCGTGAAGCAATTGATGTCACTGATTCTTTGACCAATCATCATTTGGCAAGATTGGCATATGATCTTTCCGGTGGGTTGAGCTCAGCGGAGTTGCGAGAGGTTGTGCTTGGTCGCAAGATTAAAAAAATTGTCTTGACCGGCGGACCATGCTCTGGAAAGAGCACGATTATGCAAGAGATCAAGAAAAAGTTTGGTGATACTGTCCATTGTGTGCCTGAGGTGGCCTCGATTGTGATTGGTCAGGTTGGTGTTTTGCCGCCTGCCACAGCCACGGTGCGAGAAGTACGCGAGTTTCAGCGTTCGGTTTCTCACGTTCAGCGCTTGTTTGAACAGGTCTCTATGCTACAAGCAGTACGTGAAGGTAAAAAGGCAGTTATTGTTGATCGTGGTGTGATTGATAATGCTGCTTATGTTGCCGGTGGAATGGACGAGCTTTGTAATGTTTTGGGCACTGATCCAAACTATGAATATTCTCAGTATGATCACGTTGTTTATTTGGACATGCCGCCAGAGGATGTGTATCTGAAGAGGTGTGCGGATAATCCCAATCGTTACGAAACTTTTGATCAGGCTGTGGTGCGTTCGCAAAAAACCATTCAGGCTTGGTGCCGCCATCCCCATTTTTTTACTGTAATAGGCAGAATGACCTGGGAAAAGAAGGTTGAGAGAGCCCTAAGTCAGATTTCTGGTTTTCTTGCTATGTAAAAGAGGTATTTCGCGATAAATTCATTTATTCATGACTTCTTGTCCTGTACCTTGTGGTGCAGGACTTTTTTTGTCTTATTTTACAACAATGTCCGAAGTTGAACTTCGAAGTTGAACTTCGGACATTTGTCTAATTTTAGCTTCTTTTGTTTCTTTGTTTTTATATTTCTCTGTTTCTTTATTTCTGTGGGGCTTGACAAAAAAACGTATCTATGGTATAATTATTCTTGTAATCATATATCTCATGAGAGACTCGAAACGCCCCGAAATGGGAGATCTATATGGTGTTGGTCCGTATCTAAAGCATGAAGTAACATTGTTAAGGCTTTAAAAGATGAAAGACGCGTTTCGAGAAAATCATTTCAAGGGAGCAGCCATTTGTTCGGCTGTTTTTTTGTTTGTGGCAAAAATTGCGATCTTTGTTTGCTTCCCTCAGGTGCTTCGGTCAACGTACATTTGAGTACGTCTCCCTTGCATCTTCAGTCCAGCAAGCAAATCTCATCGATTTTTTCTCAGAAACCACGATGTGGAAAAAATTGCGATCTTACCGAGGTCAGACCTCGGGGATGTGATGTCCATATGCAAAATATTATTTGTGGCGGGGTGCAAGACCCCGCCC
>Ga0209211_10008737_pt1 | contig 13759 bp, 15 predicted proteins | sample RifGroA2_FD_183992 | JGI IMG/M metagenome (GOLD analysis project Ga0209211, IMG submission 183992) | Groundwater microbial communities from Rifle, Colorado, USA - Groundwater A2 (SPAdes) (version 2) | ecosystem: Environmental > Aquatic > Deep subsurface > Groundwater | place: Rifle, Colorado...
CCTCTAACCAAAAGGGTTACCGTTAAAATCCTAAAGGTCCTAAAGGACTATCGGAAAGTCCACGGAGTTAAAATTACTTCTTTTCTTCTTTAAGACAAATTGCTGCAAGTGCTCCTAACTCCGGGAGTTAGAAATGCTTTGGTTACAACCATAGAAGGTATTTTCCTCGTTTCGTTTAGGCTTCTCAGCCTCGAAACGTTGAACAGTGGTCCCCACACCTGGAAGTAGTTTTAGGATCCGGCCATGGTCCCGCCGCGGCGGGAGATCCCCCTCCCGTCACTGCAAGGGAAAACTAAATTCAGATCCCGGATCTCACTTGCCTCACTTGCGTGGTTGCAAGGGAAAACTGGTACCTATTGTCAAGACCGGATACGGACTTGACAACCAAGCCCTTCCCGCTTGCAAGGCGTGGTCTTGCAAATATACTACGATGATTCGAATCATTATAGTGATAAGCCAACTCCATTCTAACCCGCCGGGTTAGAATTGGAACGGTGGACTTTAACGCTAGTCTTTAACGGTAGTCCATTAGGATTGAGAATTTTCCAACCCGTCGGGGGATCGGGTGGGGGAGTTGGGATTTGACTTGTTCGGCTTAGAACTCATCTTTACAACAAAAATCCGCATGTTGTGCTAAAATTTTATTGTGGCTATTGACGATAAAGTCAAATTAATCAAAGAGGTTGGCGAGGAAACTATAGCGGAAACGGAACTTCGAAAACTTCTTGAAAGTGGAGAGGAACTTATTGCCTACGACGGATTTGAACCCTCCGGAAAAATCCACATCGCTCAAGGACTACTGCGGGCAATCAACATCAATAAAATGATCAAAGCGGGCCTTAGATTTAAAATGTTGGTGGCTGACTGGCACGCTCTCGCCAACAACAAGCTCGGTGGAGATCTCACCAAAATTCAAACAACCGGCAAGTACTTTATTGAGGTTTGGAAGGCTTGTGGCCTCGATACCAATAAAGTTGAGTTTTGCTGGGCTTCGGAAATGGCTAAAAATTCCGATTATTGGAAATTAGTTGTCCAAGTCGGCAAGTCGAACTCTCTTAAAAGGTTTGTTCGCACCGCCGAGATGATGGGTCGGGAGGAATCATTGGAAAAACTGACCGGGGCCCACATTATCTACTCCTGTATGCAAGTGGCGGATATCTTCTCTCTCAACGCCAAAATCACTCAATTGGGAATGGATCAGCGTAAGGTTAACATGTTAGCACGGGAGATCGGGCCACAACTGGGATTCTGGAAACCGGTAGTGGTCAGCCATCATATGTTGATGGGGCTCAACAAGCCTGTTTCGCCGTCCGGTGATAAAACAACCCGTACCATCGAGATCAAGATGTCAAAGTCGAAACCCGATACTTCTGTTTTTATGACCGATTCTAAGGAGGATTTAAATAGAAAGATTGCTAAAGCTTATTGTCCGCCACAAATAACAGAAGAAAACCCTGTTCTTGAATACTACAGATACATTGTCTTTGAAAGATACGCAGAGGTAGAAATTAAGCGGGAGGAAAAGCACGGCGGCAACGTCCCATATAAGTCCTATCCCGAATTTGAAAAGGCTTACAAAGAGGGGAAATTACACCCACAGGATGTCAAAAATGTTTTATCCTTCTATCTAAATGAGCTATTAAACCCTGTAAGAGAATATTTTGAAAACAACCAGGAAGCAAAGAGATTGAAGGAAGAGGTAGAAAGTTATACGGTCACGCGATGAGAATTTTTAGGAAATACAAAAAAGTTTGGACACTAATAGTTATTATTTCATCCCTAGCCTTGGTCGCCACCCCATTTCTTTCTTTGTTTTTCCGGTAAGGATTTTTTCTTGCCGCCAGGATTATGATGAATTTGAAGCTGACCGACCCTGTCTCTAGGGTACCTTTCATCGGTGATTCTTACGCTAGACTCTTAAAAAAATTAAATGTCGAAACAGTCGGACAGCTCTTGCACCACTATCCGTTTCGCTACGAGGATTACACAAAAAGATCCACTATTGCCCACTTAATACTCACAGAAACGGTAACGGTTACCGGAGTGGTAGAGGCTGTTGATAATATCCACACCAGAAATAAGAAAACTTTTACCAAGGTTAAACTTAGCGACGAAAGCGGAACAATTGATATCATTTGGTTTAATCAACCCTACCTGGCAAGATCGCTGAAAAAGAATTTATCTTTAAATATCTCCGGGAAAGTCGATCAGTTCTCCGGAAACCTGGCTTTTATTTCACCGGAGTATGAGATTGTTAGATCAGGAGTCAATCAGCGAGCGATCCACACCGGACGTTTCGTGCCAGTTTACCCCGAAACAGCACGGATTTCCTCTAAATGGATACGTTCCAGAGTTAATCAGGTTTTATTATTGTTGGACACGATCGAAGATTTCATACCTCTCTTTATAAGGCAAGAAAATAATTTACTTTCGCTTGATAATGCTTTAAGAATGATTCACTTTCCGGAAAAATTAGCCGAAATAGACGCGGCCCGTCAAAGATTAAGTTTCGACGAGATTTTTAACATCTCCCTAAAGGGACTGTTAAAAAGAAAAGCCATTAGATCCAAAAAAACGGCTGTTTCCTTGATCCTTTCAAAGATATCGCCATATCTCAACAGGCTGATTTGTAACTTGCCATTTAAATTAACATCATCACAAGAGGCGGTAATTCAGGAAATACTGAAAGATCTTTCAAGACCCTTCCCAATGAATCGTTTACTACAGGGTGAAGTCGGCAGTGGCAAAACGATCGTCGCCGTCTTCGCCTCCCTGGCCGTGGTCAAGTCCGGTAAATCCAGTGTGGTCATGGCTCCGACGGAAGCTTTGGCCTATCAACATTATACGACGTTCAAAAAGTTGCTTGAACCTTTCAACGTGACCGTTTCACTGATTACCGGCTCGAGCAAGAAAACAGAGCTTGGTACTGGCATTATCATCGGCACCCACGCCCTCCTTTACTCTAAAGCACTCCTTAAAGGCGGGGGTCTTATTGTTGTTGACGAACAGCATAAGTTCGGCGTCGCCCAAAGAGCTAAAATAATTGAACTGCTCGGCGGTGATAATTGTGTTCCTCATCTTCTGACCATGACGGCAACCCCGATACCGAGAACCTTGGCTCTGTCCTATCTTAATGATTTAGATATTTCAATTCTTAAAGAGAGTCCGGTTGGGAGGAGAGGGGTTAGAACCTGGTACGTTCCCGAAAGTAAAAGAGCGGCCGCCTATCAATGGGTAAAAAATCAAATAAGCTCTTTTCACACCCAAGTCTTTATAATTTGTCCCTTAATCGATGAATCGGAAGCGGAAAATTTGAAATCTGTTAAATCAGCCAAGGCCGAATTCGAAAAAATTAAAAATATCTTTAACGAATATCGGGTGGGTTTAATCCATGGAAAACTTAAATCGACGGAAAAACAAAACGTTCTCGGTGATTTTCGAGACAATAAAATTCAAATACTCGTGGCCACGCCCGTCGTGGAAGTCGGCATTGATATACCAAACTTAACGATTATCATCATTGAAGGATCCGAAAGATTCGGGTTGGCGAATCTCCACCAACTGCGGGGACGGGCCGGACGATCGGACAAAGAATCCTACTGTCTTCTTTTCTCCGAAAATACATTTTTCGAAACCGTTAACCGACTAAAGAGTCTGGAAAGAATTGATTCCGGATTGAAGCTGGCCGAATTGGATCTGAAACGGCGTGGACCCGGAGAGGTATTTGGTCTTTTCCAAAGCGGACTGACGAAGCTTAAAATCGCAGACCTTTCCGATTTTCATTTAATTGAAAGGGCTACACATGCCAGCCGCATGACGATTGAGAACGAAAAATATCATAAAGACCTTGTAAAACTTTTAGAGAGAACAGACGAAGATTGGAGTAAAATCAATTTAAACTGAACGATATGAGAATCGTAAAAGGGGCCCTACGGGAATACCATTTGAAAATTCCGAAAATCACTGACTTGAGGGTTACGCCTTACACGGTACGGAAAGAACTCGTTGATTTTTTAGGCGCCAGGTTATCACGAGCTACCGTTCTCGATCTTTTCGCCGGATCTGGATCTCTCGGTATAGACTCTTTAAGTTGTGGCGCGCTAAAAGTAACTTTTGTTGATATCCACGAAAATAGCATTATCAAGATCAAGGAGTCATTAGTTGCTCTTAATTTATTCGGCAGAGCGCGCTTATCTCTCGGCAGTTGTGAAAAGTTTATCGAAAACTCTAATCCTGGAGAATATGACATCGTTTTTTTTACACCCCCCTATCAAAATTTAAACTTGTTTCTCCTTCCGAGAATAAGAAGGATCCTGAAAAAGACCGGTCTTCTTATCTTCGAGTTTCCTCCATCGCTAGAATTAGAAAAATTGCGAAGAGCTTGCGGCAACTTCGAAGTTGTCAAGTTACTCAATTTCGGCTGGTCCCGAATCGCGGTTCTCTCTCCTGTCCCCTGATCGATATAAAGGATTGACAGGTAGTATCGCCATACACGATACTTACATAACTATGCCGGTACCTAAAAGAAAACATTCGAAAGGAAGACGCGATCGCAGACGTTCTCGGGATAACGTCAAGGTGACAACAATCGCCAAGTGCTCGCACTGTGGGTCGGTAAAAGTTTCCCATCGCGCCTGTCCGCAATGTGGAAATTATTGATAAAGTCCTTTAGCAAATGAAAACTGGGGGAGATCCGAGACACAAAGCTAGAAGGGTAGCCCTGGGGGTACTGTTTGAATGGTCGTTTTATTCCCAAGACCAGCAACAACTTTTTGAACACGTTAAAAGCGTTTTGGATGACCCATCTGAAGAGTACGATGAAACGCTGACGCATTCTATTATCGCCGGGGTCGTCGGAAAAATAGAAACTATAGACCAAATAATTTCTGTCGCCGCCCCACAGTGGCCAATTGACCAAATAAGTAAAGTTGATCTTACCTGTCTTAGAATTTCAGTTTACGAGCTCTATTTTTCTAAAAACGTTCCGCCTAAAGTCGCCATCGATGAGTCAATTGAGCTGGCTAAAGAGTTCGGCGGCAGTACGTCAGGAAAATTTGTTAACGGTGTCTTGGGCACAGTTGTTAAAACATTGCAACCGGAAGGAAATATCTAAACTAAAAATGGAAATCATCGAAACACTAAAACAACTAATCGCCGAAAGAATCGGTATTGATTCCGGTAAAGTAACGCTCGAATCTCACCTTGAGCAAGACTTAAATATTTCCAAGATAGAACTGGCCAATTTTCTCAACTTTCTTGAGGATTATTTTAAGATAGACTTACACAGTGAAGAAGTCGTTAATATTGAAACTGTCTCCGATCTGAAGAATATAATTGAGGATCACTTAAATGAAATCTAACCAATCCCTCGCCAAAGAACTTGCCGATAAAATAAAGGTAAAGTATCAAGATGTTGATCTTTTGGAAAAAGCTTTAACCCACCGCTCTTACCTCAACGAGCATGATGATGTTCACCAATCAAATGAGAGATTAGAATTTTTAGGTGACGCGGTTTTACAGTTTCTCAGCTCAAAATTTCTTTATAAAAAATTCCCTGAGTCTCCGGAAGGTTTTCTCACTAATCTGCGAGCCGCCCTAGTTTGCACACCTTCTCTGGCAACTGCCTCAAGGGAAATTGGTGTCGGCGAGTTCTTAAGACTTTCTAAAGGGGAGGAAGAATCCGGTGGCCGTGAGAAGGATTATATCCTCGCCAATACATTTGAAGCCGTTTTGGGAAGTATTTATCTCGATTGCGATACAGCTAAATGCGAGGACTTTCTAAACACTTATCTTTTTCCCCGACTTGATGAGATTGTTAAAAGTGGGGCCTTTAAAGACTACAAGAGTAAACTTCAAGAAATAACCCAGGAGAAGTTATCGTCCACGCCAATTTACAAAGAACTTAAGTCGTGGGGTCCCGATCACGATAAGAGATTTGTGATGGGAGTTTATTTTAACGAGAAATTATTCGCGCAAGGGGAGGGGAAAAGCAAACAGCGGGCTGAGCAAGAAGCGGCCAAGGCCGCTATTGAGAAACTTTGAAGGTTGTGTTATCTTACTTGCGTTATGTCATTAAAAATAAGATTTTCGAAAATGGGACGGAAGAACCGACTGTCGTACCGTGTTGTTGTGGCTCAGACGCGTACCCATCAAAGCGGAAATATCGTTGAATTTTTGGGTTTTTTTGACCCTTACAATCCGGAGAAAACCAGTATTAATATGGAAAGGCTTTTGTACTGGAAAAAAACCGGCGCGGCCGTGGCTGAAAGCGTTAAAAAACTTATTGATAAAGAATACCAATTTAAAGTTTATCAACCCAAGAAAAAGGCCGTAAACTCATGAAACAGTTATTAGAGTACATCATCTTAGGGATTACCTCAAAACCAGAGAGTGTTTCTATAAACGAAGAAAACGAAAACGGCACACTCGTCCTTAAATTAAAGGTCGCCGATGAGGATTTTGGTTCCGTCATAGGAAAAAGTGGACGTACAATTAAAGCGATCAGAGATCTACTTCGGCTGAAGGCACAGAAGGAAAATTTCAGGTTTAACCTCATTGTCGAAGAACCCGCTTTAAAAACCGCAAATGCGAATTGAAATAATTACCGCGTTTCCTAAGATTTTCTCTAATATTTTCTCCGAAAGTATAGTAAAAATAGCCCAACAAAAAGGTCTTGTTAAGATTAATCTTCATGATCTTAGGGATTATACTTCCGATAAGCGCCGTACTATCGACGATCGTCCTTTCGGGGGAGGACCGGGGATGGTCCTTCTGATTGATCCTATTTATAATGCCGTTAAGCGGATCGAATCCGAATTACCTACAGTAAAACCTGAGATTTACGTTCTCAGCCCCCAAGGAAAACTTTTCAGCCAGAAGACGGCCGAGAAAATGTCGAAAAAAGACAATCTCATTTTGATTTGCGGCCATTACGAAGGTTTTGATGAGAGAATTATAAAACTACTTAAAGCAAAGGAGTTATCCATAGGAGACTTCGTCTTAAGTGGGGGAGAGATACCGGCCATGGCTGTTACCGACGCTATTGTGAGATTAATTCCCGGAGTTCTAGGTGAGAAAGCCTCTTTAGAGAGCGAATCCTTTTCTGAGGGTTACAGAAAACAGTTAGACTTTCCTAATTACACGAGGCCAAGAGCTTTTATGGGACACTCGGTTCCCGGTGTTCTCTTAGAAGGAAACCATCAAAAAATTAAAGAGTGGCGAAACAACCGCGCCGCCGCCAAACTTAAAAAAAACCGCCCCGACCTTTTAGGTAAATCTATTCGAAAGGGTTAGCCTTACCCACACCGGAAAAAGTCGTCTCTGTTTCGTATATTTTCATTGATTTTAATTTAACGAGTGTTGTTTTAAGATCCTCTGATCCTAAATCGAGCGAAAATGAGGGATCTGTCGGTACGTTGTCAACGTAATAAGACGTCAAGCCTAATGTACTGGCAACTGAAGACCCACTCTTTTTGTTTTCAAAGGTAACGTTATCAACGGATATCAATCGTGAAGCGTCCTCAAGATTTCTTAAAAACGACTGAAGGTTGGAAAAAGCACCCTCAGCAATTGCCTGTAAAAGTACTCTTTTTATATTTTTATCCGCCAGGACTCTATTAGAAGCCCCAGCTGAGGTGTTAAGAGAGGATGTTCCGAACTGGAGAGCTTTGAGGGTTACCCCAGAGTCACTGGCAATTCTTTGAATTTGAGTCATTAGGTTCGGGACGTTATCTTTCGAAGGTACAGCCGTATCAACAAGCTTAAGATTTGCCTTCAAGGTACTTTGATTGGAAATAAGAGAGTTAAGACGGGAAGACTTTGCTTTTAACTGCTTCAATTCCTCATTTTTCGCCGACAATTGCGTTCTCAGTGCTGGTATTGAGGATAACGAAGGGAAGAGTAGTATAAGGATAAAGAAAAGAGAACCAACTAGACTGACGGCCAAATACAAATTATCAATAAAGGTTGCTTTTATTTTACTGGTATTCATTAGGTTTACTTTTCCTTAACCAAAACACCGCTTTTTAAGTAAAAAACAAGGGTAAACTTTGCCCGCCCTGTAATTTCGTCGAGGCTCACAGAGGTCAGGTCAGCCCCATTAAATATCTTACCGCCGAAGGAGGGATCCATTGACGTCAGTATGAAATTAGCTAGGGAAACATAGGATTGGGCGCTACCGGAAATACCCACTTTATTTTCACCAACCGTCGAAAAGTTGGTTATTGTCACGTCTTTCGGAGTACTTTCCGCTAAGGCATCTAGAAGAACTGAATAACGGTTTTGATTTTTAAGGATTTTGCTGATTGTATCGCTTTTTATTTTAAGTCTTCTGGCATCTTGCTCAATAGTTGTCAAATCTTTTATTTTTTCTTGTTCTCTTTTTATAGACTTGTCACCTAAGCTTAGATCACTGTTTAATTTAATGCGGTAGCCGACGAAAGCGACGGAGACGATAGCCAAAATTATAAAAATACCGAGACCGACGAAATTGAACGATTTCCTAACTTCCTCAATTTTTCTTTTATCCCGTAGTTCCGTAGGAATTAAATTAATATCTGATCTCTTGGGCATTTAAATTTCCTTTATAGCTAAACCCGCCGCAACCGAAAAACTCGGACCGCTATCCTCCAATTCTTTCCGTGAAAACTTCGCCGGTATATAAATCTTTTGCCATGGATCTCCCAGCTGGACTTCAAAATCCATGCTCGCGGCCATATAAACGATTATACCAGGTAGTGAGGCCGTTCCACCACAAAGTATGACACGTTTTATTTTATCTTCCCTGTTATGAGTCCCGTAGAAGGCGGCGGATCTTTTCACTTCGTCAACGACGACGTCAAAGATGGGCTTGATCGCCTGCATTATTTTTCCTTCCAGTTGTGTTTGATCCAAACCGTAGGTTCTTTTGTATTCTTCTGCCTGATTCAAATCAAAGCCCAAAGATTGAGAAACAGCACGCGCCATCGCATTACCACCCGTCGATATACTTCTGGTAAAACGGACGGATCTTTTCGAGACAACAGCTAAGTCGGTCGTCATTGCTCCGATATTCACGATCATCGTCGGCGGTGTGCCCGGATCGGCGCTGACGAGGGAACGCAAAACGGCCATCGTTTCTGTTTCTAGTCCAATCGCATCGAGTGAGGCATCCTTCAAAATTTTTAAATATTTTTGGACCAAGTTTTTCGGCGCGGCGATTAATAGTACATCCATTTTATCGCTGTCCGGCGATCCCCCTTCTATAATCTGAAAATCTAGAGATACATCCGCCAACGGTACGGGTATGTACTGCTGAGCTTCCCACTGCATCGTATTAATAAGCTCTTTCTCAGTAATTTTAGGAAGAGTAATCACTCGAGTGAAAATTTGGGATTCAGGAAGGGCGACGATTACTTTATTGCTGGAAAACGGGTAGGATTCAACAAATTCTTTAATACTTGAGGAGAGGGCTTTCAAATCCCCTTCCGTGTCCGCGAGAAAGCCCATGTTCGAACTCAGCGCCACCGAAGCATAAAGCTGAAGAGTCGCTCCTTTTCCGTCTCTTTTAACTTCAACAGCTTTTAATGAGGATGTTCCTATATCTAAACCAAAGAAAGTCATGGCAGTGATGTAATACCTAGTATCATTATTGACGATCATTCATTTTGTGTCAACAAGTTATCAAAAAAAATACGCCATTGACATATCATGATAATCGAGTTAAATTTTAAGTAATGCCTGTCAAGAAGCGCCGCGAAAAACGGCACACACTCTTAGTGATTGTCGCTACGACTATCGTCGCTTTAGCCTCCTTTTATATTTTTCCTTTAACTTTTACCTATGCGGATAGAGAAGGAGACGTCAGCAATACTAAAAATGAAGATAAAACGAAAAAAGAAAATGAAAAAGATGAAAACAAGGTTAGCATCACACCAACGCCGATAGTCAGACCTGTAACACCGACTTTTTTTCCAACGGCCACTCCAGTCGCCTCCCAAATAATTATTGTTCCGGATACGAGCGAGAAACTCAGCCAAGAGAATAAAGAGGAAGAAAAGGCTCCGCCCGAAAGTGTTAAACCTATCGTAACAGTGAAAAATGACACAAGAACCTCTTTTTTTGTAAATTCCAGCCCAGCATTAGTTGAAAATCCACTCATTACTTTCAGTGGTACGAAGGCTCCGGGATCAGCCGTATACCGTAACTCACAAAAAATTGTTATCGAATCCTCTGATACGGCCTGGTCGATAACTTATTTACTCTCACCGGGGAAGAATAAGCTAATGTTTGAGTCTAAAGACAGTACCAACAGAAACTTAGGTACCTCGCAGCTCGAGGTAATATATCGACCGCAAACCGGTTCATCGACACCCGTCGTGAATATCATCAAGGAGAATGTTTCAGCTGATGTTAAATCGGAGATAGAAAAAACCGTCGAGAAAAAAATTGAAGAGAAGTCGCTAAACCAAGAACTTCCGAAACTGAGCGAGAAGGCCCAGGAAGCTGTACAAAGCGCTGTATCGCAGCATCAATTCAATTACATTGGCGAAAACTCCTCAACTTCGCTTTCCAGATTCGTTTCCTTTGAAGATCAGAAGGAGGTTGTCAGTCAGACATTTGGCGGTCCTCGTGTTACTTCGTCCACCCATCCTAACCAAAATACATGGTCGAGCCAAAATGACGTCGAGATCAGATGGGAAAAAATTGACAGAGCTACAAGCTATAAAATCGGAATCGCTAACAGCCCGGTTGAGCCGACCATCGAAATTCCCTCCACCACCAACAATTGGAAATTTAGCAAACTTACCGATGGAATTTGGTATTTTTCCGTTAAAGCAAGAGTTCCGGGGGGTATGACGCTGACAAACTTTTACCGATTAATGATCGACACAGCCTCTCCGAAAATCGAACAGGTAAAATCAGCGGACGCGTACACCACCTATAAAAACGGTTCACTCGTCACTATTAAAGTTAAGTTCTCCGATAACCTCTTAAACGCAAAAGAGGCAGATAGCCTCCCTAAAGGATTGCCCGTAGGATTTATTGATGACGAAAATCTTAAGAATCTCCAAGCCCGTAGCGCCATTCTTCCTGATTACTCACGCCTCATCGGTGCGGATTTTTCGTCTCTCGACACCAATTTTTCCAAAGATCGGGTCATGGTTGAATCTCTCGACCCTCAGGGTGACGGGAGCATCGAAGCGACAATCTCCTACCGTATCAGCACGAATAACAAGAAAGGCGACGGAGCGGATTTAGCTATACTCGTAACCGTCCAAGATTTTGTCAGTAACAAGTCTTACGCGACGTCAAGCGTTTCACTGGTAAATAAATCAGCCCCTGTTCAAGTCGCCAATTTAGAAGATTTGTCCACACCGGTTTCCCTCACCGCTCAAAGTACGCAGGGCCTAACTCTTAAAGGAAAATCGACACCCAATAGCACTATCGTTCTCCTAATATACTCCGGCAATCCGATCACCGTCACCGTCCTTTCCGATAATGACGGCAACTGGACGTACACTCTAAAGGAATCTTTGCCGGCGGGGAACCACACGGTTTACGCCTACGTCAAGAAAGAGGGAGTGGCTCCGGAAAATGTAGCCCAGGTGGCCTCCTTTTCTTTAGTTACGGAAGCGCAAGCAAAAGAACTGACGGAGCTGACTAAACCGATTTTTTCTTTTAAGCCGATCGTTGTCAGCGTGCCGACGATTCCGACGTCTCTTCCTTCTCTACCCATAGCTATAAAACTAGCGCTCTTACTTTACGCGTTTTCCTTTGCGTCCCTGATTGCTGCCTTAATCGTCTGGTACCGCGAAAACCCGCCACACAATGTCTGAGGAGAACAACCAAGCCTTTTATAAATCAACCGTCGTTTCGCTGTTCGGTGTACTCATACTCGGCAGTTTTCTAGGCGCTTCGTATTTCTATTCAAACTCGCAAGAAAACCTTTGGAAAAACGAACTAACCAGGAAAGCGGTTATTGCCGCATTATCTTTCACCGCTAGCCCGACAAACGAAGAAACAATCAACGAGTCCATCCAACGCCTAAAAACTAACCTTGAAGAAGTAAACGAGATTAGCGTTTATAAGAGAATCGGCGCTAAATTTCAAACCGTGGCCAGCACCAAACAGGAATTGATCGGAGAAACCGTTACGGATAGTCAACTGGATTTAGCCTTCGAGAACAGAATGCCGGTACCTATTCTAGAGGTTTTGAAATCCACTGATCAGGGAAAAATTAGTGAAAACCGTTTCGTCAACATCTATACCCCGCTAAACGATCCGAGTTATCTGATACATTTAAAGTTCTCCACGAATGATGTCTATCTGCTGCGAGTGGAGGACGCCCGAAACTACTGGATAACCGTCGTCGTCTTGTCAATCTTTTTACTGACCTATATTCTCTACTCGGGAAGACAACTGGGTATGGGCTGGAAGCTTTATTCAATCTGGAAAGCGGCCGCAAGGAGTAAAGATGATTTGCTCAGCATGGCGGCCCACGATATGAACGCGCCTCTCACGGCCATAAAGGCCTCTATCTCAGTTTTTTTGGATGACTTCGCCGCGACGACACCGCCCCAGGGAAAAAATCTTATCAATAAAGCCTATTCAATCACTCAAGGTCTGATTGACCTTATGGAGGAAATTCTGACGGTATCAAGATTCGAACGCGGAAAAGTGGAGATTTATCCAAGACCGGTATCTCTTCTGACCGTCGCCCAAGAAGAAGTTATGGTTTTTGAAGAAAAAGCCAAAATTAAAGGGTTAAACATCTCCTTCGAACAACCTTCTCAAGAATTACCGAAAGTTGTGGCTGATCCGGAAAAAATCAAAGAGGTTATGAGCAATTTTATTTCGAACGCGATAAAATACAGCCAGCCGGGTACGATAAAAATTTCCCTCGATAAAACCCAAAAAGAGATCCTTTTCCACGTTAAAGATCAGGGAGAGGGAATAGCGCCTCAGGATCTCCCGAAGCTTTTCCAGCGTTTTACACGCCTAAAATCGACCAGCAAAGAAGGGGGGACGGGCTTAGGTCTTTATATCTCCCGCTTGATAATTGAAGCCCATTACGGTAAAATTTGGGCGGAGAGTAATATTGGTGAAGGGAGTACCTTTTCGTTCTCGCTACCGATACCAAAACGATTGCCGCCGCCGTAGTGGACGGGTGGGGTTAGCCAAGTCCAATTTATTGATGTTGTGTGAATATGCCACTCGATCTTAAAGTTCTAATCATCGAAGACGACAGTTTTCTTTCCGATCTTTATAAAATCCAGTTTGAAAAGAGTGGTTATAAGGTCGTTCAGTCCTACGACGGTCTTGACGGATTATCAAAAATCTCTATCGAAACTCCTTCCGTCGTCGTTTTGGATCTCATCCTGCCGGAACTCTCCGGTCTTGAAGTATTGGAACGACTTAAAAAAGATCCTAAATTCGCCCGCATCCCGGTGGTTGTTTTAAGTAACATACGCGACGAAGAAAAAATGAAGAAAACCCTGACACTGGGAGCCGTCGGTTACATCATAAAACCAACCCTCACCCCTAAGCAAATTGTTGAAGAGGTCGGACGGTACATTGGAAAGTAAACTTAAGGCGTCACTTCCTGCCAACTAATCTTTTCCGACCCAAAAATTGAATTTAGTGAAATTAAATATATCGGCTGATAGATGACATCGACGGACGGGTTACTCGTATTATCCTCCGCTTTTAAACTCCGGCCAATAATTAAAGTCTCCGCGATTAAACTTCCTTTGACGGTCAGAGCCTTACCGGAATTTCC
>Ga0209211_10008738_pt1 | contig 13757 bp, 13 predicted proteins | sample RifGroA2_FD_183992 | JGI IMG/M metagenome (GOLD analysis project Ga0209211, IMG submission 183992) | Groundwater microbial communities from Rifle, Colorado, USA - Groundwater A2 (SPAdes) (version 2) | ecosystem: Environmental > Aquatic > Deep subsurface > Groundwater | place: Rifle, Colorado...
AAGTCTTGCCGAAGCGGGAAGAGGTTACCCGAAACCCCTTTGCTCGGGGTTGAGGGAACCTCTGCCGGATTCGGCAAGACGTGACCTTATTTGTAGATGAATTGCAGAATAAAATAGAAGATTCCTCGCCCTGCTGGACTCGGAATGACATCTGCCTTCAATGGTTGCAGGGTTTTTTTTCGAAGAAGGCGATGATTTCGTCTTTTTTGGCGGCGGCGTCTTGGTAGCCTAACTGCAATAACATTTTGAGATAATCCGAGGCAAAGGTGAGATAGCTTAAAAGGTCAACGCTAGCATCTTGGTTAATGTCGAGGGCGCGTAGGATGAAGTTTTCTAAGGTGGTAAAATGGGGGTGACGATGATGGTTAGAGTACCAATTAAAAAACACATCGCTGATGGGAGTGCTGGGATTTATCTTAATATATTCGATGGTACGAAATTGGCGCTTGGCGGATTGCCCTGAACGTAAGACTTTTTTAAGACCGGTATTGATTTTGTCTAAATAATCATCGCCATATACCTCAACACTGCGTTCAATGATTTGATTGATGCGTAGCATTTGCTCCATGTCGTATTCGAGCCGGTCTAGAAAAATGCCGTTGAGCATTTTACCCAAATATTCACCGACCGAAGGTGGCCCTTGATCCTTAACATCTTTTTCATCAACCTGGCGTTGAGCTAAGTCGCGGGCATCCGAATGCAAACTGACAATAAACAATTTATTTGCCCCAAATTGCACCGCGGGTGACAAAGGCGTATTGAGGCGTACCCCGCCATCAACATAATGGTGACCATCAATGGCAATACTTGGAAAAATAAAAGGGATAGCTGCGCTGGCCATGGCATGAGAATAATTTAAATCTACTTCATGCACTTGATAAGGCCCAACATATTCTAGAGCCGGCATTTTCTGGACAAATAACTCAGTTTTTCCGGTCTTCATGCGGGTGGTGACGAGCGACACAACTTTGAGACGACCGCTGTTGACGTTTTGAGAAATTTTGTCCCAGGACACATGTTTTTTTAAAAATTCCACAAAAGGTGCCGTGTTAAAAACTGAGTGGAAATGGTGTTGGCTTTTTTTATGATTGGTAAAAGGATTAAGGCGAGTTAAATTGCGGGTAAGGCCCAAGAAGGTATTGCTTAAAAAATTCCCTAGGGCTTTAAAATTGCGATAGTAAATTTCTTCTTGTTTGACCTCAGACCATAGCCGGTACAACTGTGCCCCTTGCAACTCAGGGTGATCAGCGGTGGAGGCCATAAAAGAAATATTAATCGCCCCAACGCTAGAGCCACATTGAATGGGGAAATTGAGTTCGCGAAAGGGTTTAGGCAGCCCAGTACGAATGAAATGTAGCACCCCCGCTTCGTAGGCCCCACGAGCCCCTCCCCCACTCATCACCAACGCCAAGCGTTCATTGCGATTCTTCACAGCCTAATTGTAATACAAATGGGGGAACATAGCCTATAAAATATTTGTGCGAAGTCTTTTCGAAGCCGGAAGAGGCTACTCGAAACCACTTTGCTGTGGTTGAGAGAGCCTCTGCCGGATTCGAAAAGACGTGACATGGAAGATTGCCACGCTCGCAAACGGTGCTCGCTCGCAATGACACCTTCAGCTCAAGCTATCAACGATGGTGTCGCGCAATTTGGTAATGATGGGGCTTTTGGCGAGTTTGGATTGGGAGGTGAAGTTGGGAGGATTTTTTTCGTTTAATTTTTTGAAAATATACATGATGCGATGAAGGGCGGTTAAGTTGGTCATGACACCAATGAGCACTAAAGCAGCAATGGTGATGTATTCTGGGGCGTTGATATTACCCCCACTGATGGCGAGTTTGACCAGAGGGCTAAATACCGAACCCACTCCCAAGTAAACAATGCGTTCGGGCCGCTGCATGGTACCGCTATCGCATTTAATCCCTTCGCTTAAACCCCGGGCGCGGGTGTAGCTTACCATAAAAGAACCAATGAGGCCGGCGATGACAAAATACAACACCCACGATTCACGAAAGTAAATGGCTGCGCCTAAAAAAACCACCGCCTCACCCAAGCGATCCATCACGGAGTCATAAAACCCACCCGACACACTCATTTTTCCCGAAAGCCGCGCAATTCTGCCATCAAAGATATCACAGGTACCACTGGCAATGATCATCCACCCTGCAACGCCCACCAGCCCTTGGGCCAAGGCAACCCCAGCCAAACAACTGAAGAGAAACCCCACGGTAGTTAAACCATTGGGGCTAATGCCTAAACGAATCAATAATTTTAGGATGGGGTTGGTTGACCAAATCCAATATTCGCGGAACCATAAATTTAGCAGTCTGGAACGATGCCGGGTGGCTAATTCTTCATCGTGAGGTAATTTCCAATGGGTCACCGCAAAGATAATAAGCATGATGAAGAAAAACCCATTGATCGCAATCACTGGCCCCAGGCTAATCCAAAAAGGGTCCCAATTTTTAAGGGCGCTCAGCATAATAAAGTGACTCCTAGACTATACAGTTGAATTTATCAACCGTCATCGGTATGAGCTTTGCACTATGAATGAAGCTCAGCGTAAACGTGCCTTGTTAACCTTATTTAGTGTTATTTTACTGGATCTGATTGGTTTTGCCCTGTTGGTTCCTACGATTCCGCTTTTAGCCAAGACCTACCATGCAAGTGGCACCATCTTAGGTGTCATTGTTAGCTCTTATACCGCCATGCAATTTTTGTTTGCACCATTGTGGGGGCGACTTTCGGATAAGATTGGCCGCAAGCGGGTGTTGATTATCTCGATTGTGGGTGCCGGGTTTAGTATGATCCTGCTGGGGTTTGCAACTAACCTATGGATGATTTTTTTATCTCGGCTCTTAGGCGGAATGTTTGCTGCCAACATTGGGGTGGCGAGTGCTTACATAACCGATATCACACCCAACCGCGATCGAACCAAGGCCATGGGATTGATTGGCGTTGCCTTTGGGGTGGGATTTTTATTGGGACCTACTTTAGGTGGGATGCTAGTTGGCTTTGGGCAGCATGTTCCTATTTTTGTGACCAGTGCCTTAAATTTTATCAATGCGATTTACGCCTATGCGGTTTTGCAAGAAGACAGGCATGGCCTGCATGGGGTCAAGCGTGAAAGCCTGCCACTAAAAGAGGTATTGACTAATTCCCTACTTTTAAAAATTTGCATCATCAATTTTGTTTTTACTTTTTCTTTAACTCAATTAGAAACGACTTTTGCATTTTACATGAAAAGTATTTTTTCTTCTCCTGACTCACAAATTTATTTTATTTTTTCATTCATGGCGTTGCTTATGATTTTCGTGCAAGGGGGCTTAATTCGCCGCCTCTCGCCCCGATATTCCGATATGACTTTATTAATGGTGGGCGCTGGGATTTTAAGTTTGGGGTTTTTATTACTTCCGCAAATGCATTATATTCCGATTTTACTGCTGCCGCTGGCCGCGGCTTCCATTGGGCGTGGCGTGGCACAGCCTTCTTTAACCAGTATGGCTAGCAAAGTTATGGACACGGGAATTGGAACGGTGATGGGGGTTTTTACGGCTAGCACGAACTTGGCTAGATTTGTGGGCCAACTCTCCGCCGGGGCATTTTTTGATTTGCGGCCTAGTTTGCCTTTTTATGTAGCGGGCGTGCTGATGTTGGTTATTTTTATAGGTGGGAAGAAACTACTGAGGCATTTAACTCAAAGTGCGGTCCAAAACTAAGGCTGCATATAATAGTGGTAAATAGATAATCGAAAGAAAAAAACAGCGGCGGGCCCAAACTGGGTTCCCTTGGTTTTTAATCCCCAAACAAGTGTAGCCGAAAAAAATAATTCCTAATATTAAAGCTGCAATAAAATAAAACCGACCTACAAGTCCCAAGGGTACGGGCATGAGTGAAATGGGAATTTGGATAAAGGCATAGGGAATCATTTGATAACAAGTGGCCATGTTTCCTTGAGTTAAAGGCATCACTTTAATACCAGCTTTAAAATATTCTTCTTTACGAAAAATGCTAATGGCTAAGAAATGAGGGATTTGCCAAATATAAAGGATGGCAAAGAGGCTCAAGCCTTGTAAATCTAAACGGTGGGTAAGCGCCGTCCAGCCCAACCATGCAGGCATGGCACCTGGCACTGCCCCAATCCACAAGGCTAGAGGGGTTTTGCGTTTTAAAGGTGTGTAAACGGTTGTGTAAAGTAAAAGTGAAATGGCGGCGAGCAACCCGGTAATGGGGTTAACCCATTCCATCATCGCAAACACGGCAACGATGGAAAGTATCAGGCCAATCCATAAAGCTAGGGCACTTGGAATACGCTGGGTAGGCAAAGGCCGATCAGCGGTTCGAGTCATGAGGCGGTCTAAGTCTCTTTCCAGGTACATATTAATCGCATTGGCCCCTGCTACTAATAAAAAAACCCACCAGAGAATCATGAATACGCGCATAGGTACCAAGGGCATGGGGGTTAACCACATGCCACCAAAGGTCGTGATGAGCACGAGAGGAATGATTCGTGGTTTGAATAATTCAAAAATAGCCACGAGAGATTTTTGATAAGAAATCATGGTGAGGCTTTCACGCGAATACTAATATAGACTAACGTGAGTAAAAGTAGAGCTCCCACCCCTAAATGCCCAAGGGCGACGGGTAAATCAAGATAAGTATAAACCGATAGAAATCCCAAAGTGATTTGAGCAGCGGTTAATATAATGAGCAACCAGATGGGTTGATGAGAGGATATATTTTTAACTTTTAAATAAATAGGAAAACCAAGCAGCAATATTCCAAGCCCCATACCCACCAAACGATGGGTCATGTGTAAATAAAGCAGGCCAGAGCCACCCGAAGGCCAGAGCGAACCTTGACAAAAAGGGATTTCTAAACAAGCGAGGCTTGCCCCCGTGTGTTTCACCAGGGCGCCCAATAAAATTTGCACATAAACTAGTACCAATAATATAAGCGAAAAATGATGCGCACAAGGTGGAATGGAGGTCTGGTTTTCATGGGTTGAATTTTGATTGATGGTTAAAAATAAATAAAACAAAGCTGCTAGGAAAAGCATCGAGGCACCCAGATGGGCTGTGGACACTAAAGTCGGTAAGCGATAAATAACCGTGATGCCACCTAAAACTCCCTGAAACACGACCAATAAAAAAGCAAACAAGCTTAATTTTTTGAATTTCGAAGATACTTTAGAATCACGTAAAGTTTTTAGAAAAAAGATGAGTGTGAGCCCAACTAAAGAAGCAACTAAGCGATGCGAATGTTCAATCGCAACCCCGCCTTGCATCCTGGGAAAAAACTCGCCGTAACACAATGGCCAATCCGGGCAAGCCAGGCTCGAACCCGTTCCATGCACCAATCCCCCCATTAAAATTAGAATAAAAGTTAAGACTAATAGGACTAATAAAATAGATCGCATATTGAAAGGCACGAGCTAGCAAGTCTGCTCAACTTGGTCAACAGAAGTTGCCGTACCTAAAAAGTTATTTTGAGGTGGACTAAGGTGTCTATCGAGAGCCCGCACCCGTAAAGCCTACTCGGCCAAAAAAATCCTTTATTTTTAGTTGAATTAGAGTATTCCTCTGTCATCCTCTAATTCAAAAAAATAATAGGATTTTTTTGACCTCCTACGGCTTTACTCCTGTGCTACAGGCTCTCGATAGACACCTTAGCCCACCTCAAAATAACTTTTTATATCTCTGCAAATATTTGCAGAAAAGTCTTTTCGGGGTGGGTAGAGGTAACTTGAGAGCCTTTTAGCGCAGGAAGGAGGCCGTAGGAGGGCTACAAAAATTCTATTGTTTTTGTTAGTTGGAGGACGACAGAGGAGTACTCCAACTAACAAAAAACAAAGAATTTTTTAGCCCGAGTAGGCCGACTGGGCGCGGGCTCTCAAGTTACCTCTACCCACCCTGAAAAGACGTGCCTCTATTTGCAGATGAATTGAAGAATAAAATAGAAGATTGCCACATTATATTCCAAATTTCCTCTTGTTTTTCGGGAAATCCTTGGTTACCGAAATCTTATGTTAAGAAGCGCCGACCAACCCATGACGGTGAGTTTCAAAACCTTGGGTTGCAAACTCAACCAATCCGAAACCGACGCCCTCGCTGACCAATTTAAAAAGGCGGGTTTCACGGTGCGTGATTTTACCGAACCGGTTGATCTTGCGGTTATCAATACCTGCACCGTTACCAACGACGCCGACAGCAAGAGCCGCGCGGCTATCCGCCTGGCCATCCGCACCTCACCACAAGCCCGTGTGGTGGTTACCGGCTGTTATGCCCAAATTAAACCGGAAGAAATTAAGGCCATTGCAGGGGTGAATCTTATATTAGGAACCGATGAAAAATATCGAATCCTCGATCATCTTAAAACCCTCGCCGATCACGAATTGCAAGAACCCCTTACCATCGTGAATGATCGTGGTGAGTTTGATGAAGTGAGTGTAGATGGTTTTATTTCTGCCACCAGTCGCGCCCGGGCGTTTTTAAAAGTGCAAGAGGGTTGCGATTATTATTGTTCTTACTGCATCATTCCCTTTGCCAGGGGGAAGGCGCGTTCCCGCCCTTTTGAAAACACTTTAAATGAAGCCCGTCTGCTTGCCGCTCAAGGCTATCAAGAGATTGTGCTTACGGGGATTAACATTGGCACTTATCAAGTCAATTCTGATCAAACTTATCATTTGGTAGATTTATTAAAAGGCTTGGAAAAAATTTCTGGCCTTAAAAGAATTCGCATCAGCTCCATTGAGCCCAACACCGTCACCGACGAATTACTCCAAACCATTGCTGAGTCCGAAGTTGTCTGCCCGCATTTGCATATTCCTTTGCAAAGCGGCAATGACGATCTCTTGCAAGCCATGAACCGCAAATATCGCCTGACCGATTACGCACGGCTCATGGAACGCTTTCAATATTATCTTCCCAATGCCGCTTTGGGCACAGATGTGATTGTTGGGTTTCCGGGCGAAACCGAAAAACATTTTCAAAATACTTTGGAATTTATTGAGCACCAACCCTTTACTTATATGCATGTCTTTCGCTACAGCGACCGCAGCGGAACGGTCGCGGCCAAATTAGTTAACCATGTTGATCCCGAAGCCATCAAACATCGCAGCAAAGTTTTAGCGAGCCTCATGCAAAAACAAAAAGCTAATTATGCAAAAAAGTTTGTGGGTTGTAGCATGCCTGTGCTATTCGACCAAAATGATCACCCCCGTTACTCGGGTTACACCAAAAATTATTTACGAGTACAGGTGGAATCAGAGTCCGAGTTGCGAAAAGAAATTCACCTTGTAAAACTTAATGAAGAAAATGGAGGAGTTTTTTTTGGTCACCATCAAACCCTTTCCTGCCCTACGTGCCAAGACCGATCTAGCTAAACAAATAGCGTCGTTCCCCTATGATGTCATCAACTCCGACGAAGCGCGCAAGCTTGCGCGCGATAATCCCTATAGCTTTTTGCATATCGTCAAATCTGAAATTGATTTGCCACCTCAAACTGAACTCTATTCTAACGAGGTTTATCAAAAGGCTCGCGAAAATTTAGCAAAATTTGAAAAAGCAAAGTGGTTGCAAAAAGATCCCCAGCCCAACTTTTATTTGTATCAACAAAAAATGGGTGAGCATCAGCAATTAGGCTTAGTTGCTGTTTGCTCGATCGATGATTACGACCAAAACAAAATTAAAAAACACGAAAAGACCCGGCCCGACAAAGAAGACGATCGAACCCAACATATTCTTACTCTATCGGCACAAGCAGAACCTGTTTTTTTAGCTTACCGTGATGAGCAGGGAATTCACGAAATAGCTGCGCGTTGGGCCCAAGCCCACTCGCCGATTTTTGACTTCATTGCTGAAGATGGCATTGCACACACCGGCTGGGCTATCGATGACGAGCAGGTCATCGCAAACTTGACGCAACAATTTTCAAAAATCGATAGCCTCTATATTGCGGATGGCCATCACCGTTCTGCTTCCAGTTCACGAGCGCGCCAAAAATTATCCAAGCAAAATCCTCATACTTTAGGAACTGAAAGCTGTCATTATGTCTTAGCGGTTATTTTTCCTGATCAACAATTAAAGGTCTTACCTTATAACCGTGTGGTGAAAGATTTAAACGGCCTTACCGAAGAAGATTTTCTAAAAAAAGTTAAAGAGCATTTTGAAATCCAACCAACGAATCTATCCAGCCCCGCCACCCCCAAGACTTACAGCATGTATTTAAATGCAAAATGGTATGTGATGACGCCTAAGTTGCATGTTTCTGCCCAAAAAAATTTATTAGAATCACTTGATGTCGCTGTTTTGCAAAATTATCTTTTGGGGCCCATCTTAGGGATTGATGACCCGCGCACTTCCAAACGCATCGACTTTGTAGGTGGGATTCGTGGCACCGAAGAGCTGGTGCGCCTGGTCGACACAAAGAAATTTCAAGTGGCCTTTTCTCTTTACCCTTCGCAAATGCAAGAAGTGATGGCCATCGCCGATCAAGGCCTCATCATGCCCCCAAAATCCACTTGGTTTGAACCTAAATTGCGCTCGGGGTTATTCATTCACCAATTTTAGTTTTTGGCAAAAACATACAAACGATTAAGCCCCAAAATAAACCGGTTACATTTCTTTAAAGTAAAACCATGCTGCTGAAACAACTGAACCACATAATGGTAAGATAAGCCCACATCTTCTTCATGGGCCATGCCTCGCTCATTTTGATCTTCATCCCACCACGCTAGGCGATGCCTTAACCACCCAATCAGCGGGGTTAGCATGGTCATCACCACCAATCCATCTTCAGACAACACCCGATGTACCTCGTTCAACAATTCATCGCGCTCGGTAATATGATTAAGGCAAGCGACCAATGTCACCGTATCAAATTGCTTATCGGCAAAGGGCAATTGTTGGGTGTTAGGCACGATCATCGCTCCACCCCCAAAATCAAAAACATCCACGCCAATACTTCCAGGCACATTATATTGCCGCACCAGTTGATTATTACCACAACCAATATCTAATATTTTACCATCCACTTCATTCAATACTCGCCGCATGCGTTCATCGCGCATCGACCGAAGCCCTAATCGATTGACCGTCTCATGGGAAAAAATTAACCGGAGTGGTAAGAAAATAAAATTATATAATTCAAAAAATAATCTTTTTAACACCGATAACCTTTATAATATCGTTGCTAGGATGAGAAGGAAACTTTAACCCCTCCTTTGCCGAAAAGATAGATAGCTTAAAACAGGGGAATCCATGAACAGGTTAATCAGTAAATATTTAGTAATATCAATGTGTTGCCTCATAATGCCGGCCTGTGGCGGTGGGGAGTCGACTGACATCTCGTCTGATTTATCCATGATTCAAGGGGATTTAAGTGGCGATTATGAGGCCCGCGATAGCAATTGCACGGGTTTTGGGCTGGGTGACTTCACCATTCTACAAGAGGGCTTTAATCTCACGGTGCTTATTCAAGACCCTGCCAAAGATTCTAATTTAAAAAAGGGTGATCGTTTTAGTGGCCAACGAACCATTAAACAAAATTCCAAAGGCGATTCTTATTACGCCTTTGAGTCCGAAACTCTTGGTTGTAATGGTTTTATCCTCGATACGCAAAGCAAAGTTGATCTGGCCAGCGATTCTGTCCTGGTTAAATTTCAAACCGGCGATTTATTGCTCACCTGCTTCGATAGTTCAGCCGATGGCGCTTGCGACTTGAGTTTTGCCCGAAAACTTGATTAAGCTCTTCCATTCCATGATGCGCCAATCACCCATCACCATTGCACTCATCACCCTATCCATTGCGGTTAGTCTTTTTTCCCAATTAGGCAGCAACATCGGCCCGGTGCATCAGCTTTTTTTTAGTAGCTTCATTCAACCCGATTTACCCATCTTTATGCAAACTCAATCGCTCGAAATCTTTCGTGGGCAAGTATGGCGGCTGTTTACCCCCATGTTTTTACATTTTGGAATTATTCACCTCATCTTTAATATGCTGTGGCTAAAAGACTTAGGGAGTCTTATTGAATTTCGTATGGGTTCTTTTTATTTGCTTAGCCTTGTGTTGGTCACCAGTGCACTTTCTAACATTGCACAATTTATGTGGAGTGGACCCTTGTTTGGTGGCATGTCGGGCGTGGTTTACGGTCTACTGGGTTTTCTCTGGATACGCGGGCAGCTTGACCCTTATTTTAATATCATCTTAAATCGCCAAGTGGTCATTATGATGATCGCTTGGTTTTTCCTTTGCTTAACGGGCCTCATGGGTAACGTTGCTAACATGGCCCATGGAATAGGCCTTGCCACCGGCATGGCCTGGGGTTATTTCACCAGCGGGCATTTAGGCCGAACTCTTCAGCTGCGGAACTACCGTTGACTCACCTTATTTCGGATGCTAGTCTTATATTAGACTAATATGGTCTTATATAGATTATAAAAAGACTATTGAAAAACCATTTGATTTAAATTAGTTAGCGCCGGGCCCACAATGGCCCTTTGTTAATAAGACCGTGTTCGTTAAGAATAACTATGCTCTATTTCAATAAAAAAACGGAATATGCCCTGATTGCTATTTTGCACATGGCCAAGAAGCCAGCCGAGGCAAGCATTACCAGCGCTCGAGAAATCGCTGAGGCTTACGAGGTCCCTTATTATCTCTTGGCCAAGGTATTGCAACAGTTGGCAGGGCTGGGTGTTGTTAAAGCGGTCCATGGTACCAAGGGTGGCTATATTCTGGCTAAACGCCCCCAAGACATTACGCTCGCCGATATGCTGGGGGTCTTTGAAGGGCACTTGGGAGTGGCTGAATGTTTTCGCGAAGAAAAAATCACTTGTCGGCAATGGGATGGCTGCACCATCAAAAGCCCGCTGTATAAACTGAATCACAAGATTCAAACCATGCTTTCCCAAATGACGGTGGAGGATTTAACCAAATGACTTCAACAACAAAATTAGAAGAATTAACGTCTCAAGATTATAAATATGGTTTCATCACAGAACTTGAAATGGACCGTGCGCCAAAAGGTCTAAATGAAGATATCATTCGCTTAATTTCGGCCAAGAAAAACGAACCCGCCTTCATGTTGGAATGGCGATTGAAAGCCTACCGCCATTGGCTCACCATGAAAGAACCCACCTGGCAAAATGTAAAATATCCTCCGATCGATTATCAAGACATCTATTATTATGCCGCCCCTACACAGAAAACCAAACCCAAAAGCTTAGACGAAGTTGACCCGGAGCTCCGCGAAACTTTTAATAAGCTAGGGATTTCTCTGGCTGAACAAGAGGTACTCACTGGCGTAGCGGTCGATGCCGTATTCGATAGCGTGTCAGTGGGCACAAGCTTTAAAGAAAAATTGGGAAAGATGGGAATTATTTTCTGCTCGTTCTCCGAGGCCGTGCAAGAACACCCAGAACTCGTCAAAAAATATTTGGGTACGGTGGTGCCTTACACCGACAATTTTTTTGCCACCCTTAACTCGGCGGTTTTTACCGATGGTTCTTTTTGTTACATCCCCAAAGGGGTGCGCTGCCCTATGGAACTCTCGACTTATTTTCGCATCAACGCCGCCCAAACCGGTCAATTTGAACGCACGCTCATCATCGCCGATGCAGACAGCTATGTCAGTTATTTAGAAGGTTGCACTGCGCCCAAACGTGATGAAAACCAATTGCATGCCGCGGTGGTAGAATTGGTTGCCCTCGATAATGCGCAAATAAAATATTCAACCGTGCAAAATTGGTACCCGGGTGACAAACAGGGAAAGGGCGGCATCTACAACTTTGTCACCAAACGCGGAAAATGTGCGGGAATAAATTCTAAAATTTCTTGGACTCAAGTTGAAACTGGTTCTGCCATCACGTGGAAATATCCTAGCTGCATTTTATTGGGCGACAATTCGGTGGGCGAATTTTATTCGGTGGCGGTTACCAACCATTATCAACAAGCCGATACCGGCACTAAAATGATTCACATTGGCAAAAATACCCGCTCGACCATTGTTTCTAAAGGTATCTCCGCTGGTCATGGGCAAAATACTTATCGTGGTTTGGTCAAGATTATGAAAAATGCCACCGGGGCTAGAAATCATTCCCAATGCGATTCTTTATTGATGGGTGACCTTTGTGGGGCCCACACCTTCCCTTTGATTGAAATTAAAAATAGTACGGCTCAGATGGAGCACGAGGCCTCCACCTCTAAAATTGGTGAAGATCAACTTTTTTACTGCAAACAGCGCGGGCTTTCAGAAGAAGACGCCGTCAATATGATCGTTAATGGATTTTGCAAACAAGTGTTTAAAGAATTACCCATGGAATTTGCCGTCGAGGCACAAAAGTTGCTCGGGGTGAGTTTAGAAGGAAGCGTTGGATAAAGGAGTATCATGTTACAACTCAAAAACCTGCACGTAAAAATTGAAGATCGCACCATTTTAAAGGGCATCAACCTCGAGATCAACGCCGGTGAAGTGCATGCCATTATGGGCCCTAATGGTTCTGGCAAAAGCACGCTCACCCAAATTATAGCGGGGCGCGATCTCTACCAAATCACGCAAGGGCAAATTTTGTTCGAAGGCAAAGACCTGACCCCTTTTGCCCCTGAGGCCCGCGCTCAACGTGGTATTTTTCTGGCTTTTCAATACCCTATCGAAATCCCTGGTGTTGCTAATGCTTATTTTTTGCGCACTGCCCTGAATGCCAAACGAAAATTCTTAGGCCTCCCCGAAATTGATGCCATGGATTTCCTCGCCCTGATTAAAGAAAAAATGAGCCTCTTGCACATGGATCCTAGTTTTTTAAATCGCAGTGTCAACGAAGGTTTTTCAGGCGGTGAAAAAAAACGCAACGAGATTTTACAAATGGCCATCTTAGAACCAAAACTTGCCCTGCTGGATGAAACCGATTCTGGCTTAGATATTGATTCTTTAAAAATTGTAGCCCGCGGGGTCAACACCTTGCGAACCTCGGAACGAGCTATACTGCTCGTCACCCATTATCAACGCTTACTTAACTACATCGAGCCCGATTATGTTCACGTTTTATCCGATGGCCGCATCGTCAAATCGGGGGGCAAAGAACTGGCGCTGCGGCTTGAAGAACAAGGCTATGGCTGGGTAAAAGAAATGACTGCTTAAGGTTTAAAATTATGTTGCATCAAACTTGGATACAAAATTTAGTCGAGCAATATGCGGTTTTGAAAAACCTGCTGCATTCGCAAGAAGGTTTTCATATTTTATTTATCAATGGCCACTTCGCCGGCCACTCCCCTTTAAGCCTACCCAAAGGGGTTATCTTGAGCCACCTAAGCTCCGTTATGAAAGAACATCCTGAGCTCCTGCAAAAACATTTGGCTAAAATTTCAGCTAACGTAGGGCCTAATTCCGAAGATGGGGTTTTTGTTTTGATTCCCGAAGATACTCCCATTGAAAAACCTATCTTTTTAGATTTTGTTTCTATTCCCAATTCACAAGCTCTCGATATTCGTTCTCAAAATCTTATTTTTATGAGCCCCTATGCTCAAAGTTCTATTATTGAAAATTACTCAAGCCTTGCCCCCGGGACCTATTCCACCAACACCACTACAAAAATTGTTTTAGCAGAGGGAGCCAACCTCGATCACTATCAAATCCAGCAAGAGGGCGGGCTAGCCGAGCATCGCAATGAGATAAGCATTCAACAAAACCAAGACAGCCAATTCAGATCGCATGTCTTTGCTTTGGGTAGCGGGTTAGTCTGCAATAACCTTCAGACCAC
>Ga0209211_10008741_pt1 | contig 13752 bp, 12 predicted proteins | sample RifGroA2_FD_183992 | JGI IMG/M metagenome (GOLD analysis project Ga0209211, IMG submission 183992) | Groundwater microbial communities from Rifle, Colorado, USA - Groundwater A2 (SPAdes) (version 2) | ecosystem: Environmental > Aquatic > Deep subsurface > Groundwater | place: Rifle, Colorado...
GGAGCGTCCACGCGACGCCGCCGAGCGCCAGGCTCGCGAGGACGAGCGTGAGGCCGCGGAGCAGGACGTCGAAGAACCCGGCCATCGCCTAGGGCGCGACGCCGAAGGAGAAGCGGCCGGTGACGATGTGGCCGTCCGTCGAGAGCACCTGCCAGTCGACGCGGTACACGCCCGGCGCCAGCGCGGGCAGCGCCGCGTCAAGCCGGTCGGCAGCGCCCTCACCGACGAGCACGGTGAGCGGCTGTGCGGCGCCGCGCGCGTCCACGAGCCGGAGGCGCGAGAGCGCCTTCTCCACGCGATTGTTGAACCGGAGCGAGAGCCGGGCGGGCAGCCGCACCGTGGCGCCGGCCGCGGGCGAGGACTCGAGCAGGAGCGAGTGCGCCAGGGCCGCCGCCGGGAGCGCGAGCCCGAGGGCGACGGCGCCCGCGACGAGCGCGCGCATCAGCGCCAGTCGTCGAGCACGAGGTGCGTGGGGTCCTCGTAGTCCTCCTGCTTGCCCCGCTGCATCCGGACCATCGTGAAGTCGATCTGGTAGCCACACTCGACCAGCATACTGTACGCCTGCCAGTAGCGCGAATAGACGGGCAGGATCACCCTCTGCACGCCGACCTCGGCGCCGAGGGTCTCGACGGCGGCCACGAACTCGAGCAGGTGCTCGGGCCGCTTCTGCGCGGGGTCGATCGCGAGGAACTTCACGTAGAGCGCGCCCGTCGGCGCCTCGCTCACGCCGGGCGTGTGGCAGACCGCGACGCCGAGGAGGTCGCGGCCGCGCTCGAGCAGCAGCGTGTCGCCGAGGGCCAGGCCGTCGACGATCTCCACCTCCTTCGCGAGGTCGAGGCCGCGGCAGATCGCGCTGGTGATCCGGTGCATGCGCGCGAGGGCAGCCTTCTTCTTCGCCTCCTCGAGCGTCGAGAACCGCCGCGTGGCGAGCGGCACCTTCGCCGCCTTCGCCGCGGGCGGCCGGAGCAGCCCGCGGTCGATCGCGCGGCTCATGATCGCCGTGAGGCTCTTCGGCTTGTAGCCGAACTTGTGGTAGAGGTACAGGTGCTTTGGGCTCGTCGGGTACGTGACCACGCCGTGGAGCGTCGCCTTGTTCTCGTCGAAGAACTCCTGCGCCGCGCGGATGAGCTGCTGGCCGATCGTCTGGTTCTGGTAGTTCGTGAGGACCGCCACCGGCCCGAGCAGGCCGAGCGAGCCGAGCGTCGTCGCGAGCGCGGCGCCGACGATCTTTGAGCCGTCCTCCTCCGCGACGAAGCAGCCCCACGGCTCCATCAGCCAGCGGTGATGCACGTACTGGGCGCCGCCGAATGCCTGGCGCGGCCGCGTGCCGAGCTGGCGCTCGAGGAAGTCGCCGAACGTCTGCTCGAGCACGTCGCGGACCTTGCCGAGGTCGCCCTTGCGGATGCGGCGGACCTGGACCTTCGGCAGCCGCCCCTGCGGATCGAGGCCGGCGCGATCGACCGTGGCCCTCACGGCGACGCGCCCGCGAGGTCCTCGAGCAGCGTGATCACGCCCGAGTGGTCGAGGCCGCCGCGGCCCTTGACGCGCAGCGCGCTGAACAGCTCCTGCACGACCGCCGTCGTCGGCAGCGGCACGCCCAGCTCGCGGGCGGACTCCATGATGAGCCCGAGGTCCTTGTAGTGCAGGTCGACCTTGAACCCGGGGTTGTAGGTGCCCGCGAGGTAGTTCGACCGCTTCTGCTCGAGGCACTTCGAGCCGGCGAGGCCGCCCGCCAGCGCCGTGAGCAGGAGCTCGCGGTCGAGGCCCGCCTTCTTGCCGAGCGTCAGCGCCTCGGCGAGGGCGGCGAGGTTGACGGCGACGATGATCTGGTTGGCGAGCTTGGTGAAGCCGCCGAAGCCGAGCGGCCCGAGCCGCGTGATCGTCTTGCCCATCACCTTGAAGATCGGCAGGAGCGTGTCGAACACCGCCTGCTCGCCGCCGACCATGATCGACAGCACGCCGTCGATCGCCCCCTTCTCGCCGCCCGACACCGGCGCGTCGAGCATCCTGACGCCCTTGGCCGCGAGCGCCTGGCCCACCTTCTGCGAGACGATCGGCGAGATCGTGGACATGTCCGCGTAGAGGAGCCCCGGGCGCGCACCCTCGACGATGCCGCCCGGGCCGAGCGCCACCAGCTCGACGTCGGGCGAGTTCGGCAGCATCGTGATGAGCACCTCGCACGCGGCGGCCACGTCGCGCGGCGAGCCGGCGGTCCGGGCGCCCGCCTTCTGGAGCTCGTCGACGGGGTCGCGGACCCGGTCATGGACGACGAGCGGGTAGCCGGCCTTCAGGAGATGGTGGGCCATCGGGCGCCCCATGATGCCCAGACCAATGAATCCAATCACTTGTGCCATGAGACCCCCGTGGAGAGCGGCGAATGAGAAGAGACAGATACCACGACGCTCCGCGAAGGGTCAAGCGAGGGTCGGGCTGGCCGGCGCGCGGTCAGGCGGCCGGGACCACGCGCTCGCCCCCGACCCAGGACTCAAGTACGCGGATTGTCAAGAGTTCCTCCGGCGCGACGGCGAGCGGGCTCGCCGAGAGGAGCGCGAAATCGGCCCGCTTGCCCGCCTCGAGGCTCCCGCGCTCGTCGTCGAGCGCCGCGGCGCGCGCCGCGCCGAGCGTGTAGGCCCGGAGCGCGTCGGCCGCGTCGAGCGCCTCCTCGGGCGCCGCGAGCGCGCCCGCGCGCGAGCGACGCGTGACCGCGGCCGCGATGCCGGCGAGCGGGGCGAGCACGCCGCAGGGGAAGTCCGAGGAGAACGCCTGGGGGATGCCCGCGGCGTGCACGCTCCGGAAGGGCCGGAGCATCAGCTCGGGCGACGGCGCCGCGCCGCCCGAGTCGGAGAGGAACGAGGGCTGCCCGACGACCCAGACGCCGAGGTCGGCCAGGCGCGCGATCAGCTCGCGCTCGAGGAACATCGCGTGGTCGATCCTCACGCGCTCCCGCCCCGCGGGGTGCGCGCGGAGCGCGTCCTCGATCGCGCCGACGGCCGTCTCGACGCCGAGGTTGCCGATCGCGTGGCAGATCACGCGCCGCCCCTGCCGCCACGCGGCGAGCAGGCGCGCCGCCAGCTCGTCCCGCCCGTAGAAGAGGAAACCGCCCCTGCGCGCCGCCGCGCCGTGGCCGATCCGCATCGCGCACCGGTAGCCGCCGTCCACGAAGAGCTTGAGCCAGGCGCCGGGCGCCGCGTCCTCCGGCGGGTCGAACCAGCCGCTGGAGCCCACCTGGGCTTCGGCGACGTGGATCGCGAGCGCGCCCCGGGCGCGCGCCTCGGCGTAGCGCCGCGCCATCGCCGGCGTCACCGCGGCGTCCTGGATCGCCGTGATCCCGTGCGCCGCGTAGCCGAGCGAGGCGGCGCGCGCCACCTCGACGAACCGGTCCTCCCAGCCCGCGCGCGAGCGCGTCTCGGCCGTCCCCAGCGCGCGCTCGAAGAGGAGCCCGTCCGGCTCGCCGGCGCGGGTGCGGCCGATCTCGCCGCCCGGCGGGTCGGGCGTCGCGCGCGCGATCCCCGCCGCGGCGAGGGCGGCCGAGCTGGCGACGCCCTGGTGGTGCGAGTAGTGGAGCAGGAGCGCCGGGCGCCCGGGCGCCGCGGCGTCGAGGTCGCCGCGCGTCGGGTGGCGCCGCCCGGGGAGCGCCGCGTGGTCGTAGCCGAAACCCCGCACCCAGACGCCCGCGGGGGTCGCGCGGGCCGCGGCGGCGAGGCGCTCCTGGATCTCCTCGACGCTGCCCGCGCCGCGGCAGTCGGCCCAGAAGCAGTCGAGCGCGCCGATCGAGAAGTGGTTGTGGGGGTCCACGAAGCCGGGGATCACGCACCCGCCGCCGAGGTCGTGGACCTCGCCGCCGGGCTCGCGGAGCCAGAGGATCTCGTCGGTGCCGCCGACCTCGACGATGCGGCCGGCGCGGACGGCGAAGGCCTGCGCCACCGGCAGCGTCGCGTCCTGCGTGAGGACGGTGGCGTTGACGAAGAGCCGGATCAGCGCCCTACGCCTTCTTCCCCCAGAGGTCGCGCGCGAGCCAGTCGAGGCCGAGCGCCCGGAGCGTCTTCGGCCAGGGCCGGCCGCTCTTGCGCTCGTAGCCGACCTCGGCGTACCAGGTGTCGAGCATCGTCTCCCACTGCTCGCGGACCGCCTGGCCCTTGGCCGGGCCGTCCACGGGCGTCGAGCCGTAGCGGAGCGACGGGTACTCGAGCGCCCCCGTGTGGCCGCAGCGGAGCGCGGTCGCGCGGTTGATCGCGGCGGTGCGCCGGCCGAAGCGGATCGCCTCGTCCGGCGTGAAGGTCCAGCCCGTCGCGGCGCTGAGCGCACGGCAGACGTTCTCGAGGCGCGTGCGCGTGGTGAAGATGCAGACGCCGAGCGAGTCCTCGAAGCTCCGCCGGCCGTGGAGGCCCGCGACGTACTTCGCGACCTGGACGCCGTCGAAGATGCTGATGCGCGCGGGCTGGCCGACCTCGGTCGGGTGGACGGGGTTGCCCGTCTCCATCGTCCCGGTGGACGACGTGCACGTGTCGAGCATCTCGTCCCAGCGGCCGCGGTGGTCGTGGCCGCGCGGCGTGGCGCCCTTGACGGTGTAGACCGCGCAGTCCTTCGCGGGGCTCCCGAGCTGCTCGGCGGCGCGCTTGACGCCCTCCGCGAGCACGGCGCCGAGGCCCTCGCGCCGCGAGATCATCCCGAGCAGGCGGCCGGCGCCCTCGGTGTCGCCCCACTTGAGGTCGAAGCCGAGCTGCGCCTTGGTGATGTAGCCCTTCTCCACGCACTCCATCACCCAGCCGCAGATCCAGCCGAACTCGTTCACGTCCACGCACGCGCGGTCGCACTGGGTGGCGAGCCAGGCGATGCCGTCGCGATCCACGGCGCCGATCTGCCAGCCGCAGCCCGACCAGCCCTCGTACTCGGGCTCGTCCACGATCCGGCCCGCGTGCTCGCCCTTCCGGATCACCGACATGTGGCAGTGGTGCATGCCGCAGGCGCTGCACTGGTGGCCCCGGTGGTCGAAGTTCGCGCGGAGCCGCGGCGCCTCCCACTCGCTCATGTCGGCGCCGGGCACGTTCGCCGTGAGGTTGGTCGTGTAGTTCCGGATCGGCAGCACGCCGAGCTTCGAGAGGTTCGCCACGCCCGGCAGCGTGCCCCACTCGTAGAGCGAGCGCGCCGAGGGGTCGGTCCGGAGGTCGTGGGCGATGTCGTCCGCGGCCTGGAAGACGCCCCGCGGATCGGCCACGCGGAGCGCCCGGATGCCCCGGGCGATCGCGACGGCCTTGAGCTTCTTCCTGCCCATCACGGCGCCGGTGCCGTTCTTCGACGCGACGTGGCCGTAGTCGCCCTGGATCGCGGCGAAGCGCACGAGGTGCTCGCCCGCGGGCCCGATCGAGTAGACCGAGAGCTGATGGCCGGCCAGGCCCGTCGCCCGGGAAAGCGCGTCCTGGGTCTCCCACGTGTCCTTGCCCACGAGGAACCGCGCGTCGCGCAGCTCGACCGTGTCGTCGTGGATGTAGAGGTAGACCCAGTCGCGCGCCTGGCCCTGGACGACGATTGCGTCCCAGCCCGAGTACTTGAGGTTGGTCCCGAAGAAGCCGTTGGCCTGCGTCGACGTGGGGCCGTTGGTCCCCGCGCCGATCGTGCAGACCGTGAGGCCGCCCGTGCCCCACACGGGCAGGCCGGCGAGCGGGCCCGTCGCGAGCACGAGGCGGTTGTCGGGGTCGTCCCAGGCGACGTTCCCCTTGCCGCCCTTCTTCGCGGTCTCGCGGTAGAGGATCATCGCGCCGAGCCCGACCCCACCGATCAGCTCGCGCATCTCTCCCGCCCACGGCTCCGCCCGGCACGTGCGCTTCGTCAGGTCCACCCGGAGGAGCCGGCCCGCGTACCCGCCGGGCAGCGCCGCCTCCGGCTGCGGAGTCTTCCGGCTCTTCGAGGGCTTCGGGACCTTCGCGGTCACGGGACTCATACGGCCACCGGGGTGTCGCCGGGCGCCATGGCGGGGCGGCCCAGGACGGTCTCGTCGAGGAGCGTGCTCGTCGTCCTCGAGGCGATGAACGCGGGCTTGACGTCGAACGGGTTGGCCTCGAGGTGCGCCCTGAAGCGGCCGAGCGCGACGCCCGACTGCACGAGGCCCTTGAGCATGCCGACGTCGTTGGTGGTCCAGATGTCGCTCGAGGGCCCGAGGATGATCGCGCCCGTCAGCCGGTCGCCCCGCCAGAGGAGCTTCCGGTACGCGGGGCGGTCCGCCTTGAGGCCGCTCGCCGCCTCGGCCTTCGGGTCGTCCCAGGCGCCGAAGGAGGCGACGTCGAGGTGGCAGACCTCGACGATGTTGACGATCACGCTGCCGCGGTAGCGGACGTCCCGGCCGGCCATGTTCGCCCCGACGACGCGGCCGTGCTCCTGGGCGGTCGGCTCGATCGCGTGCACCGCGGCCTCGCCGGAGATCCGGTCGCGCCCCTCGGCGACGTCGCCGGCGGCGTAGACGTTGGGGACGCTCGAGCGGAGGTGGTCGTCCACGACGACGCCGCGGTTGACGGCGACGCCCGCGCCCTGGAGCCAGTCGAGGTTGGTCTTGATGCCCGTCGCCATGATCACGAGGTCGCAGACGATGGGCGCGCCCGCGGCGAACACCAGGCGCTTGCCGCCCTTCGCGTCCTCGATGCGCGTCAGCCGGACGCCGGCGCGGACCGTGACGCCGTGGTCGGCGAGCCAGCGGGCGACGAGGCCCGCGCCCGTGTCGTCGATCATCCGCGGCAGGATCCGCCGCTCGACCTCGACGATCGTGAGGCGCGCGCCGAGCGCGAGGATCGAGTTCAGGATCGTGAACGCGATGAACCCCGCGCCCACCAGCACCACGTGGCTCCGGGGCCGGATGCCGGCCAGCACCCCGCGCGCCTCGTCGAGGGTCCAGAACGAGTGGACGGCCCGCCCGTCGGCCCCGGGCACCGGCGCCCGCACCGGGGACGAGCCGGTCGCGATGAGGCAGTCATCGTACTCGACCGTGGTGCCGTCGTCGAGCGTGCACGCGCCGGCCTTCGCGTCGAGCGCGGTCGCGCGGCGGCCGACGTGGGCGGTCACGCCCCAGTCGGCGAGCACGCGGGGGCTCGCGGTGTAGACGTGGGACTCGGCGATCGAGCGGTCGAGATAGTACGGCAGGACCATGCGCGAGTACGGCCGCTCGGCGCTGACGAGCGTGATCGCCGAGCGCTCGCGCTCCTCCTCGCGGATCGTGCGGATCGCGTTGATCCCCGCGGTGCCGCCGCCGATGATCAGGTGTCGCCGGGCCATCACCGGGCCTCCAGCAATCGGGCGGTGCGCTCGTGGGCGAAGTCGCCGAGCCAGTCGGCGGTCGCCGTCTCCTCGTAGGTGATCGCGGCCGTCGGGCACGCCTCGGCGCACGCCGGCGCCCCGTCGCAGAGGTTGCACTTGAACGCCTTGCGCGTCCCGGGGTCGTAGAACATCGTGCCGTACGGGCAGGCGATCGTGCAGAGCTTGCAGCCGACGCAGCGGTCGTCGAGCACGGCCTTCGCGCCCGCGGCGTTGAGCGTGATCGCGCCGACCGGACAGGCGGTCATGCACCAGCCCTCCGCGCACTGCGTGCACGTGTAGGGCGCGTAGGAGGTGTGGCCCTCGAAGGGCGCGACGCGGATCACGGACTTCGCGGGCTGGAACGCGCCCGTCTGGACGTACGAGCACGCCAGCTCGCAGCGGAGGCAGCCGGTGCACTTCTCCGGGTGGAGCGCGAGGACGCGCATCAGCGCGTCTTCCGCCGGCCGCGCGTGCCGCCGCGCTCGAGCTGGCCGATGAACTCGTCGAGCGGGATCGCCGCCATCGTCATGCCCGCGACGCCGCCGCGGGCGCCCAGCTCGACCGACACGCGCGAGATCGTCGCGTTGTCGGGCGCCTCGATCACGCTGACGAAGTCGTAGGGACCCAGCACCGCGTACTGGGCCACGACGCGCGCGCCCATGCGCCGGACGTCGGCGTTGACCTTGCGGATCCAGCCGGGACGCCCGCGGAGGACCTTCCGCCCCGACTCCGACAGCGTGCTCAGCATGATGTACGTCGCCACGGCGCGTCCTCCCACGCTGCGCGTGCTCGCGCAGCGGTCGGAAGTATATCATCATGCCGGAGCGCCGCCGAGCGCCCGGAACGGGAGAGCCGCCATGACCACGCTCCGCAGCCGCAACTGGTTCGGCCCGCGCACCCTCGACGGGCTCATGAACCGCGCCTACCTGCGCGCCGAGGGCTTCAGCGACCTCGTCTTCGACGGCCGGCCCGTCGTCGGCGTCGCGAACTCCTGGTCCGAGCTCAACAACTGCAACGCCCACCTGCGCCAGGTCGCGGAGGCCGTCAAGCGCGGCGTCTGGAGCGCGGGCGGCTTCCCGCTCGAGTTCCCGGTCATCTCGCTCGGCGAAATCTTGATGAAGCCGACCACGATGCTCTTCCGCAACCTGATGGCGATGGACGTCGAGGAGTGCATCCGCGCCTACCCGCTCGACGCCGTCGTGCTCCTCTCGGGCTGCGACAAGACCACGCCCGCCATGCTGATGGGCGCCGCCTCCGCCGACGTGCCGGCGATCATGGTGACCGGCGGGCCGATGCTCCGGGGCCGCTGGCGCGCCGAGGATCTCGGCTCGGGCACCGACGCGCGGCGGCTCTGGGCGGAGCACCGGGCCGAGCGGCTCAGCGACGAGGAGCTGTGCGAGGTGGAGGCGTGCCTGTCGCGCTCCGCCGGCCACTGCATGGTCATGGGCACGGCCTCCACGATGGCGGCGATGGCCGAGGCCCTCGGCATGACGCTCCCCGGCAACGCGGCGATCCCCGGCCCCGACTCGCGCCGCCTGGTGCTCGCCGAGCTCTCCGGCCGCCGCGCCGTCGAGCTGGCGCTCGCGGGGGGACCCCGGCCGTCCGAGATCCTGACCGCCCCGGCGTTCGACAACGCGATCCGCGCGGACATGGCGATCGGCGGCTCGACCAACGCGATCGTGCATCTCGTCGCCCTCGCGGGACGCGCGGAGGTGCCGCTCCCGCTCGCGCGCTTCGACGAGCTGTCCCGGACGACCCCGCTCCTCGTGAACGTCAAGCCCTCGGGCACGCACCTCATGGAGGACTTCTTCCACGCCGGCGGCCTGCCCGCCGTGCTCCGCGAGCTGCTCCCGCTCCTCCACGGCGACGCGCTCACCGTCAACGGCCGGTCCCTGGCCGACAACGTCCGCGACGCGGCGTGCTGGAACCCGGACGTGATCCGCCCGCTCGGGATGCCGCTCGGCCCCGAGGGCGGCACGGTGATCCTCTCCGGCAACCTCTGCCCCGACGGCGCGGTGCTCAAGCAGTCCGCGGCCTCGCCCGCGCTCTTCACCCACCGCGGCCGCGCCGTTGTCTTCGCGGGCCAGGCCGATCTCGCGCGCCGCATCGACGACCCCGCGCTCGGGATCGACGCGACCTCGGTCCTGGTGCTGACGCACGCCGGGCCCAAGGGCGCGCCGGGAATGCCCGAGTGGGGCGCGGCGCCGATCCCCGCGCGCCTGTTGAAGCAGGGCGTGACGGACATGGTGCGGATCTCGGACGCGCGGATGAGCGGCACGTCCTACGGCACGGTGATCCTCCACGTCGCTCCGGAATCCGCGGTGGGCGGGCCGCTCGCCCTCGTGCGCGAGGGCGACGAGATCCAGCTCGACGTGCCGGCGCGACGCCTCACGCTCCGCGTCCCCGACGCGGAGCTCGCGCGGCGGCGCGCGGCCTGGACCCCGCCGCCCCCGCACTTCACGAGCGGCTGGGGCCGCCTGTTCCTCGACCACGTGCTCCAGGCGAACGAGGGGTGCGACTTCGACATCCTGCGCGGCCGCCGCCCGGTGACGCGCGCCGAGAGCGTCCTCGAGACGCGCCTCTGACGCGCGTGCGCCAGTCGCCCTGGGCGCTCGGCAAAGATTCCGCTTGACAGCGTCCGGCGTTTGGGATCGCCGCATTCCGGCGGGCCCTCGCCGATGCCCGCTCAACCGCGCAGGCTGGCTCGGCGAGGCCTGCAAGGCTGTGCTCTCCTCGAAGAATCATGGATCGCCGCGCGATCGTCCGTCCTGGAGGCTCTACGGAGGCTCGAAAACCCGGGTGTAGAGTCGCCCCAGCAGAAGGGGGACCCACCCATGGAACCCACACTCCTCGCGCGCGTCATTCCCCCAACCCCGGGGCCCGCCGCGGAGCTGGATCGGCTCGGTGACGAGATCGCCGACCTGTCGGCCCACCTCGACGCCGCCACCGCGCATCTCCTCGATCTCATCCGCGAGTTCGACGCCCGCGGCGGCTGGAACACCGGCTTCCGCTCCTGCGCCGCCTGGTTGAGCTGGCGCGTCGGGCTCGACCCGGGCGCGGCCCGTGAGCGCGTCCGGGTGGCGCGCGCGCTCGGCACGCTGCCGCGGCTCGCCCAGGCCCTCGCCCGCGGGGAGCTGTCGTACGCCAAGGTGCGGGCGCTCACCCGTGTGGCGACCCCGGAGACCGAGGAGCGGCTCCTGGCGGTTGGACGCGCCGGCACCGCGGAGCACGTCGAGAGGATCGTGCGCGGCTGGCGGCGGATGGACCGGAAGGCCGAGGCCCGGGAGACCGCCCGGCGGCACACGAGCCGGGCGCTCCACGTGTATCAGGACGAGGACGGCATGGTGGTCCTCCGGGGGCGGCTCTCGCCGGAGGTCGGCGCCCTGCTCGTCCAGGCGCTGGCCGCGGCGCGCGAGACGCTCTACCAGCAGCGGCGGGCGTCAGACGTTTCCGCGGAAACGTCTCTCGGGGGCGTTTCCGCGGAAACGCCCACGCTGGCCCAGCAGCAGGCCGACGCCCTGGCGCTGCTCGCCGAGACGGCCCTGCACCGGGGGATGGATCCCGGCGCCCCGGGAGAGCGCTATCAGGTGGTCGTCCACGTCGACGCCCCGGCGCTGGCGGATCCGGAGGCGCCCGGCCAGTCAGTCCTCGAGGACGGCACGCGCGTTTCCGCGGAAACGTCCCGGCGCCTGGCGTGCGACGCGAGCCGGGTGGTGATGCGCCACGCCCCGGACGGCCACGTCGTCGAGGTCGGCGCCCGCACCCGGACCGTCCCCCCGGCGCTGCGGCGGGCGCTCCAGCACCGGGACCGGGGCTGCCGCTTCCCCGGCTGCGGGCTTCCCTTCGGCCAGGGCCATCACCTCCGCCACTGGGCCCACGGCGGCCCCACCACGCTCTCGAACCTCGCGCTCCTCTGCCGCCGCCACCACCGCGCGGTCCACGAGGAGGGCTACCAGGTCGAGCGCCACCCCGACGGCGAGCTCCGGTTCAGGCGCCCGGATGGGCGCCTCCTGCCCGAGGTGCCGCCTCCCGCCGCCATACCGGCCGATCCCGTGCATGCGTTCCGCGCCCGGCACGAAGCTCAGGGGCTCAGCATCCACCCGAGGACGGCGATGCCTGGGTGGCTCGGAGAGCCCCTGGACGTGGGCTATGCGATCGACGTCCTGCACCCGCTGGCGGCGGGGTAGAGGTCGGGGCGGCGGGGAGCTAGCGGCTCTCGAGTCTCCGCGCGAGGTCCTCGACGAGCGCCTCCAGGCGATCGAGCCGCACCTCGTGGCGCTCGGCCGCCTCGCGCAGCCGCGCGGGCGCCGGGTCGGGCGCGCGCATCGGCTCCCAGCCCTCCTCGCGGACCACGAGCTGGAGCAGGTCCCAGCGCGCGTAGTGGCCGACCGAGTCGAAGTAGGCCTTCGCGAGCCGGCGCTCGCCCTGGTCGATCTCCGACCACACGATCGTCTCCTTCTCGAAGACGGGCTCGCAGGTGAAGAGGCCCGACGGGTTCACGATGCAGGAGCCGCCGACGGCGAGGTTGTACGTCATGACGTCGCGCAGCTCGGCGGGGACCTCCGCGGGCGGCAGGTACCACGAGGACGACACCACGAAGACGGAGTTCTCGATCGCGTGGGCGCGCACCGCCGGCTCCACGTCGCAGCCGCGCGCGCCGGGCTCCGGCCGCTTGGCGCCGAGGTGGCCGTCCATCGTCCACCAGCCCGGCCAGACCGCCACGTGCAGCTCCTCGCCGCGGAGCGCCATCGCCGCGCGCAGCAGCGTGACGTGGTGCTCGTAGCAGATGAGCCCGCCGACGCGGCCGACGTCCAGGTCGAAGGTGCGGATGTCGCGCGCGTCGCCCATGCCCCAGTAGACGCGCTCGGAGTGCGTGGGGATCAGCTTCCTGTGGCGCCCGAGCACGCGGCCGTCGCGCGCGAGCACCAGCAGCGTGTTGTACATCGTGAGGCTGCCCGGCCGGTCGTCCAGCTCGTTCAGCCCGATCACGCAGTTGACGTTCGCCCGGCGCGCCAGCTCGGCGAGGGCTTCCGTGTCCTCGGAGGGGATGCGCACCGCCTCGCGCTGCATCGCGACGATCAGCTCGGTCTCGCGCCGCACCGAGACGGCGCCGCGCCAGTAGGGGTACGCGGACAGGAACGTCTCGGGGAACACGAGGAGGTCCAGGCCGAGCCGCCCCGCCTCCTCGAGCGTCCGGCCGATCTTCTCGATGGTGCCCCGCTTGTCGAGGAACCTGGGCGCGATCTGCGCCGCGCCGACTTTCAGGTGCTCACGCATCGAAATCCCTCCGCTAGACGGGCGCGTCCTGGCCCGACGGCTTGAGGAACTGGTAGACGGCCGTGAAGTCCTTCCGGCCGAGGCCGTGGGACGAGGCCAGGCGCAGCACCTGCTGGGCGGCCGGCGCGACGAACACCGGCACGCGCAGGTCGCGCGCCGCGCTGACCGCGAGCCCGAGGTCCTTCGCCATCAGGTCCGTCATGAAGCCCGGCGCGTAATCGCGGCTCGACGCGGCCTTCGCGACGAGCCCCGGGACCGGGTGGGCGTGCTCCATGATCCACGTGTTGCCCGACGACTTCGAGATGACATCGGTCAGGACCCGGGCGTCCACGCCGAACCCCTCGGCGATCCTGAATGCCTCGCTCACCGCGACGGCCGCGACCCCGGCGATCAGGTTGTTGCAGATCTTCGCGACCTCGCCGCTGCCGACGGGCCCCACGTGGATCACGTTGGCGCCCAGGCACGCGAGCACCGGCCGCGCCTCCTCGACGTCCCGCGCCTCGCCGCCCACCATGATCGCGAGCGTCCCCTCCTCGGCGCGCGGCACGCCTCCCGAGACCGGCGCGTCGACGAAGCGGACGCCGCGCCCGCGCGCGGCCTCGGCCACCCGGCGCGACATCGACGGGTCGATCGTGGACATGTCCACGCAGAGCCGGCCCTGCCCGACGCCGTCCAGCACGCCGCGCGCGCCGAGGTAGGCCGCCTCGACGTGGGGCGAGGACGGCAGCATCGTGATCACGAGGTCGGCCCCCTGCGCGGCCTCGGCAGCCGAGCCCGCGCGCTCGACGCCGAGCCGCGCCGCCGCCTCGAGCGCGGCGGGCGCCACGTCGTAGCCGACGACCGCGTGGCCCTTCCGGAGCAGGTTCGCCGCCATCGGCCGGCCCATCGTCCCCGTCCCGACGAATCCGATCCTCATCGCCCTTCTCCCTCCCGTCCCGGGAAGCCCAGGACCCGGGCGATGGCGGTGTGGTCCTCCGCCGCGAGCGGGCCCTGCATCGCGCGCCGGAAGTACTCCGCCGCGGCCAGCGCGACCGGCGCCTCGACCCCGGTCTCCTCGGCGAGGCGCACGAAGCCGTCGATGTCCTTGGTCATGAGCGCGAGCGTGAAGCCCGAGTCGAACGTGCCCGGCAGGATGTAGCGCGGGAACTTCAGCTCGCTGGCGTTCGAGCGGCCGCTCGAGGCCGACAGGATGTC
>Ga0209211_10008742_pt1 | contig 13750 bp, 17 predicted proteins | sample RifGroA2_FD_183992 | JGI IMG/M metagenome (GOLD analysis project Ga0209211, IMG submission 183992) | Groundwater microbial communities from Rifle, Colorado, USA - Groundwater A2 (SPAdes) (version 2) | ecosystem: Environmental > Aquatic > Deep subsurface > Groundwater | place: Rifle, Colorado...
TAAAAAAGCAAAAAAATACGCGCGGCAGAGGAATTTAAGCCTTTCAAAATTGGTGGAGTATTTCTTTGCCGCGTTGGCGTTAAAAACAGACGGAAAAACTATGCCGCTTTCTCCTATTACACGGGAGTTGGCGGGCATGATAAAGGCGCCAAACATTAAAGATAAAGATATTTTGGCCGATGCTTTGATTAAGAAATATCTATGAAAAAAATCTTTATTGATACGGATATATTTTTAGATACAATTCTAGACAGAAAGCCGCACAAGGACTCTTCCAACAAGCTAATAAATCTTTGCGAAAGAAATGAAATTGGCGGATACACATCAAGCCTGGTCATCGCGAATATATACTACATTATCAATAAAATAGCTAATCATCAGAAAGCCATTCACGCGATAAGCAAAATTCGTTCGCTGGTTACCGTGCTTTCCTTTACCGATAAAGAAATAGGAGAATCGATAAACGCTGAATTTGGCGATTTTGAAGACGGCGCTCAGTATTTCATAGCCATAAATAATAAAATTGATTGTATCATTACGCGCAATACAAAAGATTTTCAAAAAGCGAATATAAGCATTTTGACACCCAAAGAATTTTTACTAGCTCTAAAAATATAGCAGCATTAGGTTATTGGCGATTGCATCTATTTAGTTCAGCCCACCACTATTTTCTCATATTGGAGGAAAAGCATATGAAAACTACATATTCCCTGCGTGAAACCAGATCATTGAGCATGGTTTCAGCAATAGTGCTTTTAAGCATTTTATTCTCAGTCCGGCCCGTTCACGCGGGGACTGTCAAGAAGTGTAATCAATACGACTCCGTAAGCATTACCCCAACCAGCAATACTTATAAGGTAAGCAACAATATCTGGAATGATGCCAATGGCTCTCAATGTATACAAGTCAATGATGCTAATGGAAATTTTAGCGTAGTATCATCTACTCATAACAAACCTACTAACGGCGCTCCGGCCAGCTATACCTTTATTAATAAAGGTTGCCACTGGGGCGCGTGTACAAATAACACCAAGAGCGGTATGCCAAAACAGGTAAGTGCGCTCCTTAACGCGGCCAGCAGCTGGAGCACTACTCAGCCCACCTCCGGAGTGTATAATGTTGTTTATGATCTCTGGTTTAACAAAACCTCTGCGACCAGCGGTCAACCCGATGGCGCTGAACTAATGATTTGGCTTGCCTATGTGGGTAACATTCAGCCGGTTGGTTCATTGATAGCGAGCGGCGTATCCATCGCCGGCGCCACTTGGAATGTGTGGGGAGGATCAAATGGCGTGAATAACGTTATTTCTTATGTTCGCGCCAGCAACGCGAAATATGTGTGCAATCTTAATCTTAAGGCATTTACGAGTGATGCTGTATCCAGAAGTTATGTCCAAACCAGCTGGTATTTAATTTCCGTTGAGGCTGGTTTTGAAATTTGGCAAAACGGCACAGGGTTGTCATCAAACGCCTTTTCTATTTTAGTAGAGTAGTATTTCGCGTTGATTTTTTTTTGGGGGGATATGACCGAGAAAGAGATTTTGCTTAGTTCGATATTTAACTGTTCCCGAAGCGCCTTATATAGCCAGGAGTGGTCTTTAAATGCCGCGCAAGCTAAAAAGTTATCCGAGGCTTTATTTTTACGCTCTCAAGGGGTGCCTTTGCAGTATATCCTGGGTGAGACGGAGTTTTTTGGGTTGATGTTTCAGGTGGATGAGAGGGCGCTTATTCCCCGTCCGGAGACGGAAATTTTGGTGGAGATGGTTTTAAAATCAGCCGCCGGTCAGATGAAGATACTTGATATAGGCACAGGCTCAGGCTGTATAGCGGTGAGTCTGGCTAAGTTTTTGCCGGAGGCTCAGATTGACGCGCTGGATGTGTCATTTGAGGCCTTGAGCCTGGCTAAAGAAAATGCCCTCATTAATTCCGCGGATAAAAACATAAATTTTCTTCAGAGCGATCTGTTTTCAGTTTTCAAGAAAAATAATGTTAATAATCGCTTAAGGAATTATGATATAATTATCTCTAATCCTCCTTACGTCCGTTCCGGCGACATCAACGGTTTGCAGAAAGAACTTGCCTATGAGCCGAGAATGGCTTTGGACGGAGGGGCGGATGGCCTGGATTTTTACCGGCGCGTAATAGCCGAGGCCGGCAATTTTTTGAACAAAGAAGGCCTGCTTTTTCTGGAGATAGGTTTCAGCCAGGGTGAGGATATTGAGAAAATAGTTTTCGCGGGAAATGATTTTGCTGTTGATGAGATAATCAAGGATTATTCGGGGATAGAAAGAGTGATGATAATGAGGAAGCATGGAAAAGTTAGTAATTGAAGGCGGAATTCCTTTAAAAGGAACTGTTGCGGTAAGCGGGGCCAAGAACTCGGTGCTGCCTCTTTTGGCGGCTTGTCTCCTGACTAACGAGCGCTGTCGGATCAAGAATGTGCCTAATCTCAGGGATGTGTCTACCATGATTAAGATACTGCGTTCCCTGGGGGCAACCGCTGAATTTTCTAACGGTGAGGTAACTGTTGAAGCCAAAAATCTGAAAAGTCACACCGCTGATTATAAACTAGTTTCTACTATGCGGGCGTCATTTTGCGTATTGGGGCCGCTTTTGGGAAGGTTTAGAAAAGCCAAGGTTTCCCTTCCCGGAGGCTGTATTATCGGGGTGAGGCCGGTGGATTTGCATATTAAGGGAATCCGGGCTTTAGGGGCTAAGGTAGATATTCAGGGCGGCTATGTGGTGGTGGACGCCAAACAGCTTTCCGGGGGGAATATGTATCTGGGAGGGGCCTTTGGCTCCTCGGTCCTGGCTACGGATAATGTGATGATGGCGGCGGTGTTGGCCAAGGGTAAGACGGTGATTGAGTCGGCGGCCTGTGAGCCGGAGGTAGTGGATTTAGCTAACTTTTTAAACAAGATGGGAGCTAAAATCCGGGGCCAGGGGACGCCTTGCATTGAAATAGAAGGGGTGCGCCACTTGCACGGAACCGATTATCAGGTAATTCCTGACCGCATTGAGGCCGGCACGCTTGTTTTGGCGGCGGCTATCACCAAAGGCGATTGTGTTATCCGCGGGGCGTTCAGGGAGCATTTAGCGGCCGTCCTGGATAAGCTCACCGATTGCGGAGTTAAGATTGAAGATACGGATGGAGGGTTAAGAGTCCGGCCGAGGAAAAATTTAAAGCCGGTGAATATTACCACTTTACCGTATCCCTGTTTCCCCACGGATATGCAGGCCCAGATGATGTCGCTGATGAGCGTTACTCCGGGGGTGAGCGTGTTTACCGAGAAGATCTATCCGGACCGGTTTATGCATGTGGCTGAGCTTAACCGGATGGGGGCAAAGATTATGCGCGAAGGCCCCCACGCGATTATTGAAGGCAAGAAATCATTGTCCGGCGCTCCGGTGATGGCTTCGGACCTGCGGGCCTCGGCGGCTTTAGTTTTGGCGGGACTGGTGGCCAAGGGCAAAACCGAGATTTCCCGTATTTATCATCTTGACCGCGGCTACGAGAATATGGAATTAAAACTGCAAAAGTTAGGGGCCAGGGTCTGGAGGGAGAGGGAGTAAATCAGCTTTCAGCTATCGGCTGTCTGCTTTCTGCTGAAAGCAAAAATAAGGTATTGCTATGATTTTAATGATTGACAACTATGATTCTTTTACCTACAACCTGGTGCAGTATCTGGGTGAATTGGGTGAGAATCTTAAGGTTTTCCGCAACGATAAGATTACCCTTAAAAAGATAAAGGCTCTCAGGCCGGAAAGAATTGTTATTTCTCCCGGACCAGGCACGCCAACTGAGGCCGGCATATCCAAGGAGTTAATTCGGGAGTTTGCCGCTAAGGTTCCGGTATTAGGGGTATGCCTTGGCCATCAGTGTATCGGCGAGGTTTACGGGGGAAAAGTTATCCCGGCCAAAAGGCTGATGCACGGCAAGACCTCGCTTATCTATCATAACTCTAAAGGTATTTTCAAGAATATACCCAACCCTTTTGAGGCTACCCGCTATCATTCCCTGTTGGTAGAAAAAAAATCCTTGCCGGATTGCTTAGAGATAACTGCCTGGACCAAGGAGGGTGAGATTATGGGCCTACAGCATAAGGAGTATCCTTTGTTCGGGGTGCAGTTTCATCCGGAGTCAATCTTAACCAAGGCCGGTAAAGACATCTTAAGAAATTTCCTGAAAGTCAAGTTATGATAAAAGAAGCTCTCACCGCCTTAATTGACAAAAACGATCTTACTCAGATTCAGATGCAATCCGTGTTTGAAGAGATTATGCGGGGCAGGTTGAGTCCGGCGCAAATATCCGCTTTTTTAATTGCCTTGCGGATGAAGGGTGAAACCGCGCGAGAGATTACCGGAGCAGCCCTGGCTATGCGCAAGTTTGTCAAAAGAATAAATATTAAAGAAGATGTGGTTTTGGATACCTGCGGCACCGGAGGGGATATCAAACATACCTTTAATATTTCCACTATTTCGGCTTTGGTGGCCGCCGGATGCGGCCTGGTGGTGGCTAAACACGGAAACCGCGCGGTCTCGAGTTTATGCGGAAGCGCTGACCTCCTGGAGGCCTTAGGGGTAAATATCAACATAGATGAGAAAAAGGTTGAGGAATGTTTAAAGACGGTAGGTATTGGATTTCTTTTCGCTCAAAATTTGCATCCGGCAATGAAATACGCCGCCGGGGTGCGTAAGGAATTAGGCCTGCGCACCATCTTTAACCTCCTGGGCCCTTTAACCAACCCGGCTTTTGCCACCCATCAGCTGTTGGGGGTTTATGATCCTAAGCTATTGATTGTTTTGGCTAAGGTTTTGTCTAATCTGGGGGTTAAGCACGGTTTGGTTGTTCACGGTTTAGACGGTTTGGATGAAATTACCACTACCACTTTTACTAAGATATGCGAGCTAAAGAATAAGAAACTGCGCTCTTATAAAATCAGCCCTTCTGATTTTGGAATCAAAAAGTCCCGGCTTAAGGATTTAGAGGGTGGCAGTGCCCAGGACAACGCCCGGATTACCTTAGAGGTTCTCCAGGGGAAAAAAGGGCCCAAAAGAGACATCGTCCTGCTTAATTCCGGCTGTGCTATTTATACCGCGGATAAGGCCGGCTCAATCAAAGAGGGTATAGAATTAGCCCGGCAGTCCATTGATTCCGGCTCGGCCCTAAGAAAATTGGAAGAATTAAGACGCGTTACCAACAACAGGTAAAAATGATAGAATACGCGGATTTTTTAAAAGAAGTGGTTTTGGAAAAACACAAGGCCATTAAAGAAACAAAACGCTATTATCCCGAAGAAGAACTGCGCCTGAAATTGGAGGAACCGCGGATCTGGCGGCCCTTTAAAGCCAATATCAGCCAAGCCGGAAAGTTAAATATAATTGCCGAAATCAAAAGGACTTCCCCCTCGCAGGAGTTCTTAAGAGAGGATTTTGACCTCCTGCAGATTGCCCGTCTCTATCAAAACGCGGGAGCCGGCGCCATTTCCATTCTTACCGAGGAGAAATATTTTTCCGGTAAAATCGCCTACTTAAAACAGGCGCGTAAAATTTCAGAGCTTCCTATTTTAAGAAAGGATTTCATTTTTGAGCCCTATCAACTCTACGAGTCTAAGTTTTTCGGAGCCGATGCCGTGCTTTTGATTACTGAACTGCTTAAGGACGGAAAATTGTCGGAATTCCTGGCCCTGGCTAAAAGGCTGGAATTGGATTGCCTGGTTGAGGTGAATAGTTTAGACGACCTGAAATACGCCCTGGATCAGGGTTCGGAAATTATCGGCCTCAACAGCCGGAATCTGCATACCTTAGAAATAGACAAGAAAATAACAGACTCCCTGATACAACATATTCCTGAAGATAGAATCGTAGTCGCCGAATCCGCGATTAAGACTCACCGTGATTATTTAAAATACCAGAAGCTAAAGGTTAACGCCCTTTTGATCGGCTCCGCCCTGATGAAAGCCGAAGATATAAAAAAGAAATTTAGCGACATAGTCAACGGTTCTGCCGTAAAAAAGACGGTAAAGAAAATTCCTTCCAAAACCGGCAAAAAAAGAGTTCTTTCCTAAATTTATCGCAAAAAGAAAGAACTTGATTACAAAGATTTTTAATAAGATTACAGCGATTTATCATCTAAGGTTTAATCACTGTAATCTGCGTTTAATCACTGTAATCAGAAGCTTTCCCGCATAGAAAGTTGTAAAAACATAAAATTGACAAAGAAAATATTTATTTACAAAGAGTTACGTTAAATTCTGGCGACAGATTCGAGAAAGCTTCAAAAAAAGTGGTAAAAGTAAAAATCTGCGGGATAACTAATCTTGAAGATGCTCAAGCCGCGCAAAGCTTAGGGGCGTCGGCCTTAGGTTTTGTCTTTTATCCTAAAAGCCCCCGTTATATCCTTCCCCAGGCCGCCCAAAAAATAATATCTCAACTGAACAAAAAAATAAAAAAAATCGGGGTTTTTGTAAACGCCGATTTGGCTTCGGTTAAAAAGACCGCCGGGATTTGCCGTTTGGATATGCTTCAATTCCATGGCGATGAAACCCCGGATTTCTGCCGGAAAGTGAAAGGTTATAAAATTATCAAGGCCTTCAGGATAAAAAATAAGGCCAGCCTGAAAAATATTGAGAAATACCCGGTGGATTATTATTTATTTGATACCTTTAAAAAGGATTCCTTCGGAGGCACCGGCGCTCATTTTAATTGGGACATTTTAAAAGGCCTGAAGATAGCTAAGCCGTTTTTTCTCTCCGGGGGATTGAATCCGAAAAATATCATTTGCGCTATTAAGGCCGCGCGCCCGGATTGGGTGGATGTTTCTAGCGCGGTAGAGGCAAAGCCGGGGATTAAGGATAAAGAATTACTCCGGGATTTTATCCACAAGGCGAGGTCACTATGAGTACCAGTATTACTTTTTGCGGCGGCACGCGCACGGTTACCGGTTCAATGCATTTGATTGAATTTGAGGGACAGAGGGTAGTTATTGACTGCGGCCTGTTTCAGGGCCATCGGGAAGAATTTTATCAGGTCAATTCCCATTTTTGTTTTAATCCTTTTCAGGTGAATACGGTAGTTCTTTCTCACAGCCATATTGACCATTGCGGCAACCTGCCTAATCTAGTAAAAAGCGGATTCCGGGGAAAAATATTCGTTACTAAGCCTACTAAAGAGCTCTGCCAGCTGATGCTCTTAGACAGCGCCAAGATCCAGGAAGAAGACATCAAATTTGTGAATAAGATAAATCTTAGGCGGAATCTGCCTTTACGCAAACCGCTTTATACCGTAGAAGATGCCCGCAAGTCTTTAAAAAGTATCCGGGCCCTGGATTATTATAAGCAGTTTAAGCTTACCCCTAATATTTCCTGCTCCTTTTATGATGCCGGGCATATCTTAGGTTCAGCTACGCCGCTTCTGGAAATAAAAAAAGACTCCGGAGAAACCTTAAAGATTGCCTACGCGGTGGATTTGGGCCGCTGTAATATTCCTTTGTTGCGGGACCCGGACATCTTGGCGGGCGTGGATTATCTGATCATTGAAAGCACCTACGGAGGCCGCCTGCATAGCCCAATAGAAGATGCCCAGACGAAATTGGCCGAGGCCATCAACCGAACCGCCTCCCGGGGCGGCAAGGTGATTATTCCTTCTTTTGCCCTGGAACGCACCCAGGAGGTAGTCTATTATCTGGGGCGCCTGCTCAAAGAAAAAAAGATTAAGCCCATTCCTATATATGTGGACAGCCCCCTGGCCTGTAATATCACCGATGTGTTTTTAAATAACAGTGAGGTTTTTGACGCTCAAGCCCAGGCGCTCTTAGCCAAAAACGCGGACATCTTCGGGATAAAATCTATCCATTATGTCCGCACCAGCGACGAATCAAAACAGCTTAATTCCAGCAAAGAGCCGATGATTATTATCTCTACCTCCGGGATGTGCGAATCCGGGAGGATTCTGCATCATTTAAGAAATAACATCATGGATGAGCGTAATACCATACTCGTAGTCGGCTATATGGCCAGGAATACCCTGGGAAAGAAAATAGTGGAAAGACATAAGCGGGTAAAGATATTCGGGGAGAGTTTTGAGCTTAAGGCCGAGGTGGAGGTAATTAACGCCTTCAGCGCCCATGCCGATAAAAATGAGCTGGTTGATTACGCCTTGAAGACTCAGGGCCGGCTAAAGAAAATATTCATCGTCCACGGCGATATGGATCAATCCGAGGCCTTGGCTCTAGAGCTAAAAACAAAAGGCTTAAGGCCGCATATACCTAAAAAATTCGAGACAGTAGCTTTAGAGTAAAAATCTGAATCAGGCTTTTTGGAATTTCAAGCCGGTAACCTATTTGAAATCCTCCCCTTACCAAGGGGAGGCGGGGAGGGGGAAAGAAAGCGGCTTTGCGGTAAACAAATAAACTTATCCACTCAAAACTTCAAAAAATCCAAACTTATGATAAAACATTCGCTAAAAATAGGGCTTAGCTTCGGCCTTAACTCCGGGATAATCACCACCCTGGGTTTAATCGTGGGTTTAGATTCCGGGACCCATTCCAAGCCGGTAGTCATCGGCGGGATACTGACCCTGGCCGTGGCCGATGCCTTCTCGGACGCGCTGGGAATACATATCTCCGAAGAATCGGAGAATAAACATACCGAGAAAGAGATCTGGGAATCAACCATATTTACTTTTCTGGCTAAATTCATTTTTACCCTGATTTTCATTATCCCGGTCTTACTCTTTTCTCTGGAGAAGGCGATTACGGTCAGCGTGGCCTGGGGTTTAGCGGTATTGGCCATATTTAGCTTTCTCATGGCCCGTGAGCAGAAAACGAATCCTTACAAAGTGGTTATCGAGCATTTATTCATCGCTTTGATAGTTATAGCGATTACCCACTATGTTGGTGATTGGGTCCGGATAAAATGCGGCTAAGGTTTCGCGCTTTCGCATTTCGCTTTCGCATTTTATCCTTGACAGCCGTATCTTGAATTGTTAGAATGAGTTGTGTAAGATTAAGGCATTAGGCCAAAAGGAGGATAAATGGCAAACAATACCATAAAGAAACCAGCCATAAAAAAACCAGCGGCAAAGAAGGTGGTGGCTTTTAAGTGTACCGCGCCTTCGGCTAAGAGGGTGTGTTTAGCGGGAAGCTTCAATAACTGGGATGCCGGTTTTCTTTCGGCTAAGAAAGACGCTAAGGGTAACTGGGCGGTCAAGATAAACCTTGATCCCGGCAGATACGAATACAAGTTTGTGGTGGACGGTTCCTGGATTAACGATCCCAACTGCAAGGAAACCGCCGCGAATAATTTAGGCAGCGCCAACAGCGTCTTGGTGGTTAAGTAAAACTTTATTTTTTTTTGATGTATTCTCTCTAAAAAGTATTCCCCGCGTCTATTCTAGTGGTTTTCTCAAGAATATATGCGGGGTTTATTTTTCACAGATATCGCCTACCGACACCCCCGAGGCGCAACAAGTTGCTCCTCGGGGGTGAATGAAGGTTATCTTATTATGCGTTATATCTATGGTCCGGTAAAATCCAGGCGCTTGGGGCTGTCTTTAGGAATAACCCTTACCCCGCAGAAGGTCTGTTCTTTTGACTGCGTGTATTGCCAGTTAGGCAGGAACGCGGACAAGGTGAGCGCGCGCAAAGCCTATCTGGATATTAAGGATATTCTGGTTGAGTTTAAAGGATATCTGGAAAGCCCGGAGTATAAACTTAACCCTCCTGAGTATATCAGCCTTTCCGGTTTTGGCGAGCCGACCCTCAATATAGACATCTCAAAACTAATCGCCCAAATCAAAAAGCTGACCCGTATCCCGCTGGTTTTGATAACCAACTCTTCGCTCTTTTCTCAAATCCAGGCCCGTTCGGACGTCTTGGAAGCGGATGTGATAATTCCTTCTTTAGACGCGGTTACCCGGGATATTTTTGAGCAGATTGACCGTCCGCTTTCAGACATAAAGATAGAAGATATAATTCAGGGTTTGATTGCCTTAAGAAAAGAATTTAAGGGAAAAATATTCTTAGAGATAATGCTGGTAAAGGATATAAACGACAGCTTAGATTATGCCTATAAGTTTAAGCAAGCGGCACAAAAGATAAACCCGGATAAAATCCAACTGAACATCCCGGCGCGCTCCACCGCGGAAAGCTGGGTCAAACCGCCGGATAAAGAGCGATTGTTAGAAATAAAAGAAATCCTAGGCCCTAAGTGCGAAATCGTCACCTAGAAATTATGCGCCCGTAGCCTAACGGATAGGGCACCAATCTTCGGAACAAATTTGACAGCTTTTTTGAGATGTTTTAAACATTGCGCCTGTAGCTCAACTGGATAGAGCGCTTGCCTTCGGAGCAAGATGTTGCAGGTTCAACTCCTGCCAGGCGCATTTGAAATTGGTCCCTAAACTGGCAGGTTTGGGGGATTTTTGTTGTTGGTATCAATTAGTATGCTGTCACGCCGTCTGGTGAGGAGTTGGGTCATATTTTGGCACTTTTCCCAAAACACCCCTACCATATATCCCCCGAAGTCATCCTATAGAGGAAGACTAAGGTCTTGGGATTTGCTTGTATACCAGGAGGAGAAGAAATGAACAAGCCATTCAAAATAATTTTTACATCCCTGTTTATATTCTTGTGTCATACTGTTTGTTACGCCGCACTTATTGACAGAGACTATGGTTTGATTTATGACGATGTGCAGAATCTTACTTGGCTGCAAGATGCTAACTATGCTAATTCAACGGGATATGATGATGCCCTTTATGGATACAATACCAATGGAGGGTTGACCTATGAAGATGCTTTAAGCTGGGCTGATACGTTGGAATATTCCGACCCAAGAACAGGTATAGTTTACAATGATTGGCGTTTGCCGAAAACCTTTTTAGAAGAGGGCGGCTGGCATGCTGGAAGCGAAATGGGAAGCTTGTATTACATTGGGCTTAATAATGTGGCTAATGACCTATCTCCCAATATGTCTCCGTTTATCAATGTTCAGCCATATTGGTATCGGTCAAGCACTGAATTCGTTGACCCTACTTTTGATTGGGCTTTTCGGTTCAAGGGGGGTTCTGATGATTGGACTGTAAGCGGATATCAGGCAACTGCTGATAGGCGTGTTCCTGAAGCATTTGCATGGGCTGTTCGTGATGGTGATATTGTGCTGAATGCCGTTCCCGAGCCCCCACCATTTCTTTTATTTAGTCTTGGCCTTATAGGAGCAGGACTATTAAAGAAAAAAATAAATTCAAGAATGGCTTTTATGATAAAATATAAACTATTGGTGGTTAACAACAAAGGAGGTATTTTAAAATAAAGTTCAAATAAAATAATAGGAACATAGCTTTCCTATTCCAAAAACCAACTGTTAGGAGGAAAGGACTATGTCCTGGAGCACTTCGGTGCTTTCGGGGTAGGCGGTCTTTCTTTCGTTTTTACCTAACAGTTGGACGTTAGACTTAGAAATGCTTGCCCTCCTTTTATTTTAGGGAGCAAGTATAATTAAGGGGGGGGCAAGAACATGTTAATCTTAGGGATAATCTTTACAGGTATTGGAATTCTTATTTTGCAATGGTATGCCACATACGCAAATGGGCCATCCTTAAATAGACCTATCATTTTTAATAAGCCAATCTCAGTTTTACTAATAAATATTTTTTCATTCGGTTTTCTTATTGCGGGACTTATACTTTTATGGAAAGTTAATCATACCATTGTTCTTCTTATTGTTCCTTGCTTCTTAGTGTTGAGTTTTTATGGCTCTTTTTTGAAGAGTGAAAAAGAAAGGGTAAAGCGTTTTTTCAAAATATATAAAATGCTAAAAATTCAAAAGCCAACGGTAGAAGAAAAAAGCATTATTGCTGAAGCTTTGCTGATATATATTAACCAATGTAGGAAGAACGAATACAGTTTAGTTTATCATGGTTTGTTTGAGGCAGGAGTTCCTGACGAAACTACAATCTTTAGATATATCGGAATAAGCGGAGATGTTAAAGAGGTGGCTTCAAATTTTCTCCGGTTTGAAAAATCTAACCTTCAAGATTTTAGCTCAGGCCCAGATGAGAAAGAATCTTTAAGAAGTGAAAGAAATATTAGCAAAGCATATAAAGAAGTTTTTAACTAAGAACCACATGGGAGGCGAGTGGATAATGAATACTAATATGTTTCCATATATTTTGAAAGAACATGATTTTACTTACGAAAATTTCATAAGAGCACTTGATAGAATAAACCAAGATTTAGATAAATGTCTATCCGGTGAATTAGTGGGTGGAGAGGAAGCGACATTGGGCGTCCCGAATTGGCAGACAACGATAAAGGGATATGGGTTAATTACTCAAAGAGATATAACCAAACTTAGATTGGAGAATTTAAGGTTGAAGGGATTAGATGATGTTGAAATGCAAAAACAGTTTGAGCGTGCATCTAAAGAGCTAGAGTGCTTTCTTTCCAATAACTATTGGGTAGTCGCCTGATTTTATACTTTTGATCGGATGCGTTAGCCTCTTCACATTTGCTGTAACAGTTCAGCTCCTGGAAGCTTAATTCGCTAAGATCAGCCTAAATAACCGCTGGAATATTAACTTGACAATACAAGCTATATCTTGTATACTTTAAATGGACGAAGAAAGGCTGAGGGGTGTATATTTTTTTGTAGATAAAGACGGCCATAAGCCGGTTAAGGAATTTATACATTCTTTAACGCGGAAAGAACAGGCAAAAGTATACGCCTATATCGCGGAATTAAAGAAGCAGGGAAATAATCTGCGCAGGCCCATGGCAGATTATTTAGAAAATGGGATCTATGAGCTGCGTCCTAAAGATAACAGAATTTTTTACTTTTTTTATTTACGCGATAGGGCGATATTAGTTCATGCGATAAAAAAACACGTGAAAAAAGTCACAGAGAATGATTTACGATTATGCGTAAAAAGAAAGATTGAAACAGAAACTCGCGGAACCAACATAGAGAGACTATGATCGTGAGGTGATGTATATGAAGAAAATCCGATTAGAGAATGTAGATATTGATTTAAAAGAAAAACTTAAGAATGAAGAATTCAGGCGGCTCTATGAATTTGAATCTGCCAAGGTTGCTTTAGCGCAGAAGATTGCCGAGCTGAGGCAAGAGGGGCATTTAAAACAAGTTGATCTGGCCAAGAAATTAGGCGTTTCTCAGCAGTTTGTTTCCCAGATTGAGACCGGGGAAGAAAGAAACTTGACTATAGAAACTTTAATAAAAATAGCCCAATCTTTAGGCAGAGGTATCAGCATTTCTTTCCCCAAGCTTTCCAGGCGCCAATCTTCTTATTTAAAAGTAACATAATCTTATAAAAATCTTGAAGCTTAAGAGAAAACGGGAAATCTATCTTAGCTTTCCCGTTTTTTATGGTGGGCTGATGCACATTACTGCGTACATTAATTTACTCCCAAACCCATAGTTTTGACCCATATCACTAGTTAAAAAAATTCCGAGAAAAAATCAGGGTATAATATTGCAAATTTAAGACTTATCTGTTAAAATAACTAAATTATTGAAAGCGATAACGGAATTGAAATGTTTGGGCCATTAGCTCAATTGGTAGAGCAATTCCCTCTTAAGGAAGCGGTTGCTGGTTCGATTCCAGCATGGCCCATTTTCTTATGTCTCCTTATCAACTCTTTGACCATACCGCCGACATCGGAATTACTATACGCGCGGACACGGCTGAAAAGATTTTTGTGGATGCCGCCGGCGCGATGTTTGATATAATC
>Ga0209211_10008746_pt1 | contig 13745 bp, 15 predicted proteins | sample RifGroA2_FD_183992 | JGI IMG/M metagenome (GOLD analysis project Ga0209211, IMG submission 183992) | Groundwater microbial communities from Rifle, Colorado, USA - Groundwater A2 (SPAdes) (version 2) | ecosystem: Environmental > Aquatic > Deep subsurface > Groundwater | place: Rifle, Colorado...
CGGCTGTGGCCTATGGTTTGACCACCACTCCAGCGAACAGGAACGGCTCGGGCTGGAAGGGAAATATGAGGGGAGGAGCACGTCCGCACCCAGCGCCGCCAGGGTCATTTGTGACTATTACGGAGCGGATAAATTTGGACGCTTCTCAGAGATGCTTCTCAATGTAGACAAGGTTGATTCAGGGCAACTGACTGAAGAGGAGGTCCTCAATCCTTCGGGATGGGTCCTGCTCGGCTTTATCTGCGACCCGAGGACAGGGCTTGGCTACCATAAAGGTTACCGGATCAGCAATCTCCAGTTTATGAACGAGCTTGTGGAACATATGAGGACCAAGAGCATTGACGAAATCCTCAACTTGCCCGATACACAGGAGAGGATCAAGCTCTACCGGGAGAACGATCAGAAGGCAAAGGCGTTTCTTAAGGACCGTTCCAGGATGGAGGGGCCGGTGGTGATAACAGATGCCCGCGGTGCAGCTGAAATCCCTCCCTCAAACCGCTTTCTGGTCTACTCGCTCTATCCAAAATCCAACATCCAAATTCGGCTGATTGACGGGAAGGCGAAAGAGTTCGTCGCCATCTCGGTCGGCTATAGTATTCTTAACCGCACCGCCACAGTGGATGTAGGCTCACTCATGCTCAAATATAACGGTGGCGGTCATAAAGCTGTTGGGACCTGCCAGGTCCCCTACGCCTCTGCTGACCAGGTGCTCAAAGAGCTTATTGCAGCCTGCCAGGCGTAATCAAGCCCTCCTGCTGTTGGCTCGATGCAGACGGTTGCCACTCCTGCCCTTGCATTCGGCACATACTTCTGGTAGCATTCATCGTGAGGAACACATGTTCTTGAAAAGCGCAAATATGACCGGCAACACCAAAGGAGGCATATAATGGGAGACAAAGGCGGCAAAAAGGACAAAGAGAAGGGCCAGAAACAGAAGTCGATCAAAGAGGCAAAAGATCAAAAAGACAAGAAGGACAAACAACCCAAAATGAACAAATAGTGACAACGACCGTATGGAAACCGCTATCGAAGTCAGAAACCTTACAACCCACTACGGCGACAGGGAGATACTTAAGAACATCTCCTTTACCATTCCTCGCGGCAAGACCACCGTTATCCTCGGAGGCAGCGGCTGCGGAAAAAGCACTTTACTGAAGCACCTGATAGGTCTCCTGAAACCTACACGCGGAAACATCCTTATAAATGATAATGACATAACGACCATGAACGAAGAGGAAATGAACAATGTCAGGCAAAAGATGGGGGTTTTGTTCCAGGGGGCCGCTCTCCTTAATTCCATGACAATCCTGGACAATGTCGCCCTGCCTGTAAGGGAGCACACAAAACTGGAAGACTCCACCATCCGCATAATGGGCAGGATGAAGCTCGACCTTGTCGGTCTGTCCGGTTTTGAAGGCTTCTACCCGTCACAGCTCTCAGGCGGAATGAAAAAAAGGGCAGGCCTTGCAAGGGCAATGGCCCTGGACCCGGAACTGCTATTTTTTGACGAGCCCTCGGCAGGGCTTGACCCCGTGACCGCGGCCGGTCTTGATGAGCTGATACTGAAGCTCAGAAAAGTTTTCAGAATGACCATAATCGTTGTTACGCATGAGCTTCCCAGTGTATTCATGATTGCCGATTATGTTATTATGCTGGATGTCGGAGAGGTAATATTCGCAGGCCCTCTCGAGGAATTAAAGACCTCTGAAAACCCGAGGATAAGGATGTTTCTTGAAAGAAAACCCGAGAAGGAGACTTATTCGCCGGAGGACTACCTGAGGACCATAATAGGAGATTAAGACTGTTGAGGGAAGAGATCAAGGCAGGAATAATCATAACCGCATCAATCATTGTCCTGACTGCGTTTATAGTATTGATCGGGGGCGGACGGTTTTTGGACAAATTCGACGTCTACCATGTAAATGTCATGAATGCTGCAGGGCTTGAGACAGGGGCACAGGTAAGGCTTGGAGGTGTAAGGGCCGGCAGGGTCCTGGCCATCAATGCCCCGGACGGTCCCGGCAAGCCCATCACAATTGATCTCGGCATAAAAAAAGGCACAATCTTATATAAAGGGACAAAGGCGCTGATAACCCAGGTGGGATTTGTCGGTGACATATATCTTTTGCTCTCCGTAGACAACACAACAACCGGACAGATCGCTGTCGGAGAGACCATTCCTTCAGAGGAACAGGTGCAATTCGGCAAGCTCATGGCAAGGATGGACACAATATCACAGTCAGTAGACAATCTGGTCAAGGACGTAAATGTGCTGTTCAGCCACAGTAATATGCAGGAGATAAAGGCCCTTCTCGGGAACACAAACAAGGCAATAGTCTCCGGGTCTTCAAACCTCGACAGGATAGCTGCATCCCTCAAAGCCACTACCGACAAACTCCAGCTCGTGCTCAATGAGATAGAAGACGTTATGAAAAGCAATAAGGGAGAGGTCTCGCATGTAATCAGGAAGGCGAGAGAAAGCCTCGAAAAGGCCGGGGACATGATAAAGGCAATTGAAGAGACCGCAAAGACAGTGGATAAAACCACCAAGTCCATAGATAAGGCAGTAGATGTGCAGTCACAGAACCTTGATGCACTTTTTAACACTCTGACAAAGACGACAGAAGATATGCAGGATGTCCTGAACGAAATAAAGAACAAACCCTGGAGCGTAATTTACAGGGAAAGTGACAGGAAGGAGGAATGAGATGCGGAAGGCATTAACAATCGCGATGTCTGTTTTTATTCTTGCTGCATGTACATTGTCTGATACAAGGATTTACAGCCTTTACATGCCTGCTGAGAAAACGGAGACCGCCCCAAAAAGCGAGTTGACTGTCTCGCTGATCGTACATTCCCCCAAACATCTTTCTCAACCGTACATAGCCTCCAGGAATTCGCCATACCAGATCGAGATAGCCAGGAACTCGAAGTGGGACGCACCACCGGACAATATAATAAGAGAGGCATTCAGGGATTCCCTTACCTCAACCGGCCTGTTTAAGGGAATATGGACTTCCCATGCCATATCAGGCGGGGCCCATGCACTCAGGATAAATCTAAAAAAGTTTGAGAGGAGTTATACGGCCGATGTCCCTTACGGAGAAATTTCTCTTGAGGCCGAATTCATCTCTCCTGACAACAGGAAACTCTTCACAAGTACAATAGATAAAAAGGTGAAACTCGACGACAGGACCTTTCTAAGTCTTGCAAAGGGATTAAGCGGCGCACTTTCAGAGGCCGTTGCAGAAGTGAGGACAGGCATTATAAAAGCGCTGCAATAATCGGCAGCTGGACATCTTACAGGAACAAGCTTAAAATTTATATATGAACAGGACGGTTGATATGGGAAAGAACAAGATTGTAAAACATGGAAGCATCCTGACGGCAGCATTCCTGCTTTTTATCTTTATGTCCCTCTTTATTAGCAACAGGACAGTCAATGCAGCAAGGGAATCATGTGTCACGGACAAATGTCACAGCGATAAGGGCAAGGACAAGTTTGTTCATGGTCCTGTTGCAGTAGGGGAGTGCCTGGCTTGCCACAAAAAAACCGGTGAACACAAATTTGCACCGATGAAGAAAGAGAATGAAGAACAGCTATGCTATAAATGTCATCCCGACAAGATCAACAAAACAAAAGGCACGCACAAACAGGTCAGGGACAGCTACTGCTCAAGATGCCATAACCCGCACCAGTCACCGAATAAATATCAACTGAAGTCAAAATAGGGCACATAAAACCATGAAAAGCACAGTCAGCTTTGTTATCTTTGTCCTTGCAGTCCTGGGGTTCCTGTTTTTGATCTCGGGCAAGAGATACCCACAGATACCCGCAGATGCACGCCATAGGGCTGTCACCGAGAATACTGCATGCATGGGTTGCCACGGCCCGGACAAGGAGGACAAGCTCAAGGAGACGCATCCCCCCAAATATGAATGTTTCAAATGCCACAAGGTAAAACGCGTGCAGTAACGTTTAAAAGTCCAACATAAAGACCTGATACACAAAAAATACAAACAGGACAGCAACCACACCTGAAATACAAAAAATCCCGGCCAGCAGGCTTTTAATGTCCTGGACTGAAAGTCTTCCTGCCCATAATAACTGGACAGACAGCCATAAATAAAAAAGAGTGTCCAAAGAAAACGCTTTAAATATTTCCTGTGACAGGGTGAAATGGATATCAGGCACGCTCCAGCTTATGCGGACTATGTTCAGGTGTTCCATTAACAAGACAAACGCGAGCCACCAGATCAAGGGTGCCGCTGAAATAAAAACACTCAATACCCTGTATCTGACCCTTGCAGTCACCCGTCCGAAAACAACGGTATTACCCTCCCTCTTTGGGAAGATCGTAAACCCCTCAGGTTTTCCAAAAAGCTGCGCTGCGGCATAATGGGCGAGCTCATGCAAAAAGGTCCCCGGCAGGTAAGCCATGCTTTTAATAATAAATGGCAGTCTCATCCCGGGTTATATTATAAACCAAGCCGGCTATCCCATTCTCCCGCGCATAGTATTTTTTTTTATAAACCTGATAAAATATCCCCAATTATGCACAGACATTCAATATCAGTCAAAAACATAGCCCTGAACTTCGGACATAGCGGAGATTCGAAGTGCGGCGGAAGCCCGGAGTTAAGACTAAACCCATTAACAAGAGAATGGGTCGTCATCGAAAAAAGCGGGGTAGTCAAACCTGAAGATTTTGTCGAAAACGGGCCTATCAAAGAACTCACCGACCATTCAGGTACATGTCATTTTTGCGTGGGCAATGAAGATTCCATACCTGACGAGATATATCGTCTGGAAGATGAAAAAGGATGGAAAGTCAGGGTCGTTCGCAACAGGTTTTCCCGCCTTTCCGAGGAAAGTCCGCTCCGGAGGTGGGGGACAGAACTCCAAAGGACCGCTAACAGCGTGGGCCTGCATGAGATCATAATAGAGACCCCCTTTCACAATCACAGTACAGCTTCCATGCCGCTGGATCAGCTCAAGTCAGTCATAGAGACCTACAAGAAACGTCTGATTGAAATATACAGCGACCAGAGAGTCGAATATGTTGTCATATTCAAAAACAGTGGCCTCTCATCCGGGACTTCATGTGAGCATTCACTGACTCAAATGGTAGGCCTTCCCGTAACTCCCCTGCAGATCAGGGACAGGGTCGAGGCATATATGAAGTTCCATGACGACACCGGCGAATGTCTTATGTGCAGGCTGATAAGGGAAGAAATACAAGATGGAGAACGTATCGTTTTAGAGAATGAAAATTTTGTCTCGTCTATCCCTTACGCAGCTTTTTCGCCCTTTCACCTCTGGATATTCCCCAAACGCCATTCCGGCTCGATAGCGGACATGACACCTGAGGAAATACAGGACTTTGCGACAATCCTGAAAACCACAATGCTTAAACTGTGCCATGGGCTTGGAGACCCGGACTTTAATTTTGCGATAAAATCAGGCAGCCCTGCCAACTGCGCTTCAAGGTTCCAGCATTGGTACATGTCAATAGTCCCGAGGATAAGTTATATATCAGGCTTTGAAATTGCCAGCGGCATGTATGTAAATCCTGTACAGCCCGAGCTCAGCGCAAGATTTTTAAGGAAAGTTGCGATACCGCAGTTATAGTTAACCGAAGCATACTCTTCAGGTATTTCAAATCAGAATTCGAACGAAGAAGGCTCGTAGTCCAAAGAGGGGAAGAATGGCGGAGCGGACGGGACTCGAACCCGCGACCTCCTGCGTGACAGGCAGGCGTTCTAACCAGCTGAACTACCGCTCCATGCGAGCTCACAAGACGTAAGATATGCATGTAATAAGAACTTACTGCATGCATAAAAATGGTAGGCGGAACAGGGATCGAACCTGCGACATCTGCCTTGTAAGGGCAGCGCTCTCCCAGCTGAGCTATCCGCCCGCATAAAAGTAAGTAATATTAAACTACATAAAATTGGATTTTGTCAATCGCTTGAAAATACCGGACCGCGTAGATTATTATCCATTACATGAGAACCGGAATATTCCTGACATTGTTCATTTTACTTGTGGCCCTTTCATTGCCTTCTTTCAGTTTCGAACCGGTCCCCTATTCAAAGGAAAATTCCCTGCTCGGGCAAGTCAAAGGACACAGGGTTGAAGATGATGAATCGCTGATCGAGATAGCAAGAAAATTCGGCCTGGGATACAATGAAATAGTTGATGCGAACCCCGGCCTCGACCCTTTTGTGCCGGGGACAGGCGAGCCTGTTACTGTCCCGACTTCCTGGGTACTACCCGATGTCTCTATATACGATGGCATTATTATTAACCTTTCAGAGATGCGGCTTTATTATTTTTACAAACAGGGCGGCAGATCTCTTGTGACGACCTTTCCGATTGGTATAGGCAGTGAAGGAACAAGTACGCCTACAGGAAACTTCAGGGTCATTGAAAAGATAGTAAAGCCAAGCTGGCATGTGCCTGAGTCTATCAGAAGGGAAAAGCCGGAACTCCCCGCAATTGTCCCGCCAGGCCCTGACAACCCCCTCGGTTCACATGCATTAAGGTTATCTTTGAGGACTTACCTGATCCACGGGACAAACAGGCCGTGGGGAGTGGGCAGAAGGGTCAGCCACGGCTGTATAAGACTTTATCCTGAAAATATCCCGACACTGTTCCGGCTTGTTCCCAACAACGCAAAAGTGACCATTGTGCGTCAACCTGTAAAGGTGGGCTTAAAAAACGGCAGGGTCTTTATCGAGGTGCATAAAGACAGCTATTTTAAGAAATACAACTATTCGGGCGAAGCAGTTTTATTGCTGGCCAGGAAGGACCTGCTCAGAAATGTGAGCACCGACAAGCTTTACAGGGCGTTGAAGAATAAAAACGGGGTACCGGTTGAGATATCTGATGAAATAAATACAGGGGCTGAAAACTTATCAATGTAAAATCTTCAGCCCCTGTAGAAATGATGGTCTTACTTTTTCTGCTGCAATTCAAATGCTTTTTTTGCTTTTTTGGAAGCTTTTTCAGAAGTTTCCATTGCTGATGCCGCCTTATTTGCCGCAGCCTCTGCCTTGTCAGCAGCTGCCTCAGCCCTCTTTACAGCAGACTCAGCCTTCTCGCAACAGGACGTCGCTGTATTTTTTGCGTCCATCGCCATAGCCTTGGCGTCCATTGCGTCTTTCCTTGCCTCAGACAAACCCGACGTGAGTGGCCCCACCTTGCTTTCGAGCGCATCCAATCTGGATTCAATGGCCGCAACCTTTGACTCCAGCCTGCTGATCCTGTCAATAAGCGGGTTTATTTGCTGCTTTACATAGTCCTGTGTTGCACAACCGAATGAGAATAAAAACAATACAACCAGCGCCAAAAGAACAGTTCTTTTCATTATCACACCCCCTTTCATTGCGTTGTTTTATTTAGAAAAAGCATACACCTAATGGAATAAAATTGCAACCCATACCTGCACGTTTACGAATTATCCTTCAAATGAATAAAGTCATCACTGATATAATATCGTATGAAGAATGGACACAGGTTCCCTGCATTTCATGTCAGGGACTTCAGACTTTTCTGGTTCGGCCAGGTCATATCCCTTTCAGGCACATGGATGCATTCCGTGGCCCAGAGCTGGCTGGTTTACTCCCTCACGAAATCGCCCCTTTATCTCGGCATCATAGCGTCCCTGTCCTCCCTTCCTATCCTCTTGTTCACTCTTATAGGCGGGAGCATCGCTGACAGGTATCCAAAGAGGGACATCCTTATCGTCACACAAATACTCTCTATCATACCCGCCCTTGTTCTCGGCATCCTTACCCATAATAATATCGTGACTATCTGGCACGTCGGGATGGTTGCCGCCTTTCTCGGGACAGTGAACGCCTTTGACATACCCGCAAGACAGTCATTCCTTGCCGAGGCTGTCGGCAGAGGAGACATCACCAATGCCATTGCGCTCAACTCAGCCGCCTTTAACGGCGCAAGGATAATCGGGCCGGTAATCGCAGGCTTCATTATCGCAAACCTCGGCATCCCGGCCTGTTTCTATCTGAATGCAATCAGTTTCATTGCAGTTATTTTTGCGTTATCAAGGATAAAGGCAAAAGGTGTTATAAAGACCCGCCAAAAGGGCTTTTTCACAGACATTGGCGAAGGCTGGAAGTTTATAAAAAACGAGAAACCAATCCTGTATATTATGTCTCTAATCTCCGTCTTCAGCCTGTTCGGCATCCCTTATATAACGCTCCTGCCTGTTCTTGCGGGTGATATATTGAATGTAGGGGTCAAGGGACTGAGTTTCCTGGTGGCTTCCGCCGGTGCAGGTTCTTTTCTTGCGGCGATGCTTATTGCCTTCAGGGGCGAGATCGGAAGAAAAGGAGTTTCGATTCCTTTGTCAGGCCTTGTTTTTTCAGCATCCATTTTCGGCATTTCATTTTCAGGGGATTTCTATGTGTCCCTCGTCCTTATCTTCTTTGCCGGATACGGCATTGTAAGTTTTCTTGCTTTGGGCAACAGCTTCATACAGCAAGCAGCACCTGATTCAATGAGGGGCAGGATCATGGGACTGTACACGCTCGTATTTCTCGGCTTTGCGCCGCTCGGCAATTCCCTGATAGGGGTCACGGCCCATTTTCTCGGGACATCCGTGTCATTGACTATATTTTCAATGCTCTGCATTACAGGCAGTATTATATTCATGCACTACTTTCGCTCGCAGTTTAACCCGAAAAAGCATTTACTTCGGATGTAGCAGAGAATATAAAAGAGAAGTCATAAACTTTGCGTCGTTTGCGTCACTTCATATCCCGCTGAGAATTATCAGGCCAGAAAGTTCTCATAAAATTGACATGAGATAAGTATTTTGATAAAAGATAAATATGAATTATAAGAACAGAACAGGAGAGTTGCGTATAAATAAATTGGCAGAACAGCATCAGCCTGTGAAAGGATTGAAAGCAAGAGAAACCTGGCGCAGGCAGGCAGATGAAGCACTCCGGAAGGCATATGATGAGATGGACCTGCGCATAAAGGAGCGGACTGAAGATTTGGTCAAAGCAAACCAGCAGCTCTTGCAGGAAATAGTGGAACGCAAAAAGGCAGAGGATTCACTGCAGGAAGCGCTCACAGAAGTCCGACAGTTAAAAAACCAATTACATGAGGAGAATCTCTACCTTCGGGAAGAAATTAATCTGATACACTCACATAAGGATATCGTGGGCAACAGTGAAGCGATCAGGACTATGTTGATGCAGATAGAACAAGTTGCAGGAACAGGGTCGACGGTCCTGATCCAGGGGGAAACGGGCACCGGAAAGGAATTGGCAGCAAATGCTATCCATGGCCTGAGTTCCCGAAGGGACCGGCTCATGATTAAAATCAACTGTGCGGCCCTTCCGCCGACCCTCATTGAAAGTGAACTGTTTGGCCGCGAAAAGGGTGCTTTTACCGGCGCGCTGTCAAAGCAAATAGGCCGTTTTGAGCTTGCAAACGCAGCAACGATTTTTCTGGATGAGATTGACGCCCTGCCGCTGGAACTCCAGGCCAAGCTGCTTCGGGTGCTGGAGTGCGGTGAGTTTGAGCGCCTGGGCAGCCCACGGACTGTGAAGGTTGACGTCAGGATCATTTCTGCTACGAACCTGGACCTTACCGGCTTGGTAAACAAGGGCTTGTTCCGGGAAGACCTTTACTACCGTTTGAACGTCTTCCAGATTACCGTACCGCCTCTTCGTGAGCGTCGGGAGGACATATTGCCGCTCGTATGGTCCTTTGTGCAGGAGTTCAGCAAGAGGATGGGCAAGCGGATCGAATCAATACCGCAGAAGGGCGTTAAAGCCCTGCAAGCCTATCCCTGGCGGGGCAACGTCAGGGAACTGAGAAACATCATTGAGCGTGCGATGATCATCACCACCGGACATGTACTGCATTTTGATGTACCAAAGATTGCGCAGTCAGGTGCAGACCAGTCCAGGAATCTCAAAGAGGTAGAGAAACGGCACATTATCGAGGCCCTGAACACCACCGGATGGCGGGTAAGCGGCAAGGACGGTGCAGCAGAGCTTTTAGGCATCAATCCAAAGACGCTTGGATCGAGAATGCAAAGACTGGGCATTCACAGAAGAACTATAAAAAATGCGTAATCAGGTCATAGTCGTCTCACCTGTATAACGCCGAGGAGGCAACATGGAGATCTCAACCGGATACGCGCAAGAAAACAGGAAAGAAGAAAGACGCAAATATGTAAGGGCGCTTGACAGTGCATCCAGACAGATTATTACGACTGCGAATTCAAGAAGTTCTGCTGACGAGATCATGAATGATTTTCTTGCTGCGTCCGCCAAAGCCATGGAATGCAGCTCCGCCCTCATAGTATTCCGCGAGGACGCTCTTCTGAAATCAAAGTACCAGTATGAGATGCCGCAGACACTTGGCAAGTCCTGGACAAACGAGGACCTCCCCCATGCAGTGCTTGCTGAAATTATCGGAAAGCCGGTGCTGATCGGTGATACGCACTCAGACGAACGGACCAACCGCACTGTTATGGATGCCTATGGAATCCGCTCGGTCCTAGCAGTCCCGCTTGCCGCAAGCGGCAAGGTTATGGGAATAGTGCTCTATCACAACTCCGCCCCGACCTCTTTCACGCATGAACAGGTGGAGTTCACAACGCGTGCGGCAGGCGCCGCTGCACTGGCTTTCGACGACAGGCAAATGAGGGACAGGGCCGATCAGCATGAAAAACGCCTGGCGACACTTACGAGGCTGGGCGAAAGTTTGAACCGCATCAATACGACAATTCATTCCCTCCATCAGCCGCAAGAGATCATACAGAGGGCGATCATCGAAGGTACGCAAGCCATCGAGGCCGAATCAGCAATGATCTTCCTGGAGGAAAACGGCCTCTGGCGCGTGGACAACGTGCATAACCTGCCGCAGGAACTTGTAGGCAGGAAGTACACGAGGGCAGAGGTGATTCACACGGTCATCGCAGCGGAAACCGGGGACCCGGTGCTTATTACCAATGTGGACCAGGACCCGCGCATTAATAAGCAGTTTGCAAAAGACCTGAAGATCAGGTCGCTCATAGATTTTCCGCTGCTCATAAGGGAGAAAGTGGTCGGGGACATTGTTTTTCATTATCATACGACCACGGTCGGCTTTTCCGACCTCTATCTCGATTACGTCAGCAAGCTGGCGCCCGCTGTCTCCCTGGCCATTAACAACGCTTACCTTTATAATGAGCTTGCCATGTCCCGTGACCGGGCATCCTTCTTTGAAAAGGCTGTTCAGTCCTCTGCCCAGCCCTTTGCCTCAGCGCATCCCGAAGGTCAAATCATGAACTTTAACCGGGCCTTTGCTGAATTGACCGGGTACAGCACCGACGAACTCAAAACCATGAACTGGATATCAGGCATCACGCCTCCGGAGTGGCAGGAGCTTACGGTGAAAATGATAAAGCTGGTGAACGAAACCAGGAAACCCCAGACCTACGAGAAGGAATATATGCGTAAAGACGGAACGCGGGTGCCTGTGGAAGTAACGGTAAATCAGGTCCTGGATGAAAGAGAAAATGTTTTTTACAACTATGTGTTTGTAAACGACCTCACCCTGCGGAAGAAGTCTGAAAAGGAGCTCCTGCTGGCCAAGACCAGCCTCGAAGCCACCGTGACCGAGCTGGAGCAGCGCAACTACGATATAAGAATGCTGAGCGCCATGGATTCGCTGCTTCAGGCAAGCACAACGCGCGATGAAGCAAAGGCTGTTGCGGTAAAATCCCTGGCCCAGCTTTTCACCCTTGCCCCCGGGGCCTTATACCTGATCCAGCCACCGGGCGATATCCTGGAATTGGCAGCTACCTGGGGCAGTAGCGGGGTAGAAGAAAACGTGATCACCCAGAAAGACTGCTGGGCCCTGAGGCTTGGCCGCCTCTACTCCATAGAAGACCCGGTTTCGCAGAGCTTTTGCCCCCATGTGAGCACAGAATTGAAAACCGGCTACATGTGCATCCCGATCACGGCGCAGAACGAGATGTTCGGCCTGCTGCATCTGCAGTTTCCGCCTGACTGGATCAGCAGCGAGAAGGAAAAAAAGTACGTCCTGGAATACAGGAAGCAGCTGGCGACAACGGCAGCGGAAAGCATGGCACTGTCCTTCGCGAATTTTCACCTGAGAGAGGTCCTTTACAGTCAATCAATCAAGGACCCGCTGACCGAACTCTATAACAGGCGCTATATGCGCGAGATCATGGATAAGGAGTTGAACAGGATGACGCGCAGGAAGCGTCCCCTCGCGATCATCATGTTCGACCTGGACCATTTCAAGGAGTTCAACGACAAATACGGCCATGAGGCGGGAGATGTTCTGCTTCGGGAGGTCTCGGAGAAGGTGAGGTCCCATATCAGGGAAGAGGATTTCGCCTGCCGGTACGGCGGCGAGGAATTCGATTGAGGACGCCCGCGAGCGTGCGGAACATTTGCGCGAAGAGATCGGGCAGATCACGATTCAATACATGGGGAAAAGCCTCGCCCCGGTCACGATATCCGTCGGGGTGGCTGTGCTGCCGGACCACGGCACGTCGCAGAACGAACTGCTCCGGGCAGCGGACGCGGCACTCTACCTGGCCAAGAAGGAAGGGAGGAACCGGGTGGTAATTGCTGACAGGCAGCAGGATAAAGGACCGGACTGAAGCAATGACCATATCAGGAGGAAAAGGCGCCCGTCTTGTCTCACAGCAGCAGCTTCTTCGGTTCCCCGACCAAAGCCGATGGGAAGAATGTCATATTTAAGGAGGTAAGGACATGCTATCGAAAATACCATTAAACGTCGAGAAAATAAACAGGGAGGATATTGATAAAGAGATATTGAGAGCAGCGCTAATAGCCGAACTGGATGCCATAAATCTTTATGAGCAGATGGCGGCACTTACTACAAATGAACATATCCGTATGGTCCTTTTGGACGTGGCAAAAGAAGAGAAGACGCATGTTGGAGAATTCCAGGCATTACTGCTGGAAGAGGACAAGGAACAGAAGAGTGAATTGAAAGTGGGGGGGCAGGAAGTCGAGGAAATGAAAACCATAGCTGTTCCGCAGGAAAGGAGACATGAACCGAGACAGAAAATCACAAAGTACCCTATGCCGTCTCAAACCGAGGACCGGCGTTCTGAAAAGCCGGGCCTCGATGTTTGATAAGGGGACTGTACAACAGAGATTTAGACCTCAATCCAAAGATGCCTGTACCGAGGATGAAGATACACTGAAGTAAAAATTTCTGATATATCAGAAAACTCCTGACATATCAGAAAACGGCATCTCATGAATTATCATTTCCTCATCCCAATTTTCCCTGAAAGACCAATGTTTCCAAAACCATAGAAACTCCTGTACTGACAATTACAGTCCTGGCACAGATTCTGCTTTTCAATACAATAGCAAACCCCAAATTCTGGGAACAACATAGGGTGCCATGATACTTGTAACATTAAGAATGATTGTCAGGCCTGAAAGTCGGAATGATCTTATAGAAACGCTGAGGGGGATGCTCGAACCCGCACGGGTCGAAAGAGGCTGCCTGAGTTATCGTCTTTATGAAGACATAGAAAACAGAAATGCCTTCGTACTGGTGGAAGAATGGGCAACACAGAAAGATCTTGAGAGCCACATCCGCACAGACAATCAACGGCGGCTGCTCGCGCTCATGGACCTCCTGAGCGAGCAACCTGAATTGAAGTTCAACACTGTGTCACACACGGCGGGAATGGAGT
>Ga0209211_10008750_pt1 | contig 13739 bp, 13 predicted proteins | sample RifGroA2_FD_183992 | JGI IMG/M metagenome (GOLD analysis project Ga0209211, IMG submission 183992) | Groundwater microbial communities from Rifle, Colorado, USA - Groundwater A2 (SPAdes) (version 2) | ecosystem: Environmental > Aquatic > Deep subsurface > Groundwater | place: Rifle, Colorado...
CGGATAGCAGCGCAGGAAGGCCTGGAGCAGGGCCAGCGAGGTGCGATATGGGATAAAAGTCCGCGGCTCCGTGACATGAAGCTGGAAGCCCCGGCAAGTCTGTCCGACCCATTTATTGGCCGTGGGCTCAAAAGCCAGGGGCCGCAGAAAACAACCGGGCAGGGGCACCTGCAGGCTGGTCAAAACCGTCTGCCAGTCCAGAAACGGGGCGCCGAACAGCTCAAAGGGTAGGGAGGTGCCCCTCCCTTCGGAGATGTTGGTGCCTTCAAAGATCACCTGCCCGGGATAAACCAGGGCGGTAGTAGGGTTCGGCATATTGGGCGAAGGAAAAACCCAGGGCAGACCGGTGTCGGCAAAAAGCATCTCCCGCCGCCAGCCGGGCATGGCAACAACCTCAAGATCCGCGCCGATGCCGTACTCAATGTTAAGCAGCCGGGCCAATTCGCCAAAGGTCAGGCCGTGGCGCATGGGCAGCGGGTACAGGCCGACAAAGGAACGGCAATCATCCTGCAACAGGTTGCCCTCGACCGCCTCTCCCCCCACGGGGTTGGGCCGGTCCAGCACCACCACCTTCTTGCCGTGACGGGCCGCCTCCTCCAGGCAGTAGGCCAGGGTATAAAGAAAGGTATAAACCCTGGTCCCTACATCGACAATATCCACGAGCAGCACATCAAAATGCTCATACATGGCGGCGGTGGGCCGACGCACCTCGCCGTAGAGACTGAACACCGGCAGACCGCTGACCGGATCGAGCATATGGGCCGACTCGATCATATTGTCCTGTTTTTCCGCAAAAAAACCGTGCTGGGGGGTGAACAGGCAGGTGAGCTGGCCCGGAAAGGCGGCCATGATGAGATCCCGGCTGTGGCGGAGGTGGCGATCGGTGGAGGCCTGATTGCAGAGCAGGGCCAGCCGCTTGCCGGCAAGATAGGCAGGAGGGGCAGCTAAGAGGTTTTCAATTCCGAGGGTAACCATGGTTCTCCTAGTTTCAGGCAATGGATGGAATAACCGGCAGCGGCAACGAACACCATTTTTTTCTTTGCACTTTGCCCAGGGCTGATTAGTTTAGGAGCCGTTGCAAAACAACCTGTACATTCTGGCTATTCCCTTACGGCTCCTTATGCCGTTCGCGGGATCATAATTGTTCAAGTTATTTTGCAACGACGGCTTACCAACAGGCAAAAAAGAATATAATCGAACCAGCCGCCTTCTTGCATCAAAAAGGAGACAGGCGAAAGACATGAGCTGAATTACAGAGGATTTTGCGATGAAGATTGCAATCAGCGGCAAAGGCGGGGTGGGCAAAACCACGATCATGGCCATGCTGGCCAAATATCTCCAGAAACACGGCAGGGAGGTGCTGGTCATCGACGCGGACCCCAGCCCCCACATGGCCCAGAGCCTCGGCTTGGCAGAGGATGAAAAAATCACCCCCATCGCCGAGATGAAGGAGTTGCTGGTCGAGCGCTCCGGCAAGGTGGACGGCTCGCCCTTTTACAACATCAACCCGCAGGTGGACGATCTGCTGGCCCGCTTCATCGTGGAAAAGGACGGGATCAAACTCATGGTCCTCGGCGCCATCCAGACTGCCAAGGGCGGCTGCGCCTGCCCGGAAAGCAACGTGCTGAAAAGGATGCTCACCAAGCTGCTGCTCTCCCCTTCCCAAGTAGTGCTGCTCGACATGGAGGCCGGAGTGGAACATCTGGGCCGAGGCACCATCGCCGGAGTGGATCACCTGCTGATCGTGGTGATCCCTTCAAGATCCGGGGTGCGCACCGCCCTCAAGATCAAAAAGCTTGCCGAGGAATCGGGCATCCCCCGCATCTCCTTTGTCGGCAACCTGGTTCGGGATGACGACGACCGGGCCTTTCTGGCCGAGGCCTTGGGAGAGCCTCCCTTGGCCTGCTTCCCCGACTCCGCCGCGATCCGGAAAACGGAACGGACTGGCCTGCCGATTACCGGCGCGCTGGGGGAGGTTGAGGAGGCGGCAGCCGAGATAGTGCGGCAGATCATGCCGTAATACACCATTTCTTCCCGCCGAGAAGCCCCGGATCGCCCCTGCGGCAAATTGTCGCAGGGGCGATGAAAAAGCAAGAAACGCTTCAACTTGCCGCTGAATAATGGTATGCAACGCCATTGTTTTCGGCATGATGAGCCGGCGACAAACGCGGCTGCTGTTTCCTGCAAAAAAGGTGGCTATTCAATGCATACTGCGGTCCGGCATAACAAGTTAAGCAAAAGGGAAAAAAACACCGCCTCGGCCAGAATCGCCTTCGCCTGGCTGCTGCACTTGCGCTGGGGCGCGGTGGCGGCCCAGGTGCTCCTGGTGCTGATCACTCTTTTCTTTCTCGAAATCACCCTCCCCTACCGGATTATTTTCGGCATCCTCGCCTTTGAAATCATCAGCAATTTCCTGTTCGCTTTTCTGCAAAAGAAAGAAACAGCCATAGCCGACCGGCTTTTCGCGCTGGTCATGTTCCTGGACGTCGCCCTGCTTACCGGACTCATCTACTACTCCGGCGGCCCCATGAACCCGTTCACCTTTCTTTACCTGGTGCATATCACCCTGGGGGCCATCCTCATGCCGCCCGGCTGGTCATGGAGCCTGGCTTTTTTCACCACCGGCTGCTATGCCGCCCTTTTCCTGCTGCCCGCGGAAAAAGGCCTGAATCAGCCCTGCCACCCGGACCCGACAATAATTGACACCCTGAGCGATCCGCTGAAGATCCATCTCCAGGGCATGTGGGTCGCCTTTGCCGTAACCGCTTTTTTTATTGTTTTTTTTGTCAGCCGGATTCAGCTGGCCCTGGCCAGGCACCAGAAAACCCTGGCAGATCTGCAGGAGGAAAAAACGAAAAGCGAGCGAATGGCCTCCCTCGCCACCCTGGCCGCCGGAGCGGCCCATGAATTTTCCACCCCCTTGTCAACCATTGCCGTGGCGGCCGGCGAAATGCTCCATGCCCTGAAAAAAAACAGTGGCGAAGACTCTGCGGAACTTCTTGCCGATGTCAATCTGATCCGCACTCAGGTTGCCCGATGCAAGGACATCCTCTTTCACCTGGCCGCCGATGCCGGGGACCAGATGGGTGAGGCTTTCACGATTTTTTCCCTGGACGAGCTAATGGAAAATCTCCTGCAGGCCTTGCCTGATTCCCTCAAAAATCAGGTACACTATACCAACAGCACGGGCGCCCTGTTGCTCAGGATGCCGCTTCGCACCCTGCGCCGCATTGTCCGTGGCCTTATCAAGAATGCTCTCGATGCCGCCCCGAACTCGTCTGTTTTCGTGGAATGCCGGCAGGACGCAAACAAGCTCTATATTGAAGTCACGGACAAGGGCTCAGGCATGGCCCCGGAGGTTGCCACCCGGGCCACCGAGCCGTTTTTCACCACCAAGGAGCCGGGCAAGGGTCTGGGCCTTGGCCTCTTTCTTGCCAAGTCAATAGCCGAACGATTTGGCGGAGGGTTGACCCTGATTTCCGCACCGGGCAAGGGTTCGCAGGTAACGCTTTTCCTGGCCCTGCCTCAGATCAGAGCCGATGCGCCTGAGGAATTTCATGGATAGGTAACTGACCAGCTTAATGCTGGAAATGGCTCGAACCACCAAACCGTAACTATTCAGCAGTGCCCCAGGTTGCGGTAAGCGGGACGGCGAAGCGCACATTTGGTACGTGAGCCGGCCCGATCGCCGAGATGGGGTGCTGATGGATAGTTACATGGATAGAACAATTATTCTGGTTGACGATGAGGAGCTGTTCCGGGAGCGGCTGGCAAGGGCTTTTCGCCAGCGGGGATTCACGGTTTTCACAGCCGGCAATTTCGAGGAAGCCATGCGGGTTATCGGCGAACAAAGGCCGAACCTGGGGGTGATCGACCTGAAGATGCCAGGCCGATCGGGCCTGGAACTCATTGCCGCGGCCAGGGAAATCAACGCCGAGATGCAAATAGTCGTGCTCACCGGCTACGGCAGCATCGCCACAGCCACGGAGGCAGTGCGGCTGGGAGCGCTCTATTACCTGCCCAAGCCGGCTGATGTGGATGATATTCTCGGCACCTTTGCCCGAAACCCCGAACTGGCTCTGGAGGTGGACCAGGATGAGTTCTCGGCCCCATCCCTGGCCCGGGCCGAATGGGAACACATCAATCGCGTGCTAACCGACTGCGAAGGCAATATCTCTCTAGCCGCCAAGAAACTCGATATGCACCGGAGAACCCTGCAAAGAAAGCTGCAAAAATATCCGCCCAGCAAATAACCAAAACAACCTTCAGCCAAGGAGACGAGCATGCACACCAAACAAACCGGCAACATTTCTAAAAGACGGCTTGCCCTCGCGATCAGCGCGGCCATGCTGCTGATCTGCACCACAGCCTTTGCCGCAGGTCCGCCACCCCAAACGATCAGCGAGGGGATGAGCTGCGCAACCTGCGGCATGTATCCGCATCGCTATCCCAAATGGCAGACCCAGATCATCTTCACGGATGGAACCATGTCCGCCTTTGACGGCAGCAAGTGCATGTTCGGCTTTCTCCTTGAAATGCAAAAATATGCGCCCGAACGCAAGGCGGAGCAGGTGGCGGCGGTGTGGGTGAAGGATTTCAAGACCGGCAAGTGGCTTGACGGCAAGACGGCCCATTATGTAATCGCCAGCAGGGAGATGGGCCCGATGGGCAAGGAGCTTGTTCCCTTTGCCGACCGCGCTGCCGCGGAAGAATTCCAGAAGGCAAAGGGCGGGACCATCGAGACCTATGCCAACATCAACACGGCCACCCTGAAGTCGCTCAAGGGGGGAATGCAGCACATGCAGATGAATATGCCCCACCCTCCCATGCACTGAGAAATCCACCCGAAAAGAAAAAAAAGGGGCCATGGCATGAAAACCATGGCCCCGACCTGAACTGAATTTCAGGCGAAACTTATTTTTTAACCGTGGGGCTTAAGACCTTGATGGTGGCCTTGCCTTTGGCCGCGGCGAGAAAAGCCTCGATACTGGTGGTAACTTTTTCCTGGGTGAGATAGGCGGTAATCTTGGCCTTTGCCTCATCAAAGCTCACCGTCTTGGCAGGCTTTTTCTCTTCAAGCTTGATCAAATGATAGCCGAATTCCGTTTCCACGATATCACTGATCTCGCCGGGCTTCATCTTGAAAACCGCATCAGCAAAAGGCTTTACCATCTGACCTCTGGGGAAAAAGCCCAGATCCCCGCCCTTCTCCTTGCTGGGGCAGTCTGAAGACTGCTTGGCTAATTCGGCAAAATCAGCGCCGCCCTTCAGCTGTTTTTGGATCTGGACAAGTTTTGCCCGCTTGCGATCCTTATCCGCCTTGGGCTCTGTTTCCTTGGCCGCAATAAGGATATGACGGGCATGCGCCATTTCCGGCTGGGAAATTTTATCCTGATTGTTGTTGTAGAAATCCTTGGCTTCCTGCTCAGTCACCTGGGCCTTGGCCTTGAACCTGGTATCGATAAATTTCTGAATGCCCAGGTTTTTGCCGATCTGCTTGCGCAAAAAAGCCTCAGTGATCCCAGCCTCGCCAAGAGCCTTGGCAAAGGCCTTGTCATCGGCAAATCCCTTCTTATACTTTTTCAACTCATTTTCAATCTCGGTGCTGCTGACGACAACCCCGGCTTTTTTGCTCTCCTGACTCAACAATTCGAGCTTGATCATCTTGTCGAGAACCGTTTCCCGGAGCGAAGCCATTTCAGCCTCGCTGGGCTTGCGGCCCTGCTCCTGGAAACGGGCCACAACCCCCTTTATCTCTCCCTGCACAGCCGAGGCAGCAATGGGCTGACCATTAACAAGGGCCGCGATCTCGTCTGCCTTCTTTTCCGATTTGGCCCAAACGCTGACGGCAAAGACAATGGTGGCCCCCAGGGCTAAGGAAACTAAAACAGCTTTATTAATTTTTATAAATTGCATGACCGTTCCTTTTATGAAAAAATTTTTCTAATCAACTACTAATGAAAGCCAGGTTGCCACAAACAGGATGAAACTGATCAGCCCGTTCATGGTAAAAAAAGAAAGCTGAATTCGAGACAGATCCCGGGGATTGACCACCAGGTGCTGATAAAAAAGAGCCCCGGCAGTAAAGGCTATCCCAAGATAATAATAAATATTCAACTCTGCCACTATACCCGTGAGAGCAAACAAAATAAAGGCCAGGCCATGAAAAAAAACCGCGAACCGAAAAGCTTTTTCCCGGCCGAAGCGAGCCGGCAGGGAGTAAAGCCCGGCCTGCCGGTCGAAGTCCGCATCAAGGCAGGCATAAACCGTGTCGAAACCAGCCACCCAGAAGAGAACTCCCAGAGAAAGAGACCATGGAAAGCCGGTTAAGGTTCCCTTTACCGCAACCCAGCCGCCCAGGGGCGAAAAAGCCAGGGCAATACCGAGAACCACATGGCAGAGCCAGGTAAAACGTTTGGTCAGGGAATAGATAAAAGTAAGCCCCAGCGCGAAGGAGGAGAGCTTCAGGGTAAGCGGATTGAGCTGGGAGCAGGCGAAAAAATACAGCAGGGTGAAAAAAACAACCAGAGTCCAGGCTTCCCCCAGCCCCACCGCGCCGGCCGGGATAGCCCGATCCGCAGTGCGGGGGTTGGCGGCGTCGAATTTCCGGTCGGCGATGCGATTGAAACCCATGGCCGCGGTCCGGGCTCCAACCATGGCCAGGATGATCCAGCCAAAAGTGGCGGCCTCGGGAATCCCGCGCTTTGCCAGAAAAGCGCCGATCAAGGCAAAGGGCAGGGCAAAAATGGTATGCCCGAACTTGATCATCTCAAGCAGGTTCTTGACCTTGCGCAGCATCAATCTTCCTTCCCGATAAACCCCTGCCACCTGGGCAGATCCGCAACCTCTAACCCGAGCAGTTCCGCCACCCGACCCGCAAAAAAACGGGCCATCTCTTCGATGCTCCGCGGTCGGTGGTAGAGGGCGGGCATGGGCGGACAGATGATGGCTCCCGCCTCGTGCGCCTTCAACATATTGGTGAGATGGGTTCTATTCAAGGGCGTTTCCCGAACCGCCAGCACCAGGGGACGCCGCTCCTTGAGCATCACATCGGCGGCCCGGTGGATGAGATTACCGCAAACGCCGTTGGCAATAGCGGCGAGGCTCCCCATGGTGCAGGGCAGGACCGCCATGCCGGAAAAATCGCTGGAACCGCTGGACATGGGCGCGGCAAAATCGTGCACCTCATGCCACTTAGCCACATAAGGGTCAAGATCCTGGCGGGTCAGGTCAAGCTCCAGCCCCAGCACCTGAGCGCCGGCCTCGGAAAGAAGGCCATGCACCTCGACCTCAAGATGCCGGCAGAGCTTGAGAAACTCCAGGGCGTACACCGCGCCGGTGGCTCCGGTTATGGCCAGAACGATTTTTTTCATTTCACCCACACCTCTCGGGCTTAGAGCCCCAATCCGTCGTAAATAAATAACTGTAACATTCTCATATCGTAAACGGCATAAGGGGCCGTAATAAAATAGAAAAGAATGTAATGGTTATTTTTTAACGGCCCCTGAAGTCAGAATAATCCTTTAATCGTACCTGTTCAGCAGTGCCGCAGCTGCTAGGAAGAGGCTTGCGAAGTGTGCTGTTGCACATGAGCCAGGCCGATGACAACGCAGATGCGGTACTGCTGGATAGTTACTTCACCCCCACATAGACCGTCACCACCCCTAAGGTCAGCGGCCGGTGGTAGGTTCTGGCAAACCCGGCCTGCTGCATCATGCCCAGCAGTTCTTCCGGCGCATAAAATTCGGCGATGGAACGGGCCAGATATTCATAGGCCTCCGTGTCGCCGGAAACGAGCCCGGCAATCTTCGGCAACACCCGGTTGAGATAAAAATTATAAACCGTCTTGACCAACGGATTCTGCGGCCGGGAAAATTCCAGGATCAGCAGCTTGCCGCCGGGCTTCAGCACCCGGTACATCTCTGTCAATCCCTGCTGGGTTCTCGCCAGGTTCCGAACCCCGAAGGCTACGGTGACGCCCCAGACCGTACCGGCCTTCACGGGAAGCTGCTCCCCGTCGCCGCACACCGGAGCGATCCGCTTTTTTCGGTCATCGGCCGGAAGATGCCGCACCCCGGCCCGCAGCATGTCCTCACAAAAATCCACGGCCAGCACCTGCCGCCTTTTGGCCTGCCGGGTCAATTCAAGGGACAGGGGCAGGGTTCCGGCGCAGAGGTCAAGCACCACTCCCTCGGGAAACTCCTGCAACTCCCGGGTGGTGACCCAGCGCCAGTAGCGATCGATCTGAAAACTCAATACCGAATTGAGGAAATCATATTTCCCGCTGATCGAGGAGAATTTTTCCTGAACAAATTTCTTTTTTTCGTCTGGATTTTGCATATCGTTAGTGTGTTCCACAGACCTTGAGGGGAAGCGCCGTGGCGGGAACCTCGCCACGAGAAATAAGATACTCGAAAAATCGCTTCAGCGCCTCCTGCTTTTCACTACCCAAATCATATTCGATGCCCTGGAGAAACCGGTAGCAAGCCTCCTTGTCCATGGGGACCCGTCCCGCCACCTTGGCGCTGATCTCCCGCAACTGCGCCCTTCCCTGTTGCAGGCAGCGCTGCAACTCCAGATGAATGGCTAAAACGGTGTCCGGATCTGTCCGGCAAAAATCCTCCCGCACGGCCCAGAGCGCGAAAACAAAGGGCAGACCGGTTCTAACCTGCCAAGCCTCGCCAAGATCGAGCCTGTATGAATAGCGCCCTTCCGCGGCCAGCCGCAAGGCCTCGTCGCCGATCGCCAGTACCGCCGCAGGCTTTTCCAGTGCCCCGGTTTCCGTAAGCCGACCGACTTGGTAGCGGGGCTGGACCTGATAAAACTCCTCAAGAATAATCTTGACCAGACTCACCGAGGTTTGAGATTGGGAACTGAGCAGAATGAGCCTTTCCCCCAGCTGGGCAAAGGGCGTTTGCGAAAAGAGCAAAACACTGCCCACCGGACCGGTGGCCGAGATGGAGAGATCGCTTAAAATCCTGTACTCCCCCGGATGCAGGGCATATTCCTGGGAGGAGACAAACCCCAGGTCAAGCTCGTTTTCATGGAGCAGCCGGTTTAGCACCGCAGGCGGCGCTTCGGTCACTTGCCAGTCCGCACGATGCACGGTCTGCTGCCACACCTCGTAGAGAGGCGCGGTGTTGATGAAGTTCACCATCCCGATTCTGGCCGTTATTTTCATCTTCTTACTCAGAAAATATCCAGCTTAATGCTGGAAAAGGTCGTAAAACCACGCAATGTAACTGCTCAGCAGTGCCGCAGATGCGAGGAAAAGGTCTGCGAAGTGTGCTATTGCACATGAGCAGGCCGATGACTGCCTGTCAATCATCGGCGGTAGCGCCGATAACGCAGATGTGGTGCTGCTAAGCAGTTACCGCTACTCCAGCCATTCAAGCCGGATATCCGCGCCTGCCGAGGTGAGATAGTCCAGGGCCTCGGTCTCGTTTTTCGCCGGACAGCGCACCGCCGGCAGAGAGGCACAAACGCCGGGTGCGATAACCCCGAGTCTTGCCGCAATCCCGAGCAGACGCGCCCCATTGCCCGAGGCCATGGCAAAAACAGCCTCGGGGGGGAGAGCCGGATGCTCTTCCCGCAAGATCTGCATTTCCCGCCAGAGACTTAAGTGGGGATTGCTGGCCAGGCTGTCCGTCCCCAGCACCAGGGGGATACCCTGGGCGAGCATTTTTTCCACCGGCGCCACGCCCACCCCCATAAAGCGGTTGCTGCCGGGGCAGAGGCAGACCGCGGCCCCGCTGGCGGCCAGGAGGGAAATCTCCTCATCCTCCACCTGCACGGCATGGACGCAAAGGGTCTGCGCATCCAGCACCCCCAGGTAATCAAGATAACCGATCGCCCCCAGACCGGACGCGGTGAAGGAGGCAACCTCCACGCCCCGCTCCCCGAGAAAATCGGCAAACGGGCCGGAGCCGGTGCGCAAAAACTCGATCTCCTGGGCAGACTCGGCCACATGCAGGGGAAACAAGCTCATGCCGGCCCGGGCCCTCTCCTTTAAAGCCCGGATCAGCCTCGGCCCAGCCGAATACGGGGCATGGGCGGTGCAGCCGAGATCTCCCTTGATCCCGGCCAAGGCTGTCAGCGCCGCTTCCTCGGAATCGCCGCACAGCCCGAGCATTTCAAGAAAAAAAAGCACCTCGGTCTTGAAGCCCTTTCCCAGCAAACGGCTTTCCGGCCGGTTGCCGATGTCGGCCACGGCCCGGCAGCCCCCGGCATAGAGTCTGGCCAGAGCCAGACGCGCGGCATCACAAATAATTTCCGGATCGTCAATTTCAGCCCGGGCGGCAAGCAGACCCCTGATCCAGCCGGTCATATCGCCTGGCGTCGGAGCATCCCCGGCCAAGCCGGCCAGATGGGAAAGTTCGAGATGGGCGTGGCAGTTGACCAGGGCCGGGGTAATGACGTACCCCTCATACTCTTCCACCTGCGCATCAACGCCTTTGAGGTCGGCGTACGCTCCCACCGCCGCCACCAGGCCGTCTTCGGTGAGCACTGCGCCGTCGGCGATGACCGGGCCATGGCCCGGCACCACAAAGGGCGCCCGGTAGAGGTAGCGAGGGTATTCCTGCATCTTACACCAGGGAGTAGTCCATGCGGCGCTGCCTGGGCACACAGCCAGCGCCTTCGACCAGGGCCCGGATCTCCTGCTCGGAGAGGCGGAATCCTACCCCGGCCGCGGCCACCACGTTTTCCTCGATCATGGTGCTGCCGAAATCATTGGCCCCGAAAAACAGGGAAAGCTGGGCGATTTTTGGCCCCTGGGTCACCCAGGAAGCCTGGATATTGTCGATATTGTCGAGAAAGATCCGGGAAATGGCCAGCATCTTCAGATAAGCGAAGGCCGTGGTCTTGGGGAGATGGGCAAGCGCGGTGTTGTCCGGCTGGAAGGGCCAGGGGATGAAGGCGGTGAAGCCGCCGGTCTTGTCCTGCAAGGCACGGACCCTGGCAAGGTGCTCAATGCGTTCGGCATAGGTTTCAAGATGCCCGAACATCATGGTCGCGGTGGTCCGCATCCCCAGGCCGTGCGCCTCTTCCATCACCCCGAGCCAGGCATCGGTTAAGCCTTTGCGCGGCGCGGTTTCCCGGCGCACCCGGTCGCAGAGGATCTCCGCCCCGCCGCCGGGGATGGAATCAAGGCCGGCTTGTTGCAGACGGATAAGAACCTCCAGCACCGGCAGGCCGGAAAGAGAAGCAAAATGGCAGACCTCGGGCGGAGAAAACCCATGGATATGGATCCCGTGTCCCTTGATAAAGCGAAGCATTTCCTCGTAGAACTCCAGGGGTTTGTCCGGATGGAGCCCGCCTTGCAAAAGAATCTGGGTGCCGCCCAGCGCCTTGGTCTCCTCGATCTTCTCGCCAAGCTCGGCAAAAGAGAGTACCGACCCGGCCGGGTCTTCCGGCGCCTTGAAAAAGGCGCAGAACTTGCAGGCGGAGATGCAGATATCGGTGTAGTTGATGTTGCGGTCGACCACATAGGTGACCACCGGCTCCGGGTGCTTGCGCCTGCGGATGGCGTTGGCCAGAAAGCCCAACTGGTAGAGGTCACCCTTTTCCAAAAGCACCAACCCCTCGTCCGCCGTAAGCCGCTCGCCGGCCAGCCCCTTTTCCGTGATGCGCTGCAGGTCCATAACGGCTCAATGCTCCCTGATCACGTTGTACAGAGTGTCCCGTTCCACCGGCTGCCGCCCGGCATCCCGAATCAGCCGGATCAGCTCGGTGTCGGCCATGGCCCCCCCGGCCTCACCACCGGCCATGTGGGTGATCAGCTCCTCCTTGACCGTGCCGTCCACATCGTCGGCGCCGAAGGAGAGGGCGACCTGGGCCAGCTTGGGGCCGATCATCACCCAGTAGGCCTTAATGTGCGGAAAGTTGTCGAGAAAACAACGGGCCACCGCGATGTTCTTGAGATCGTCAAGGCCGGTGGTCTTGGCCAGTTCGTGCAGTTCGGTGTTCTTGGGGTGAAAGGCCAGGGGGATAAAGGTGAGAAAGCCGCCGGTTTCATCCTGTGCCTCCCTGAGGGCGGCAAGGTGTTCGACCCGCTCCTCCACGGTTTCGATATGGCCGTAAAGCATGGTGGCGTTGCTCTTGAGTCCGAGCCTGTGGGCGGCCTTGGCAACCTCAAGCCAGCCCTCGCCGGAAAGCTTCTTCTCGCAGGTCCGCTTCCTGATCCTGGGGCTGAACACCTCGGCCCCGCCGCCGGGGATCGAACCCAACCCGGCAGCAACCAGCTCCTTGAGGGTTTCGGTAACTGATTTTCCAGCCAAGGTGGCCAGATGGGCGATCTCCACACAGGTGAAGGCCTGGATATGGATCTCGGGCCGCACCTCCTTGATGCCGCGCAGCATGTCCAGATAGTACTGATAGGCCAGCCGCTCCCGCACCTTGGCCTTGACCTGTTCCACCGTCATCTCATAGGCCTGCGCCGACTCCTTGTCCTTGCCGAAGGCGCAGAATTTGCAGAGATTGGTGCAGATGTTCGAGTAGTTGATGTGCTGGTTATAGATGAAATAGGCGCGGTTGCCGTTGAACCGCTCCCGCACGAGATTGGCCAGATAGCCCACGGCCAGGATATCGTTGCTTTTATAGAGCCTTACCCCGTCCGCAAAGCCGAGCCGTTCCCCTGCCTTGACCTTTTCCAGGATATCGCCAAGCCCCGCCGCCGCCACCATCTGTTCCATCTTTCACTCTCCTAAAGCGTTATGCTGAGGCCTCTCTGGTTGCAGGCCGGTCCTCAGCACCGCAACCATACTGTCAATCTCCTCATGCAACCGGGCGGCTGACATCCCGGCCAGCGCCAGCCCCCCGTCGAGATACGGCTGAGCATACCCCTGCAGGAAGCGGTCCAGCATCGCATCCAGAATAAAAACCACCTTGGGCACCGGGATATCATTGCGCAACACGCCCTGGCCGATGGCCAGGTCCGCCAGGGGCCCGAAATATTCCAGGGAAAAAAGCCGGACCCGGGCCACCAGCTCCTCCCGGCGAGGGACATCCCGCTCGAACAGCACCTTGAGATACACCTGAAAATATTCCGGGTGGTTGTCGATGAAGGCTATCCCTGCCAACAGTACCTGTCTGGCCGCAGCAAAAAAATCGTTCGGGCTGTTGCCTGCCATCGATTCCCGGACCTGCCGCTTAACCTGCTGGGTAAAGTGGTCAAACACATGCAGGAACAGGGCTTCCTTGTTGTCGAAATACTGATAGAGCGAGCCCTTGGATATCCCCAATCGCTTGACGATACTGTTAAGACTTGCCCGCTGGTACCCATGTTCGGCAAACTCGGCCACCGCCGCACGCACGATGCTTTCGCGCTTTTCCGGCGGCAGGTTAGCGAAGGTTTGTTTAGGTTGAGCAAGAAGGGTATCCATAATATGACCAGGCGGTCACATTAGGAAAAATAGAAATTCTCTGCAAGATATTTTTTGACGGTTAAAAAATAACCATAACTATCCAGCGATACAACCGGGGAGCAAATTTCTGTTTTCCAAGAAAAATGACTCCCGCAGACTATCCACTCACCGGCCATACAGATCATCAAATCTCTCGATATCGTCCTCCCCCAGATAGCTGCCGGTCTGGACCTCAATGATTTCAAGGGGGATGGTGCCGGGATTTTCCAGCCGGTGTTTTGTGCCGAGCGGGATATAGGTGGACTGATTTTCCGTTAAAATGATGGCCTGATCGCCATTGGTGATATGAGCCGTGCCCTTTACCACCACCCAGTG